>OLWB01001176.1_pt1 | contig 25434 bp, 27 predicted proteins | sample 1673331 | NCBI WGS metagenome assembly OLWB01 (sample SAMEA3178943, study PRJEB25190) | human gut metagenome | biome: human gut; feature: human-associated habitat; material: faeces | place: Austria | collected 2013
ATAGTTAAGGCTCCATTTGAAATCAACTTACGGACTGAAAAGTTCGTAAGTTTTTATTTTATATAAACAATATCAAAAAAGAGGAAAAATAATTAATCCTCTTTTTATAAATTTTCTTTTACATGATATTGTGTATTAGAACATGATTCTCTTCTAATCATAATATCAATTAATTTTCTTCTATTGTATAATCATGATTTAAATATGAATAAGTTAAACATACATTAGCGTATTCGTCATCATATCTTTTATTTTTAATATCTATATTCTCTCATCACATGACCATAAAATTCACCATTATACTTGCCTATATCATGAACGTAACCTAAAATTACCTTATCTACATTATATTCTTTTTTGTTTAACGCTCTTCCAAGCCTTTCTACACTGTCCAACACATCATCAATCTATGATCCTTTGCATTTTTACTTTCAATTTTTAATAATTTTTATAATCACACCTTATTAAATATAATTTTATGAATACTTTTCTTTTCATTAACTATTACATTTACAATATATATAACGCTCTAATCCACCATACTTATTTACCTTTTTCTCAATTTTATATCCTAATTTTTCAAGAGATTTTTTGCTAGCCTCATTAATAGGTGAAACAGTTGCAAGGAAATATTTATATTTTTTCTTATCTATCATATTTTCAACAAAATTCAACATACTATATTCCAAATTGTTTCCCCTATATTTAAGTGATACTGCAGCATTTTCCATAGTAACAACTAAATCCAGTTCAACCTCAGGCAAATTTATATCAACACCATAGTTTTCCTCTTTATTTGCTGGATAATTAAAAATTAAACTTCCCACAATTTCACCATTATATTCGGCAACAACTGCACTTCCTAAATTATTTACTCTCTTTGCCACATAATCCAAATTTCCATGAACATATATAGTTTTATCTTCCAATCCATCATAAACACTTTTCATTAAATTATATATTTTATCAACATCATTTGTTGTTGCTACACGTATTTTAATATCTTTACTTATATCTTTCATAATTATCCATCCTTCTTCTATAGTTAAATTTTATCTAGTATTACCTGTTTTTTTTAATTTTCCTTTCCTTCTTGTTACTACTTAATCTCGCATTAATTCTTTTAATCATCATAATATCTGGTTCAAAATATTGCCAATCACAAAACGATTTCACCACTTTGTAAAAAACAAACATTTCCACATTCATAATCAACAGAGAAAAACTTTTCTTACTTCACTAAAAGTAACCTTATTATCATCAACTACATATTTAATTTTCTAGAACTAGTATAACATATTTATATTCTTTCTTATAAAAATATTTCTTCTTTGTTACTATCAAAACTATTTCGCTATCTCTTAGCTTTTTTATTATTTCTTTTCAAATCATTAACTATTTCATCTCTAAATACATAATAAGTCTCAATTGGAATTGTTTGCATTACATCTAGATGATTTTTTATATCACTTTTTAATACTGAATCACTAATTTTTGTAATTGGTTTAGCATGTTGCATTAAATAATATCCATCTTTATTTATCATAGCATTCAGTGTACCATCAATTACATATTCTTCATCATTTATAGTAGACTCTACCCAGCTATGAAGAAATTTTGATTTATCGCTATATCCATATATATACCCAGTCACAATTTGATTAGGTACTCCTAAATTAAGTGAAATATTATATGCAAAGTCATAACAATTTCCAAATCTTTTATCACTTTCAATAAATGGAAACAAATTTTTAACTTCAGGAGCTACAGATGAAAATTGAATTGCTTGGATTATACCTTTAGTTGTTTCAATTTTAACCTCTGGTAAATTAAATTTTTCATTTTTTTCTACTTTTATATCTAAAATATAATCTCCTAAATCCCTCAATTCATTTAAAAAGGCAATTTTTTCTTTATTAGATAATGAATCTTTTGTCCATTCACTAATTCTGTATTTAATATTATAATTATCCATATCAAGTTCAGTAGCCCCTACTTGTTTTAGATACTTTATTCCCTCTTTCAAACCAGATGTATTGAAAAGTTCAGCAAATTTTTCATCTATTTTCTGACTAGTTTTAAATCTAGTATTAAATAATTCATTATAATTTTTCATTTTTATCACTCCATATTTTTTGATATACCCATTATAATATATAGTTAAATAAGTTCACATTAAAAATTTACTAGTAAAGTTTTATTTTTTTAATAAAATAAGCCTATTAGCTAAATTGATATATAAGACTAAATAAGATATAGATATTAAAAATCCCGCACAAACATCACTTGTGTAATGAACTCCTAAATAGATTCTACTAACTCCAATCATCACTATTAACAATGACAACATACTAATCAAAAATAATTTTAAGTATTTATTTTTAACATTTTTATAAATCAAATAAATTAAAAATCCATAAAAAGCCATACTTACCATCGAATGCCCTGATGGAAAGCTATAACCTATTTCATTAATAATTCTATATTCTGTTGGACGTGGTCTTTGTAAAATAAATTTTAATACTTGGTTAAGTATAGTAACAACAATTAAATTAGTCCCTATCAATAATCCTATTTTTTTATTTTTTATCACAATAAATAAAATTAAAGTTAATGACAGTAAACAAGTAGCACTACCAAACCAAGTTATAATCTTAAAAATAGGTGTTACAGAATCACGAATTAAATATGTTGATATAAACTTATATCCAAGAATATCTCCATTCATTATTTCATGATTAAATACATCTTCAGCTAAAGCAAGAAATAGTACTAAACAAATAAAACAAATTATCCACTTATAATTAATACGAACTATTCTCTTTATTTTTTCTAACATCATACCACTCCTAATTTTATTATACTATAAAACTAGAGTAAATAAATATTATTATAAGTTATCATAATAAAAAAAACATGCAATAAATAATTACATGTTATAAAAAACATCAGAATAATAAATTATTTCTTTGTCTAATTTTTTAGCATATTCTATTTCTAACTTAGTACTTTCTCCAATATACTTATCAACATCTACTACTAATATGGAATCAGATAGTTCTATCTTTTTGAAATGAGCCAATTTTAAACATTCTAATTGTTCTTTCGTTCTTGTAAAATTGTCTAAAACTGGATAAACCGGTGTAATTACACAATTTCCTTTTAAGGCAACTTTTTCTGCTACTATCATCATTTCATTTTTAAATTTTAAACTTCCACACAACGTTATTATTTTCAAAAAAACACCTACTTTCTTTTCTTAACTAACGTATGATCATATTTACTTTGAAAATAATTAACTAGTGGTTCGGCACTTAACTCTTTGCCACACATTTTATCAATTATTTCTAAAGAAGTATAAGCACCACCATTCTTATATATATTTGAAATTAAATAATTAGTAATTTCACCTATTCTTCCTTCTCTTAAAATATCATCAATACTTCCTAAATCTTGCTCTATCTTTTCTAAAAACATACCATCGTATATTGACCCCATAAGATAAGACGGAAAATATCCAAAGTTTCCCTCTGACCAATGAACATCTTGCATTAACCCCTCACTATCACTTGCTACATCAACATTCAAATATTCATGTGTCTTCTTTTTCCATACTTCTGGTATTTCATCTACTGTTAAAGAACCATTAAATAAATCTCTTTCAATTTCGTACCTTAATATGATATGCATACAATAAGTTAATTCATCTGCATTAACTCTAATAGAACCACATTTTGGTGTATTTAACATTGAAACAAATTCATCTATATCAACATCAAGTCTTAATAACTTTCTAACATCATCATAAATTGGTATCCAAAAATTCTTATTTCTACCTAATATATTTTCATAAAATCTAGATTGTGATTCATGTAACGCATACAAATTATCAACTGTTGTATTTTCATATTGTGATAAATTTTCTTTAATATTTTGTTCAAAAATTCCATGACCACCCTCGTGAATAATAGTTGATACAAAATCAATTGGATCATTAGAATTTCTAATAGCTATTCTAATATCATTAGGTCCCATTTTTTCAGTATATCCATGTGGATAAATTCCAATTACTCCCCTATCCATATCAAATCCTATATACTTAAGTAAATATTCAGCACAATTTATTAATTCCTCATCTGAATATTTCTTACAAATTTGCTTAACATCTTTATTTTCTTTAGGTATTAAAGGTAATATTCCCACTTTCAAATCTTCGAATAATTTATCAATCAGTTCACTTTTCACACCAGTTTCATATTCATTTAACATAACATCATATAAATTATTAGCAAAAGAACCACCAATATATGTATAATATTCCTTAGTCATTTCTATAATTTTACTAAGATATGGTTTAAACATATTAAAATCATTATTTTCTTTAGCATCCTTCCAGACCAAATTAGCTTTGTTTTTCATTTTTGAATATTCATTATAAAATGTTTCAGGAACCTTTCTAAATTGTTCATAATGCCTCAATAAATTTTTAATGTATCTTGCCTCAGCCTCTTCTAATCTACTAAACTCTTCACTTTCAATTGCATCATATAATATTTTTCCATATTCATCACTTGTTTTCAAATTAAATACTTTCATGTCATAATATGAAATTAAATTTACTAAATCATTCTGAGATTTTTTTGGTGCATTAATTCTTAATTCCCATTTAAGTAAGTTACATGTATACTCTATATTAGCTATTTCTTCTTGATATTTTCTTAACTCTTCTATCATAAATCCTCCATTTAATTACAACCACCTCCATTTTATCATTATAATTATATTAAAACAAAGAAAAACTATAACTTACAGTTATAGTTAAGACTCATAAACATCATAAATATTTTTATAATTATATATTAATTCTCTATTAACAATAGCTTTCTTTAATCCTATTTTATTATTATAAATATAAACAGTATCATTTGAAACACCATATACATTATTATTTAATACTTTCAATTCTTTAAAATCATCTAATTGAAATAACTTTACTTTTTGATCATAATAATCTGATACTATCTGATATACACTACCATCTGTATCTAAAAAGTAATAGTTTCCATATGATTCAATTAACTTTTTATCAGGATATTTATTAGAAAGTTCATCTGGGATATTCTTTTCTTTAAAATATTTCTTTTCATTAGCTAACATAGTTATATTAACATCTTGAAATGTTTTTCCATCAAAATACTTACATTTATCACTAGTACCAACTTCTTTGATTTCCTCCCTATATGGATCAACGTAGTATTGTTTCTTATTATTTATATCAGTAAAATACGCTTTTTTATTGTATACTCCATTAAAATATATATTCTTAGATATATCATAATCTGATTCAACTAATGCCTTACCACCATCTTTTATATTTGCTACATAAAAGCTATTACCTGAATCATTATCTGTATTTAGAGTAACATAATATTTATCTACTAAAATAGAGTAATTTTCATTGGAATAAGAATCATGATTAAGTAAGTCTTGCATTTTTATTTCTTTATTATTTAGTATATAAAGTTTACTATAGCCCCACATACTAAAGTAAATATTATCAGGTATTTCTTTGTAAACTGTAAGATTATATTTTGTATCTGTTATAGTATAATCTTTTTCTAAGCTTTCACTAAATTTATAACCACTATTATTTATCTGATTTATAAAATCTGTTATATTTTTATTTTGTTTAATATATGAATAAGATACTAATTGACCACCATCTATACATTCAATATTTTCAACTGATTTATTTTTAAGTATAGGCGCAACACAATATAAATCACCATCATGATATGATAAAACATCAACAATTACTTTTGATTGTTTATTAAGATCAACATCATAACTAAAAACAAAATTATTTTTATTTTTATCTGTCATATAGAAGGAATACATATTATGTTCTCCACTTTTTTTAAACTTTTCTTTAACCATAAACTCATCTTCATTATTTTTAACAGAATAGTTAGATGTATGCTTAAACATAAAGAATGTTACAATAAATTGATAAGCAAGAGATAAAATTCCTAATGCAATTATAATAGAAAATAGCTTCTTCATATTATCACCAATTTTAGTATACCAAAAAAAAAGACTTATTTAAAGTCTATTTTATTCGTTTGAAGTTTTAGTTCTGTAACCATACTTTTTCTTCTGTTCCATCATAAATGATGATATCTTAGTTTCTATTTCACTTAATGCATTCTTAGAAATATTAGATAAAGTAACAAATTCTTTAACATAATCTATATATACTTTTCCCCAAATAATTCCACTTAATATTTTTAAATCATTAAACATATCTGGAGTAATAGAATCTAGAAAATACCCCATTACTACTCTCTTTCTTCCTATTAGTATTCGCTCGTTCGTAAGAGCTACAACTGCAGTTGAAATAATATCTAGTGGATTATCATTCTTCTGAGCAACAAAAACATACAAAACCTTTTCTCCTGGATTCAAATGTCTTTCGATAACCTCAGAATTTTTCTTTAATCTCCAACCTACTGTCATAGGATATTTTTGTTTAAATTCTAGTGCTTTTTGATATACAATCCCCATATTTATCACTCCATAAATCCATATTTTTTAAAGAAAGAAATATAATTTTCTTTAGTATTCAATCCCTCTATATAGTCCGTCATACTATTATTACCTACAACTACTAATAATGGTGTTGATATTCCTTCTTTAAAATAATCATCACTATTTGCTAGTTTTGTTTTATCATCATCTGACAACGTACTTAAATCAACATACTTTAAGTCAACATCACTTTCATAAATAATATTTTCTAATATAGGTGTCGCCAACTTACAATATTGGCAAGAATCTCTTGCAAATAAAACTACAGTATTACTACTTCCACTATAATATTCTAAGTACTCATCAATACTAATTGGATCTGGACTTTTTCTTTGATCATCAGAAATACTTGCTGCTTCTTTTGTTGCAACCTCTAACATATCATCTGAAGATGTATCACTACTACTCTCACTTGTTGCACTTTTTTTAGAATACTTTTCACCACTTGATAGAGAAATAGAAAAACATACTGCACAAACAAGTATAATTGAAAAAGTCACAACACAAATCTTAATTAATTTTGAATTATCTTGTTTTTTATTATCTTTTTTCATAACTATCTCCTTTATTACCTAGTATTATAACATAGATTTAATCTCTTTTCTAACATACTTAAAAATTTTCTCTAAAATTTCATCTAAAATACTATCGGTATCCTCTTCATAAATAGAATCGCTCCATACTCCTAACTTCTTACTCTTCGCAGATTTCTCTATCATTTTCAACTCATCAGTATATTTATAGTCTCCATACAAATAAGCAACCTTTGCATATCCTTTATTTACTAATTTCTTTTGTAAAAGTTCTCCATCAACAAATACCCAAGCTAACCTTCTACCATATTTATCTTCTTTAGTTGAGTTACTATCATATTCTAAAACTATTTTAGAAGCTTTTTTTAAACTATTACAAGTATAATTACTAGCTTCCTTTCCATATGGTTCAACTTTCTTTTTAGGGTGCTTAGTCTCAGGTGTATCAATTGCTAAAAATCTTGTTGAATACTCCTTACCATCAATTATAAATCTAGCTGTATCACCATCAACACACTTTGATAACTTCACTGTATTACTTTCAGCATTCACAAAAGTAGGTACTAAAAATAATATACTAAATAATAAAATAAACTTCTTCATATTATCACCATCACTATTATAACTCTAATTAAAATATATGTCGAAATAATTATCTAATTTTTAATATGAACATCGCATATATTTTTTCTAGGAGGCTACTATGAAGAAAAAAATAGGAATACCAAAAGCACTTTTATACTATTACTATAAGGATACATGGAAGTATTTTTTTAAGTACTTACAACTAGATATTGTTGAAAGTTCAAAAACTAATAAAGAAATGTTAAAAACTGGAGAAAGACTTGCTCCTGACGAAGCTTGCCTTTCTATTAAAATATTTTTAGGACATGTAGCTGATATCAAAGATAAATGCGACTACATCTTAATTCCTAGATTATTTTCTGTAAAAAAGAATGAACAAGTATGTACAAATTTTAACTGCTTATATGACCTAGTAAATAATACTTTTGATGATATTAATATCATCAATTATAACGTTGATTTAACTTCACATGAAGGAGAATTACTCGGCTTTTTAAAACTTGGTAGAGATTTAGGATTTTCGTATATAGAATCTTATAAAGCCTATAAATTTGCCAAAGAAAAAAGTAAAGCAATAAGACTTAATGACGAAGATATTCAAAGAAAAAATCTAAAAAAAGATAATTTAAAAATACTTCTTGCAGGACACCCCTACAATTTATATGATGACATGATTGGTACACAAATTATAAAGTTTTTAGAAAAAGAAGGCGTAACTATACTTTATAGTAATAAAATAGATCATGCTTTAATCGATTCTGAATGTGAAAAAATATCAACTGACATACATTGGACTCATTCTAAAGAAATGATGGCTAGTATCAACTATTATCATGATAAAGTAGATGGTATTATTATAATTTCTTCTTTTCCTTGTGGTCCAGACTCATTATCAAATGAACTAGCAATCAGAAAAGTTAAAAACATACCTATTTTGAAATTAATATTTGAAGATTTTAATAGCGATATTGGTATAATAACACGTCTAGAAAGTTACTTTGATATTTTAAAAGCAAAAAAGGAGGTGCAAAATGAAAACAATTAGTTTTCCACATCTTGGAGATTACTATTATCCAATAAAGTATTTATTAGAGAAATTAACTAACTTAAATGTTGTCCCCTCACCTCCTATTACTAAAAAAACTATAGAACTTGGCGAAAAAAATTCTCCAACTAATGTCTGTGTTCCATTTAAATATAACTTAGGAAATTTTATAGAATCACTAGATAATGGTGCAGACATTCTAATTCAAGCCGGTGGTGGTTGTAGATATAGATATTATGCTGAAGTACAAGAAAAAATTTTAAGAGATTTAGGATATAATTTTGAATTCATAAAACTAATTACAAAAGACAAATTACACATTATGGAAGTATACAATATCTTTAAAGATTTAAATAAAAATCTAAAGTTTCATACATTCATACATAGTTTTATTATTACTTTTTTTTATATTGTATATATGGATAAAATAGATATAATTATTAGAAAAAGAATTGGTTTTGAAGAAGTAAAAAATAGTTTTAAAAACTTAAAAGTAGAAATGCTTGAAGACTTTTCTAAATCAAATAGCTTATTTAACCTAACTAAAAAATATATAAAATATAAAAGAAAGTTTAAAAAGTTAAAAATAAATAAACCTAAAAATTGTTTAAAGGTTGGTATTATTGGTGAATTATATACATCTATGGAACCATATTCTACCTACTTTCTTGAAGAAAAACTTGCTAAAATGAATATTGAATTAAAAAGATATACAAACCTAACTTATCTTTTATTTACAAAAGCACATTTAAAAAGAAAAATGTTAAGAACGACTAAAAAGTATTGTAAATATAATCTAGGAGCAGATGGCTTAGATAATGTTTATAGGACTATAAAATTATCAAAAAAATATGATGGTATCATTCATACTAAACCATTCGGATGTACTCCAGAAATTGGCGCAATTCCCATCATAAAAAAAGTTGCAAATGATAAAAAGATACCTATAATATTTTTCTCATATGATGCTACTAACAGTGAAGAAGGAATGATTACTAGATTAGAAGCATTTTATGATTTAATGAAATATAGAAAGGAGAATAAATGAAAAAAGCATACTTAGGTGTAGATATAGGATCAATTTCTACTAAAGCTGTTATAATTGATAGTGATAATAATATATTACTTAGTGAATATATTTGGACTGAAGGCAATCCAATAAATGCTGTAAAAAAAATTATAAATAGTTTTAAAGATAAATTAGATAAAGATATAAAAATTGTAGGAGTTGGCACAACAGGTTCTGCTAGAAAATTAATTGGAAGTATTTTAGGAGCAAATATAATAAAAAATGAAATAACTGCCCATGCTATCGGAACATTAGATAAATATAATGATACTAGAACTATTCTAGAAATTGGTGGTCAAGATTCTAAAATTATTTTAATAGAAAACGGTATTGTAACAGACTACGCAATGAATACCTTATGTGCAGCCGGAACAGGATCTTTCCTTTCAAGTCAAGCAAAAAGATTAGGAATAGAAGTTGAAGACTTTGGTGATTTAGCTCTAACAAGCAAAAATCCTACTCCAATTGCCGCCAGATGTACTGTTTTTGCAGAAAGCGACCTAGTTCATAAAGCCCAAATGGGATATCATAAAAATGACATAGTGGCAGGTTTATGTAAAAGTGTAGCCCTAAACTATTTAAATAATGTAGCTAAAGGTAAAAAAATATGTGAACCTATTATATTTCAAGGAGGAGTTAGTAAAAACAAAGGTGTTGTAAAAGCCTTTGAAGATATTCTAAATACAAAAATTAGAACTGATAAGAATGGTCACTTAATGGGAGCCATTGGTGTTGCAATACTTTCAAAAAAAGAAAAAGAAATAGAATTTAATTTTGATATAGGAAAAAATAATTACTTAACAACATCTACATATTGTAAAAGATGTCCAAATAACTGTGAAATAATCATGATAAGAAAAGACAAAGAATTAATAGACAGTTGGGGAAACAGATGTGAAAAAGGAACAATAAAAAAATAACAAAAAAAAGCTAATAATAGCTTCTTTTATTTTGAAATAACATTACATATTAAATTAGTTAATTCAGTTGGATTATCAACTGGCAATCCCTCAATTAATCTTGCTTGTTGATATAGAATTCTTGTATAATTATCAAACTCTTCTTTATTATTTTTGTATAAATCCTCTAACTTAGATACAATTGGGTGATTCTCATTAATTTCAAGTACTTTTTCTGCATTTACTTTTTCTCCAGTTGGCATAGAATTCATAACTTTTTCCATCTCAATAGATACATTACCTTTAGATGTTAAACATACAGGATGATTTTTAAGTTTATTAGTAAAACGAACTTCTTTTATTTCATTATCTAGAAGTGAAGTCATTTCATCAAACATTTCTTTATTAGAACTATTTTTTTCTTCTAATTCTTTTTTCTCATCTTCTGTATCTAAATCAAGTGCTTCACTACTTACGTTAGCAAACTTCTTACCTTCATAGTCCATTAACATTTGGATAGCAAACTCATCTACATATTCAGTTAAGTATAAAACTTCATATCCCTTATCTTTTACATTTTCAACCTGTGGTAATAAATCAATCTTATCTACACTTTCACCACATGCATAGAATATTTTGTCTTGTCCATCTTTCATTCTAGATACATATTCAGATAAAGTAACTAGTTTTTTTTCTGTTGATGAATAAAACATTATTAAATCTTTTAATACGTCTTTATGCATTCCATAATCATTATAAATACCAAATTTCAATTGCATTCCGAAATTCTTAAAGAAATTATCATACTTTTCACGATCATCCCTTAACATTGTCTCTAACTCTTTTTTTATCTTAGTTTCAATGCTCTTAGCTATTAACTCTACTTGATGATTTTGTTGTAATATTTCACGTGAAATATTTAAAGATATATCTTCACTATCTACTAATCCTTTAACAAAAGAGAAATAATCAGGTAATAAATCTTCACATTTATCCATAATTAGAACACCATTAGAATATAATGATAATCCTTTCTTAAACTCTTTAGTATACATATCATAAGATGTATGACTTGGTATAAACATTAATGATTTATAACTACATCTACCCTCAACACTAGAAGTAATAATTAAACTTGGATCATCATAATCATGATAAGAATCTTTATAGAAATTATTGTAATCTTCATCACTTACATCTTTTCTATTCTTCTTCCAAATTGGAATCATACTATTTAATGTTTCTTCAGTAGTTTTATCTTCGTATTCATCTTTACTACCTTCTTTTAAAACACTCTTAGTAACATTCATAACTATTGGATATGTAATATAATTAGAATACTTCTTTACAATAGTTTGTAATTTATATTGTTCAAGATATTCAGAGTAATTTTCTTCATCAGTATCATCTTTTAAATAAAGAACAATCTTAGTAGAAAAATCTCCATCAGTATCTATATCATCAATAGAATAACCACTTGTACCCGAACTTTTCCATAAATGGAACTTATCTTCATCATACTTTTTACTTATAACTTCTACTTCCTTACTTACCATAAAAGCTGAATAAAAACCAACACCAAATTGACCAATTACATCAATATCCTTTTTATGTTCATTTTCAGTTTTAAATAGCAATGAACCACTTTCAGCAATAGTTCCTAAATTTTTTTCAAGTTCAGCTTTATTCATACCAATACCATTATCAGTAATAGTAATAGTTCTATTTTCTTTATCAAAAGCTAAATTAATCTTTAAGTCTTCTTTTTTTACTTTTAATTTCTTATCAGTTAGTGATAAATAATAAAGCTTATCAATTGCATCACTAGCATTAGAAATTAATTCTCTTAAAAATATCTCTTTATTTGTATAAATAGAATGAATCATCAAATCTAATAATTTTTTTGATTCTGCTTTGAATTGTTTTTTCATATATTTATTATTCCCTCTTTCTTATAAATTCAGTACAAGATGATAGTATCACTTTCTTTAGCACTTGTCAATTGTGATTGCTAAAAAATTAAAAAAAGAAAACAGAAACATAGTGAATCTGTTTAATTTTTTTCTACACTAACAAAATAATAATTATCATTGCTATCTTTTTTAAATGTATATTTATATTCAGAATATTTTGTATAATTTGATTCATTTATACTAAAGTTTTCTGATGTATTCTCTTCTACTTTTTCATTCTCTATTGTAGCATTCTCATCTATATAGCTGTCATATGATGAATTATCATCAGGTACCCCTTTATGTCCTACATTTACATATACATAAGCATTATCACCATTTATAGTAAATTTATTTTTATACAAATATACTTTTCCAACAGTAGTACCACCACATTGTCTTGAATAATAATATACATTATTTTTACTATCATAAGTAAAGTATGGACATGAATCTATTGAATGATTATTTACCTTTTCACCAAATAACAATTGATATCTTTCCTCAACATTAGCACTAGAAATTTGCTTTTCAGCAATATCATTAATACTGCCAGCTTCAACATATGGTTTAAAGATTTCTTTAGCCTCATCAGACATATTTTCATATGTAACTGATAAATTAACATAGTTTTTTTCCAATGAATTTAAAGTAATATCTAGTTTATCATCATCACTTAATTGTTTATCATAAATATCCCTAAAATTATAAGCATCTATTTCAATAGATTTATTTAAGGCATCATTAAATTTTTCATAACCAGTATAAATACGTGCTGTATTTAAATATGTGATTTTTTCTGATAAATCATTAATTAATAAATTATCAGATATTACAGTCTCTTTATCACTTTTTGTAGTTTCTTTCTTTTCATTTGTTTGATTATTATCTTCCTTAACCATTAATTTATCATATGCTATATATGCACATGCACCAAGTAATAACAAAGAAAGTATCACAATTACAACTTTACTACCATTTGACTTCTTTTCTTTTATTTCTTTTTCCATAATTATCTCCTATTCTTTTACTCTACTAATAAAGTTATACATTCCATCTTCATCTAATTTAAATGTATATACATAACTAGTTGTATCGCTCTTTGTTTCTTCCCCACATTCATATTTATCAACTGCCTCATATATCTTAAGAATATCATCAGTTTTTGTTGCTTTTACTATTGAGCTTTTTAATGTTCCACAACTAGTTCCATCATTCATAACCATATATAATACATATTGATCTAATTGTTTAATATAATGAAATCTAGCCCCTAATGAAGTTGAATAAATATCAACACTTGTATCTAATTTTGCATCATTTCCATATATTTTCTTATATAGTGATTCTACGTATTTTTTATCATAAGCAATAGCACTATAATTAGCTTGCCATTCCTTATTAGCAACACAAACATTGATATAATTATCATTTAATCGTTCAGGAATGCTACTATCATCACAACTATATAAAGTAGATTTTGTTTCATTTAAATTAATTCCAACAATTTTTAATTTAGACTCTTCTGTTGCATTATCAACATTAAAATTATCAGTATCATACATCCAATACTTAAATACTGAATCATCATTTGAAGTAACACTCAAGTACAAATCCATAACCAATCTTGAATTAACATCTAAATTTTCTTCTTTAATTTTCTTATTTTCTTGTACATTATTATTTAAAATATCTTCCTTAACCATTAATTTATCATATGCTATATATGTACATGCACCAAGTAATAATACAACAAGTATAAAAATTACAACTTTACTACCATTTGACTTCTTTTCTTTTATTTCCTTTTCCATCATACACTCTCCTTAGTTTAACTATATCACAAATAATTTTACATAACCATAAAAAAAACATAAAGATAATTATCTCTATGTAAACTAGACATTTTCTAAATTAAAATTAGGAATAAAGCTATCATTTTGAGTTTCACCCTCTTGAATAAAAGCATTTCTAACACCTATATCATAGGCAAAATTAACAAGTTCATCATATACTGATTCAGCTACTTTATTATTCAATTCCTCATAAACATATTTATCAACCGGAGTATACTGATTCATAATACTTATATAGATATTATCATGATACGTTTCATATAAATACTTAATTATTTTCTTCGCATCTTCTAAAAGACCTGGTAACAATAATACTCTAACAATTACTCCCCTTTTCATTAAACCATTATGAATAATTGGACTACCTACTTGTTCAACCATCTTCCCAATTGCTTTTGTAGCAACCTCAAAATAATTATTACAATTAGAATATTTTTTTGCATAGCTATCATCATAATACTTTAAATCAGCAAGATAAATATCTACTAACCCTTTCATACTATCTATAGTAGCCTCATTTTCATAACTACTAGTATTATAAACAATTGGTATAATTAATCCTCTATTTTTAGCCTGAATAAGTCCCTTTCTTATAAGTGGAACATAATGAGTTGGAGTGACTAAATTTATATTATTAGCACCCCTACTTTGAAGTTCAAGACATATCTCAGAAAATCTTTTTATTGTAATTTCTTTTCCATACCCATTTCTTATTTTATAGTTTTGACAAAAAATACAACCTAAATTGCAATGGGAAAAGAAAATAGTTCCACTTCCATCACGACCAGATATAACCGGTTCTTCCCACATATGAATTGATGCTAAAGCTATCTTTAATTTTGCCTTTGCACGACAATACCCCACCTTTTCATAACGATTAACTAAACAATTTCTAGGACATAAATCACATTTTTTTAGAGTATTCATAAAATCACCTACCTAAAATTATATCAAAAAAAAGAAATATGAAAAGAACATTAGATTACTTTAACATATTTCTTAGGAATATCTTTTTCTTTTTTCTCACTACTATAGATTGAATTATATAAACTTTCTAATACTTCATTGCTACTAAAACTTAATGAACATGTTTCTGAATAATAATTCTTAGGTTTATCATCAATAATATTTAGAACATAACCATTAGTAGAAGGAATGAACTTTATATTCTTTGATAGATTACCAAGCTTATTGTAATGTTTTGCTACCTCATATAATGGACTTACCTCAGAAATATAATAAGAACTTATCCTATTTGGAACCATTTTTTCAATACTACTACATATAGAGTCTTTATTTCTTGCCATAATTGAGTACTCTACTTTGTTAGTTTTCTTATTTACTTGTCTTATTATAGATAAATAATCTCCACTATCATTACTCATTAAAACTCTATTATTTCCCTGTTTACAATACTCATAATTTTTATTTAAAGCATATTTATATTTTAACTTAGTATATATTTCATTCTTCCAAACATTTTCATCTTTTTTCTTTATCATATTATTCTTCTTAAGTAATTTATACGCCATCATATAACTATTTATATCTGTTAGCCCAACATTACCATTTGAAACATTTACATCAAATCCATTTTTTCTTAAAAACATTGCTATTTTATAAACATCTAAGAAATTTCCTACAATATTAACAGTGAATAAATGTTTTTCACTATTAACAAGAATATCCTTTTTTTTTTTCTCTTCAGATCTTTTTTTCAATGTTAAGTTTCTAACTAATAAATCTTTCCATTGTTTTTGTTCATCTTCAGTTAAATTTCCACTTTTAGAAAGAGCTAAATATGCCTTCATATATTCATTTACATTTTTAAAACAAATCTCTCCATCTCGAATAATTAACTTAAAACCTTTGCTTCTCAAAAACTGTGCTTTTTTTATTGAATTTAAAAAACCTCCTGGAATAGAATAAATAATAAAATTAACTTCACTCATAATAATCACCATTCATTTATTCCTGCTATTATAACAGAAAAATAAAATTTGTAAATAGTGAATTTTTAATTCAAGCTAACTGATTCTATAATACTATCATCCATTAAAGAATAAATTGTGAATTTCCTATTCTCATAAATTGTATAACTAGGTCCTAATTCATTTCTTGGTAATGACACAGAACCAGTATTAATATAAATCATATCAGTATCCTTTTGTATATACGGAATATGTTCATGTCCATAAATTAATACTCCATTTTCAAATGTATCATTTTTATTATAACGGTAATTATTACCATGAGTAATATAAATATCAATGTCATCTACATTAATTAAAGAAACATCATCTAATATTGGAAAAGGACTCTTCTCTATATCTACATCAGAATCACAATTTCCTCGCATACACGTTAAAATATTTTTATATTTTGATAAAAATTCTCTCACCCCAAAAACATCTACTTTTTTATCAATATGATTAAATCCTGTATAATATAAATCACCTAATACAACCAATTTATCAATTTTTTCTTTTTCTATAATATTATCTAACTTACTTAAATTATCAACAATACCATGAATATCTGACATAAATAATATTTTCATAAATCCTCCTTATATTCCTTGTTACATTTTATTATAATAGAAATTAATCTTTTAGCCATTTCTTTAGTTTTTTCATCAACATTTTTAGATGAAGCAACCATTCTAAAAAAATCTAATTTTCTTTTCTTAAAATCAAGTAAACTTTTAAATTTATATTTTCTAGCTAAATCAAAAATAGAACAAGCAAAATCCTGTTTTTCCCTATACGTATAAGAATCTAACCACCTAGACATACCTTCTTTAATAACTAAACTAAATCTAGTAAGTCTTGTATTTAAAAAGTGATTATCTTCAATCAGCCAGCCTTTCGGATTATGAGCAAAAAATCCTTTAGTTTTAGACTTTACAACCATATAGTTCGTATCATATTGAAGAATAACACCAACTACCGAATAATCTGGTATAATTTTAACTATTTTATCTTTAATTCTTTGATATTTTTTAGAATAGTACTCCTCTTTTCTAAGTCCTAAACCATCATTACTATAAACATAAACTATCTTTTTAGATAAAAATGTAGGTGCTTCCATCAAAGCAATAATAGCTAAATGACCACCCTTAGAATGTCCCCCAAGTATAAAATTACTATGTGATAACAAATACTTTCTTTTTAAATAATTAATTGCGTATCTTTGTGCAGGAACTGGATAAGAATAAGCTATTTTAAAATCTTCTTCCCAACCACTTAATAACTCATCAGTACCTTGAAACGCTACATATACATAGTTTTTCATATATTCAAAACTAATAGCAGAAAACTGACTACTAGAACTACCTACATACATATAATTAAACATTAATATATCTCTATATCTTTTCGTATGCCATACTTCATATAATAGTTTTATCCCAGTTCTAACTTCAGAAATATTTTTTTTATTATCTCTTTTTGTATTATTAGAAAAATACTCTTTTGCTACATCTTCCAACCTTCTTTTTACAAATGAACCCTTAGACACTATATTTAAAAAATCAACATATGAAATACAAGATAAAATCACATTATCAACTTCATTGAACGGTTCCATAGTAAAACTAAATTTGCCATACTTCTTTATATAACCAAATATATTCATTACTTTTTAACCTTTTTATCTAGATAAGTATTTAAATAATCTAAGATAGGATTAGTCTGTTTAAATGCAAAGATAAATGAATACTTTTCTCTTCTTTTCTCTTGATTCTCTTTAATATGCATTTTTAATTCTTCATATTTTACTTCTAAATTATTATCTTTAGCGAACTTTCTAATTTTTACAAGTAACTTAGTTGAATATACAAAGTCAATTACAATAACTCCAAAGAATACTCCTAATACAAATGAAAAAGATAAATTGTTTGAGAACCATTCTAAAGCATTTAGAATATATGGCGCAATGAAATAATAATAAATTCCACCCAAAACAGTCCAAATCAATGAGAAAAGTGGACAAATAATACCTTTGTAATTACCCCAACGATCAGAATAATCCCATAGTTTTACTCCACCACCATAAAGAAAACCTAATCCACCAATTAATTCTATTATAGTCATACATAATCCCATTAGTAAAATAACCAAAATTGGACTTATAGAAACATTTTGAAAAAGCATATAACTAAAAGTTAAAGCACATAATCCAAAACCATATATAGGTAAATATGGGCCAACTAGAAAACCTGGATTAACCCATTTTTTATGAACTATTCTTCTAAAGAAAAGTTCTAATACCCAACCAAGAGAACTTCCTATAAAAAATATAAAAATAAATATTAAAAACTTTGACATATTATCACCTAACAAGAATTATATCACAAATGAAAAAAAGAGATTATTACTGTAAGTAAACTTTACATTTTATTTACTAAAATAATGAAGTTACTTGACATAATAATCCCATAAACACTCCAATTAAATAAATTGTAGTTAAAATTATAACATTATCTTTTATATTCTTATTACTTCTAAATAAAACTAATAAAGCTACCCCACTTCCCGTTAACAATCCCGAAATTAATGAAGCAAAAGAAATAGTATGATTTAAATATAATTCTGTAATTAAAATACTTGAACTACAATTTGGAATTAAACCAATTAAACTAGATAAAAACGGACCAAAAATACTATTTTTCATAAATAACTTAGAAATTTTTTCTTCCCCTAAATACGAAAAACCCAAATTTAAAATAAATGTCATAAAAAATATAAATACTAAAATATTAAATGTATGTTTTAAAGTTGGTTTAATTATTCCATGATCACATCCACAATGCTCATCTTCACACATATGATGAATTGACTCTTTTCTTGATTTTTGTTTTCTAAAAATAAAATCAATTAAAAATCCAAAAATCATTCCTACTACTACCTTAATTAATAAAACAGTAATTATAAAAGATAATTCTACTCTTTCAGAAATCAAAATAGGAAGCATTTCATCTGAAGTTGCCAAATAAACAGATATTAAAGTACCAACTGTAATAACACGTGTTGCATAAAGATTTGTAGCCATTACAGAAAAACCACATTGTGGAAAAATACCTAAAACCGATCCAAGTAATGGACCATATTTACCTGATTTTTCAATAATCTTTTTATTTTTACTAGTCATCTTATGTTCAAAGTATTCCATAATTAAAAATGTTATAAATAAAAATGGAAACAATTTTAAAGAATCTATTAAAGCATCTACTAAAGCATCAATCATAATATCACCCTTTTTCAATAGATTAAATTATATCATACTCAACAACGAATATCAATATTCACCTGTCCTAATAATTTCAAATAAAACATATATTTTTATATAACAATCAAATGTTTTTTTATATACTTAATTTATTAAATCTCATAAAGTAGTACTTCTTACATTAGTCATGTTCAATATAAATAATTTTACTATTTATATAGTTAGGTTGATATTATTTATAGTTTCATTTCTATAGCATATTCTATATTGAAAGGAGTTAAAATATGAATAATCATGAGTTAAATAATCTAGATTGTAGATCTCATAATAAACCTATTTCTTGTAATCAAAAGATATATTGTATTGGACCAACGGGACCAACAGGACCCACTGGGCCTTCTGGGGGACCTACTGGACCAACCGGTGCAACTGGACCAACCGGACCAACACTATTACATTCTGCGTACTTCGTAACCTTTAACGATGGAACAAGAGAAGATGGCGTTCCTATTGCGGCTGGCGAAAGATTACCAATTAGTAGAGCAGAAATCGATGTAAGTAACCTAGCCCAATTAGACACAACAAATAAAACTATCAAATTCAACAAAATAGGATATTATAATATAACATTTACTGTTTCTGCCTATACAAAACAAACAAACACCGATTTTGATCCTACTAAAGATTTAGTTGCTTTAGGTTTTAGATTAATTAATACAGATAACGTCTATATTGGTACTAGTGAATTTATTTATAATGAAGAAATAAAACAATTACTAGCCCAAGGTATAATCGCAGTAGAAAATACAGATAACTTATATGAACTAGTAAATCTTAGTAAACAAGAAATATATTTAAATTCACCTGATAATAAAAATCTAGGTACACATTCATACTTTGCTAATTCGCTAGTAACTATTACTGTTAACTATTTAGGAAGATTGGGTGCTTAATTTGAATAAATACAAAGTAATTGTTTATGCAATTAGTAAAAATGAAGAGAAGTTTGTAGATAGATGGTACAATTCCATGAAAGAAGCTGACGAGATATACGTACTTGATACAGGATCAAATGATAATACAATAACTAAATTAAAAGAACATGGTGTTAAAGTAAAAAAAGAAATTATTAAGCCCTGGAGATTTGATGTAGCTAGAAATAAATCACTAGAAATGGTTCCAAATGATACCGATATTTGCATTTGTACAGACCTTGACGAAGTTCTATTACCAGGTTGGAGAAATGAATTAGAAAAAGCTTGGCAAAAATCTGCAACTAGAGCTAGATATAATTATAATTGGAGCCTCGATTCCAACAACAATCCCCTAGTAAATTTCTACACAGATAAAATTCACATAAGAAATGGATACAAATGGACACACCCCGTACACGAAGTATTAACTTATAAAGACAACACCGAAAACATTATTACTATAGATAATATAACGTTAAATCATTATCCAGATAGAACAAAATCTAGAAGTAGTTACTTACCATTACTAGAATTATCTGTAAAAGAGAATCCCCTTGATGATAGAAATATGCATTACTTAGGACGTGAATATATGTATTATGGAAAGTGGGATAAATCTATTAAAACATTAAAAAGACATTTAAAACTAAAAAACGCAACTTGGAAAGATGAAAGATGTGCCTCTATGAGATTTATTAGTAGATGTTATCAAAATCTAAATAAAACAAAGGCAGCAAGAATTTGGTTAAAAAAAGCTATTAAAGAAGCACCATACCTAAGAGATTCATATGTGGAAATGGCTATGTTAGAATATAATCAAGAAAACTATAAAAAAGTTGAAAAATATTGTTTAAAAGCTCTCCAAATTAGAAATCATCAAAAAAGTTATATAAATGAAACATTCAGTTGGGACGGAACTATTTATGATTTACTATCAATAAGTTGTTTTTACCTAAAGAAAATTGATTATGCAATTTATTTCATTGATCTTGCTCTAGATTATAATCCAAACGATGAAAGACTTATTACTAATAAAAAAATATTCAAAGAAAAAGAAGAACAAATTTAATTCTTCTTTTTTGTTGCTATAACTTTATTAACTGCCTTTTTAACAGTTTTTGTTTTAATTGTCTTTGATGAAGTTATATCTCCATTTTCATTAACAATTACTTCTTTTGTTATCTTTTTCTTTCCATTTTTTCCTTTGTGAATAACACTACCACTTTTTCTAAAAAAGCTATATTTATAAGTTGTTTTATATTTTATTTTCTTATAGCTAACCTTTTTCTTTTTAAATAAACACGAACCATCTGAAGTATTAGCATCACTATTATAGTTTTGAGCTGAATAATCAGTACAACCCATAACTTTAGCAACACAGCTTCCATCATCTACATTAGCCTTAGAATTATAATTGTATGCCTCTTGATTTGTACAACCAAAAACCTTAGCTATACAACTACCATCGTCTCTATTGGCATAAGCATTATAGTTTAGAGAATCTTTATTAGTACAACCATAAATAATTTTAGGTGTTTGATAATAACTAGATGAAGACGATGATGATACTCCACCATGATGAGAACAACAACCCCTCCTTGCATAAACATTACCTGTTAGGAAAAATATGGAAAGAAATAAAAGAAAATAACTTACCTTTTTCACTTCTACCACTCCCAATTAAAATATAACAAAAAAAAAGAAACAACAAATGTTATTTCTTTTAATCGTCAATATTCTACTTTTTATTGTTCTTATTTATCTTTTCTTTCTCTATATAAATTAAGCGCAACATTAGCTATAAAGAATACAATAAATATTGCAAATACAATAATAAAGTTTTTACTTAATAAGCTAGACTCTATACTAATTAAAGATTCTTTTAATAATCTAATTGTATAAGTCATTGGTAACATTGGATTTAAGAATCTAAATCCTTTTGTTACTGTTTCAATTGGGAATGTACCACCACTTGCTCCTAATTGTAATACTAGAATAATAAGTGCTACAAATTTACCAATATCACCAAAACATTCAATTAAGAATTCAATGATTGCTAAGAAACAGTTAGATATTAGAATAATACTGATATAGTATAAGAAAACATTAGTAATATCAAAGTCTAATAATAATTGTAATAAAAGCCCTAAAACTAATCCAGATACTGTTGCAAGGCCATGATATGCAAGTGTTCTTTTAACACGTTTTTTACTATCAATACCAAATAATCCAAATCTCTTTTCTTTATCAAAGAATAATACTATAAATGACATTAAACTTCCTACCCATAAAGCAATTGAAATAAATAATGGAGCAAAAGCAGTACCATAACTAGATACTTTATTAACTTCCTGTGTTTCTGCTTTAACAGGTTCTTTACTATAATCTGATAATTTTTCTACTTTTTTAACATCTTTTTTAGTAGATGTTATTTTACTATCTAATTCATTTTTAGATGATTTTACACTATTATTTAATGTTGTTGCACCTTGACTTAATTTAGCAGACCCAAAGTATAATTGTTCAGATCCACTATTTAACTTAGATAATCCGTTAGTTAATGTAGTTAATCCATCACTTAAAGTAGTTAATGATGCAATAGTTGTATTTTTTGCCGTTTCTTTAGCTGTTGTTGCAACTTGTTTAGCAACTGTTTCACTTACACTACTTGCAGTAGATGTTGCAGCTTCTTCTGCAGCACTAATAGCTGTTTGATATGCAACAGAATATGCTATAGAAGTAACATCATTTAATTGATCAGTACCTGTAACATATGCTGGACAACTCTTAGTTAATGTTCCAAGATAACTTGAGGCATAAGCACTTACAAAGCTGTATACACTACCTTTATTATTAAAATCTTTACAGAAATCATAGTTACTGAAATTCTTTCCAGAAACACTATTAAATTGTGAAACCAATGGCGATAAACTTGAATCAGCTGTTGCTAATTGTTGCTTTTTACTAGCTATTGTTGCTGCAGCTTGTTTTCCTGCTGCATCACCTATTTGATTTTTATAACTATCAGTAAATGTTTGTCCTACTCCTGCAACTGCTTGTGATTTTATTGATGCTAAAGTATTATCATCAATAGCTTCAGATTTATCATTCTTTAAACTATCAATTGATTCATTTACCTTTTTAGTAATTGTTTTACTACCACTATAAGCTTCAGAAATACCACTTTTCAAACTATTAGATCCACTAGTTAGTTCATTTGAACCACTTTCTATTTGACCAGTTCCATCACTTAATTTTCCAAACCCTGAACTAATAGTATCTAATTGATTAGGAACACCTTCAATTGTATTAGAAAGACTTCCTACTATTTCTGAGTTAACTGCATTATCTAGATTCTTTTCAACAGTAAGAACTACTGAATTAATAATTTGACTAGATAAGTAATTAGACTTTTGATTTGGTGAATAAGTAATAGTCGCATGCTTTTTATTATTTGTTGATGCACTTTCCATATTAGATGTAAAATCTTCAGGAATATTTATAACTGCATAATATGTACCATCATTTAAACCTTCATTTGCCTTATCTTCTGATACAACACTAAGTTTTAACTTCTTAGATTTTTTTATACTGCTGATTAAAGAGTCACCTTTATCTCCTTTATCTGAATTTACAATTGCAACTGGTAAATTATCAATATTTCCTTCTCCATATGGGTTCCAATATGCTTTTAAATAAAAGAAACTATACATAAAAGGTATTAATAATACAGCCGCAATTACAACATATTTAAACCAATTTTTCTCACTAATTTTACTTTTCATATATTAAACCTCCCCTAATTTAGCAATCCATCTTTTAGAATTGCAGTAACATCTTTAGTTACCTTTTTTTCATCAATATCCCTATCATATTCAAATAAAATTGAAATGAATACTTTGTAAATAATAAAAGACGTTAGATGTGCATCACATTTTTTGATATTTCCTTTTTTGATTTCTAAGTTTATTTTTTTTTCTATATAGCTTAGTATTTCATCATCATAAACTTTCAAAAAATCACAACACTTATCATTACCATTTTTAATTTCCTTAGATATTGTAGAAATTAACATACTATTCTTTCGAAAAATTAACATATCATAAAGATTAGTAGCGACAACTTCAATAAATGGTAAACCACTATTATTCTTCTTTTCTATTTTTCTCTTCATTTTTTGTAATTCTTCTTCAATAAAATACAAAAACATAGAATCTTTATCTTTAAAATAAGTATAAATCGTTTTCTTAGTAACCCCAGATGTTTTAGCTATTTCATCCATAGATACTTTTTTATATCCATACTTTTGAAATAAATCTCTAGCAGTATTAATTACAGCTTCTTTTTTATCCATGTTTTATTCACTTCCTACAAATATACTACTATACCATTTCGGTATACCAGTATATTATATGACTAACTTAGCAAAAAGTCAATAAAAATTTTAATTATTTCAAAAAAAAGAAGGATTTTCTCCTTCTAATAATTTATATTTATTTTATTTTAAATTTTTTATTTCATCTATTGATAAACTAGTATATTTTGAAATAGACTCAACTGGTATATTATCTTTTAACATATTTTTAGCTATTTCAACTTTACCTTGAGAAAATCCTTCAATCTTTCCTTCGGCTTTGCCTTGTGATAGCCCATCTCTATATCCTTGATCTCTTAATGCCCACTCTTTATCGTATGCTTCTCCTA
>OLWB01001181.1_pt1 | contig 25382 bp, 20 predicted proteins | sample 1673331 | NCBI WGS metagenome assembly OLWB01 (sample SAMEA3178943, study PRJEB25190) | human gut metagenome | biome: human gut; feature: human-associated habitat; material: faeces | place: Austria | collected 2013
GGCCCTGTAACTATCATTTTTACTTTCCCGCTTACCCACGGCGGAGCTCGGCAAAAAGCTGGCGGACGATTTCCTTGAGGCCTATATTTTCGCCGACATGCCGACGCTTTCCGTTTTAGACCTGCGCTATGTGCCGGAATTATACGCCGCGTTGGAAAGCTACTGGGGAAGCGCCTACGCCGCACTGCAAAGCGGCAGCTACGGTGCGTTTTCGCAGGTGCGCAGCAACGTGCGGGAATTCGGCGACAACGAATACGACCAGGTCGATCTTTCCGACCTCGCCACGCTGACAAAGCAGAGCCTTTCCCTCGGCACCGAGGACGATGTGCAGGCCGCCGTTCAGAATATGGTGGTGTATAACGTCACCTATGAAAAGTCCGCCGCGGGCATTGCGGTCTATTTTCCGTGCCTGTGGCCGGATTATTACGGCGATACACGCTTTGAAATGACCTGCGTCGGCTTCCCGGAATCGTATTTTGAATTCTACGATAAATTCATGAACACGATGCTCTCCGGGCAGTCGCTTTCGCAGAGTGATATCGATTTTTACTCCTACTACGATTGGTTCGATTCCTCCGAGGTTGGCGGCGAAAACGTCACCACAATAAACGACAACGATTTTGAACTCATCGACAAGGGTGACTATTATGCACTCTCTCTTTCCGATGAAGCATGGAACCTCATCACGTACATTGATATGACCGTTTACCTCGACGACGGCGAGGGATATATTGACCTTGGCAATGACAACGTGTACGAGTTTGACGACGACGGCGACCTGAAAGTCGATTTTGACTATACATGGATCTCGATCGACGGCGTGATTGTGCCGTTCTACGCCGAAACCGAGGAACAGACGGACGATTATTGGTACACAACGGGTTATGTGCCGGCCGAACTGAACGGCAGCACCGATATTGAGATCGTTCTGCGCTGGGACAGCGACCATGACAGCGGCTTTGTTGCGGGCTACCGCTTAAAGACCGAAGAGCCTACGGTAGCGGCAAAGGGTCTGCACAGCTTTACGGAGACGGATCAGATTCAGTACACCTGTTCGTATTATGATTACGATTTCAACTACGACCGGGACTACACGCTCGGCGACCCGGTAACATACACAAGTGAACCCGTCGTCACCTATGAGGAAATCGGCGAATACCGCACGGTGATCCAATACACCCTGCGCGACATCTACAACAACGAACACTTTACAGACCCGGTAGAGCTTTCCTGTGAATAAATAATTCTATAGAACATACCCTGCTGCGCTCCGTAGCAGGGTATGTTTCGATTTGACTTACACTATAATAGGCGGTATAATGAAAATTACTGACAAAAACGGAATTGTATGGGAAACTATGCCGTTTAAACTGTTCGGAAAGGACAAACGCCATGCGAAAGCTCCTCGTTTACATGAAAGACTACAAGAAAGAGTCGTTTTTAGCGCCTCTTTTCAAGCTGCTCGAAGCCACCTTTGAGCTGATTGTCCCGCTCGTAATCGCGCAGATCATCGACGTGGGCATTCAGACCGGTGACACCGGCTTCATCATCTCCCGCTGTCTGCTTCTGGTCGGGTTCGGTGTGGTCGGCATGGTCAGTGCCATCACGGCGCAGTATTTTGCCGCAAAGGCTGCCGTGGGCTTTGCCACCGGGCTGCGTCACAGCTTGTTCCAAAAAATCAACGAACTCTCCTTCTCTCTTTTGGACCGTGTGGGCACTTCCACGCTGCTGACACGCATCACAAATGACGTAAATCAGGTGCAGAACGGTGTGAACCTTGTACTGCGCCTGTTTATGCGCTCGCCGTTCATTGTGTTCGGCGCATGCGTTATGGCGTTCACCATTGATCCCGGCAGCGCGCTGCTGTTCCTCATTGTGGTCGCTCTGCTCTCCGTTGTGGTGTTCGGCATCATGCTGCTGACCATCAAGCGCTACAAGGCTATTCAAAACCAGCTGGATTCCGTTTTGAACACCACGCGTGAAAATCTGAACGGCGCACGTGTCATACGCGCGTTCTGCGGTGAAGACACCGAAACAGAAAAATTTATCGGCCAAAATTCGCTGCTCTCCAAGCTCCAGAAATCCACGGGCCGTATCTCCGCACTTTTGAACCCGGTTACGTTTATCCTGATTAACGTCGGCATCATTCTGCTCATCCATTACGGCGCTGTTCAAGTCAACACCGGCATTTTGACGCAGGGTCAGGTCGTGGCGCTGTATAACTACATGAGCCAGATTTTAGTTGAGCTCATCAAACTTGCAAACCTCATCATCACCGTAACAAAGTCCTTTGCAAGCGCCGCACGTATCCGCGACGTGCTCGAGCTCGACACAAACACCGTTTATTCCGACGACAAGAAAATCTACAATACCCACGCCGTCGAGTTTGACCGCGTTTCCATGCACTATAACGAAGGCGCGAAGGACGCGCTTGAAAACATCAGTTTCACCGCCGAGCCGGGCGAGATCATCGGCGTTATCGGCGGCACAGGCAGCGGAAAAACGACGCTTGTGGGGCTTATTCCCCGCTTCTATGATGCGTCCTCCGGCACCATCCGCGTGGACGGCCGCAACGTGAATTCCTATTCGCTTGAAGAACTGCGCGAAAAGGTGCACGTCGTATTGCAGCGCGCGGTCTTGTTTCGCGGCACGCTGCGCGAAAACCTGCTTTGGGGCAATAAAAATGCCAACGACGAAGAGATGCAGGCAGCCGTAAAGGCTGCGCAGGCCGCAGACTTCGTACAGAGTAAGGGCGGGCTCGATATGAAGATTACCGCCGAAGGCCGCAACCTTTCGGGCGGACAGCGTCAGCGCCTTTCCATTGCTCGCGCACTTGTAGGTAATCCCGCGATCCTCATTCTGGACGACTCCGCTTCCGCGCTCGACTATGTGACCGAAAAGGCACTGCGCGGCGCGCTTTCCGCACTGCCGAATAAGCCGACGGTGTTCATCGTCTCGCAGCGCACATCTTCGCTGCGGCACGCGGATAAGATTCTCGTCTTAGACAACGGCGCGCTTGTCGGCTGCGGCACACACGATGCGCTCCTTGAGAACTGCTCCGTGTACCGCGAGATTTACGACTCTCAGTTTGGCGGAAAGGAGGCAGCTGCGAAATGAGCAAGATAAATAACAAAAACAGTACCATTAAACGTGTTCTTTTGCAAATCCGTCCGTATCTGCCGACCATCATTTTGCTGCTTGCACTTGCCGTAGTCAGCGTGCTGTGCTCGCTGTACATCCCGGTGCTCGTCGGCGACGCCATCGACGCCATCATCGGCAAGGAACAGGTCAACTTTGCCGTTATCCTGCCGAAGCTCTTCACCTGCGCGGTGCTCATCGGCTGCGCGGCGCTCGCCCAGTGGCTGATGAATGTCTGCGGCAACAAGGTCACGTACAACACCATCCGCGATATGCGCGAGGCAGCCTTTAAAAAAATTCACCGTCTGCCGTTTTCTTACCTCGACGCACACGAAACCGGCGACATCGTTTCCCGCATCATTGCCGATGTTGACCAGTTTGCAGACGGCCTTTTGATGGGCTTCTCACAGCTGTTTACCGGCGTTGTGACGATCATCGGCACCATCGGCTTCATGCTTTCCGTCAACGTTTGGACAACGCTTGTCGTGGTGCTTGTCACGCCGCTTTCCATTTTGGTGGCGCGCTTCATCGCAAAGAAAACGTTTGCCATGTTCCGCTTACAGTCCGAAACACGCGGCCGCCAGACGGCATTCATCAATGAGATGATCACGAACCAGAAGGTCGTGCGCGCATACGGACACGAAGACGAGAACATGGAGAAATTCGACACCATCAACGAAGAGCTGCGCCGCCACACATTAAAGGCGACATTCTTCTCCTCCATCACAAACCCCGCCACGCGCTTTGTAAACTCCGTTGTGTACGCGGCGGTCGCGCTCATCGGCGCTTTTCTGGCCGTGACCGGACAGGGCTTCACCATTGGTATGCTCTCCTGCTTTTTGAGCTACGCAAACCAGTACACGAAGCCGTTCAATGAGATTTCCGGCGTTATCACCGAGCTTCAGAACGCGCTCGCCTGCGCAGACCGCTTGCTTGAATTCCTCGACAGCGAAGAAATGTCTGCCGACCCCGAACTGCTGCCGGAGCACAGCGAGACCGCAAAGGGACAGGTCACGTTCGATAACGTTTGCTTCTCCTATACAAAAGACCGCCCGCTCATCCGCAATTTCAGCTTGGATGTACCGGCAGGCTGCCGCGTCGCCATTGTAGGCCCGACGGGCTGCGGCAAAACGACGATGATCAATCTTCTCATGCGCTTCTACGACCCGGACAGCGGCAGCATCAGCGTGGACGGCACGAATACGCAGACTATCCCGCGCCGCGCACTGCGCCGTAACTTCGGCATGGTCCTGCAGGAAACATGGCTGAAAACCGGCACTGTGCTCGATAACATCCGCATGGGCCGCCCGGACGCTTCCGAAGAAGACGTTATCGCCGCCGCAAAGGCCGCGCACGCACATAGTTTTATTGAGCAGCTGCCAAACGGCTACTATACGCAGATTGGCGAAGACGGCGGCAGCCTTTCCGCCGGACAGAAACAGCTTTTGTGCATCTCGCGCATCATGCTGACGCTGCCTCCTATGCTGATTCTGGACGAAGCGACGTCTTCCATCGATACACGTACCGAGCTGCGCATTCAGCGCGCGTTTACCAAGCTGATGCGCGGACGCACCTCGTTCGTCGTCGCACACCGCTTGTCGACCATCAAGGAATCTGATGTTATCCTTGTCATGCGCGACGGCAACATCGTAGAGCAGGGCGACCACGAATCTCTGCTTGCGAAAAACGGCTTCTACGCCGAGCTGTACCGCAGCCAGTTTACGGATGAGGAACAGCCGGTGGGTTAACGCACAAAAATGCAGCCTTCTCTATTCGAGAGAGCTGCATTTTTTATTTTCTGCCATACCGCACAAAGCTGCGTTTTGCACTTTGTGCGGTATTTTTTGAATATCAATATAGTGGAAGTTTTAGTCAATGCGTTTGAGGAAATCAAACGGCAAAACGATTATGATAAAGATATAGGCGAACCTTGCCCGGACTGCGCATGCGCAAACTGCGAGCGGAACGCCTTCGGTGCACAGCCGTAGCGCTCCGTAAATAAGCGGTAAAACCGGCTTAAGCTGTTAAAGCCGCATGCACCGCAGATTTCAATGACGGGCATGTCCCCCTGCAAAAGCAGCTGCGCCGCCAAAGACAATCGCTTGCCGTTGATGTACTCCGTCGGCGTCATGCCGATGTAGCGGCGAAACGACCGCGTAAGGTGCTCCTGCGACATATTTGCAAGCGCCAAAAGACACGGAAGACCTGTGGTGTAATTTTCGCGCCGCTCCATTTTTTCAAGCAGCTCCGAAAACCACGCAGGCAAAATCGCTTCCGGCGCGGGTGCCGTAAGAAACAGCTGCACCAAATACGGAAACAGGCCTAAAATGTAGCGGCACGCCGTTTCGTTATCGGCAAAGCGGTTCGTGCTCAAAAGCTTTTCCTGCACATCCGTTAAGGTGTGGCCGGAAAGCACACAATGTAACGGCAGCTCCGGCGTATCAAATATGGCGCGGTCAAGCTGCAAATAATCGCACAGCCGCTCAAACACCGTGCGCGGAATACCGATATCGAGCAGCTCGAAATCCGCGTTGTTGAAAAAATCATAGCGGTGCACGTCCCTCGGGCGCATCAAAACGAACGAGCCCTCGGAAAGCAGCTGCGAGCGTCCATTTACGGCGTGGATGGCCCCGCCGTGCGAGACGAGAAACAGCTCGTAAAAATCATGCGTGTGAATTTTATACGTCGCCGGCACACCGCACTGGTGCAGAACGCGCGCACCCTCACCGGTGTGCAGATTTTCTTCGGAAAAATGCAGAAGCTCAACGTCGCTCATTTCGGCGCCCCCTTCCTTCTGCTATTATAACGCGTCAAAAAAACGGAATCAAGAAATTTCAATTCTAACTTTGGGAGGATAACGGTATGTTCAAGACCGATGTTCAAAAACTGCGCAATGCGCTGGAATTCACGCGCGTTTACAAAGAGAACGCAAACGACATTTACCTGCGTGAAGCCGCCTGCATGGATTTTCAACTCCGTCATATCTTAGTGCCGATGGATGAAAACGACGGCATCGCGGGCCGCTATGAGCACGACTTTGTGGGCTTTTCCTCGCAGGTCGGCGGCATTTACACGTATTACTTTAACGAGCATGAATTTTTGAACGCATACATGGCTTGTAAGCAAAACGGTGAGATCACCGCTGCGGAGGACTACGCTTTGCAGGCTGTGCAGGCCTATTGGCACGAGGAAAACACCGCGCGCAAGGTTGAATTGGAATTTTCGAAGCGCTACGGCTATGTGCCGCCGAAAGCTTTTCCCGGTGCGGGCGTGGGCAACTGCGACTGCCGCGTGGCAGGTACAAACCTCGATTTTGAAAAGCTCATTCGTCTCGGCTTTGACGGGCTCGATCAGGAGATCGACCGCGCGGCGGAAGTGAACGGCGCGTCTTCGTTCTACACGGCTTTAAAGCTGTGGATTGAAAGCCTGCGCGGCGCATGCGAGCGTTACCGCGAACAGGCATTGGAGCTTGCCGAAAAAGCAGAGACCGAAGAAGCCAAAACGCGCTTTACAAAGCTTGCCGAAGCACTTTTAAACATTCAGCACAGCACACCGAAGACGTTCCTTGAGGGCGTGCAGCTGATGTGGATCTACGCTGTCAGCAGCGACATTATGAATTACAGCCGCATGGACGATTACCTTGGGCCGCTCTACGCCGCGGATATCGACGCAGGGCGCATCACGGAAGAAGAAGCCGTGCAGACCGTGCTGCATCTCTATAAGCACTTTAAAGAGATTAACAAGATCCATGACTGCCGCGTAATCATCGGCGGCGTGGGCAGAGAGCACCAGAAGGAAGCCGACCGCCTCGCCATCGTCATCATGGAAGCCTCCCGCCGCTTCCGCGAGACTGTGCCGCAGCTCACCCTGCGCTATTACAGCGACATGGACGAGACCGTTTTCCGCAAGGCGATGGAAGTGAATGCGGAGGGCACCACGTTCCCGATTATTTACTCCGATGAGACGAATGTACCGGCTGTGGAAAAGGTCTTTGGCGTTTCGCATGAGGAAGCCGAGCAATATGTGCCGTTCGGCTGCGGCGAATACGTCATGGTCGGTTACAGCGTAGGCACACCGAACAACGGCATCAACGCGCTGAAAGCGCTGGAAATTGCGCTGCACAACGGCCTTGATTTCTACCAGAACGTTCCCTGCGGCGAAAAGACCGGCGACCCGGCGCAGTTTGATACCTTTGAAAAGCTGTATGACGCCGTGCTTGCACAGCTCAAGCCGACCATTGACCGCTTTGCTGTACACAAATACCTCAACTATAAAATTGCAGGCGAAAACGCGCCGTATTTGCACCTCAGCCTGCTTTTGAACGACTGCATCGCGCGCGGCAAGGCTACGTTTGAAGGCGGCGTGCGTTACCTGAATGCTTCCAGCGAAATGTTCGGCATCATCAGCTGTGCAGACAGCCTGACGGCCATTAAAACGCTCGTTTACGACGAGAAGAAGCTCACTTTGCCGGAGCTCATCGATGTGCTGGATCACGATTTTGAGGGGCACGACGATATTCGCCGCATGTGCCTTTCCGCACCGAAATACGGCAACGACGACGACACGGCTGACGACATCGCAACGCGCCTTTTCACCGATATTGCCGACCTTACCATGGCGGCAGGTAAAGCTGCGGGGCTTGACCACTACAATATTGTCAGCGTCAACAATTCCATGAGCGCAGAATGGGGCAACTTCTGTGCGGCGTCTGCCTGCGGCAGAAAGGCCGGCAGCCCCATGGCAAACGCCAACGGCGCTTCCATCGGCGCAGATAAGTGCGGCATTACGGCGCTGCTCAACTCCATGTCGAAGTTTGACAATACAAAGCACGTGGGCGTTATCAATAATGTGCGCTTTACAAAGGAGCTCTTCAAGGGCTCTATGGATAAAGTAGAAGCCGTCTTGAAGGCGTTTTACGACAACGACGGCGTGCAGACGAACCTGTGCGTCATCGGCAAGGATGACCTTGAAAACGCCATGGTGCACCCGGAAAACTACCAGAACCTCCTCGTGCGTATCGGCGGCTTCTCCGCGAGATTCGTCACGCTGAATCCTATTGTGCAGCGCGAGATTATTGAGCGTACGACCTACGGCGCGTAAGCGGAGGCCGATATGCGGGATCTTATTTTTGATATTCAACGTTTTTGCGTGTATGACGGGCCGGGCATTCGCACCACCGTGTTTTTCAAAGGGTGCAACATGCACTGTGCGTGGTGCCACAATCCGGAAAGCTTTTCAACCGATGCCGAGCTCTTGTTTCGCCACGAAAAATGCACGTCCTGCGGGGCATGCACTGCGGTATGTCCGAACGGAGCGCATGAAATAAAAGCAGACGGCACACATATTTTTGACCGTGCAAAATGCGCGGCGTGCGGCAAATGTGCCGAAGTATGTCCGAACGATGTCCTGGAGCTTTCCGGGCGCGAAATGACGGTGGAAGCCGTGATGAAGCAGATCGACAAGGACGCAAAATATTACCGCTCGTCAAAAGGCGGCGTCACCTTTTCGGGCGGCGAGGCTTCTTTGCACTTTGAACTCCTGAAAAAGCTGCTTACAGCCTGCCGCGAAAAAGGGTATCACACCGCGCTGGAGACAAACGGTTTGATCTCTGCCGCACATTTAAAAGAACTGATACCGCTCACCGATCTTTTTCTGTTCGATTTTAAGCACAGCGACCCCGATGCCCTCAAAAAATGGGCAGGCGCGCCGCTTGCGTCGATCCTCGAGTCCCTGGCAGCCCTTGAGGACGCGCATGCGCATGTGTGGTTGCGCTGCCCGGTCATTCCGGGCGTGAACGACACGGACGCGCACTTTGAGGCGATTTGTGCGCTCAAGCATCAATATACCTGTATTGAAAAGGCCGAGATCATGGCATACCATGACATCGGCAAAACGAAATGGGACGCGCTGGGGATACCGTATTCGCTCGCCGCGCTGAAGACCGTTTCGCCGGAACAGAAACATATTTGGGAGACTAAAATAGCCGATTAGCGGCACTTTTGGGGATAAGAGAGGGAACGCTTCGTTTCCTCTCTTTGCTTTATCTCCCACATTTTTTCTAAACATTTGACAGATTTCCCGGAATATTGTATGCTATGGAAAACACCGCAGATTTTCCCTGCGGGACCACAAACATTAGGAGGTCACTTATGTTTTGTATATACTGCGGCGCCACCTTGCCGGAGGGCGCGAAAAAATGCACGCTCTGCGGCAACCCCGTTGTGCGCCCGCCGGAAGCCACTGCACAACCCGTAAGCGAACCGGAGTCGGAATCTGCCCCCGCACCGGAAACGCCCACGGAGCCGGCCGCGGAAGACATCTCCTCAAATTCGACAGAGAGTCTCTCCGAAGCGGAACCGACACCCGAAGCTGAAGATACCCCTTCAAACAGTCCGGACGGCGAAGATATTTACAGCCATTCCCCAACGGACTTCACGGAGGATATTTCCTCCGGCGATGCGCTCGGCGACAAACCCGAAGGCATGAAGCACGAGGGCACATTCACCGTTCCCCCCACCCCGGAGGAAATTTCAGGACCGGAGCCGCGCGTGCAACCCATAGAATATACGTATAACGACGGCTACGCCTACGAGGAATACGACGAAAATCCGAAGAAAAAGCGTTCTTTTAAATGGCTTTTCATCGTGCTTCCCATTCTCATCGCCATCGGTGCTACAATCGGCGGCATTTTCTGGTGGTACAATGCACCCATGCAAAAGCTCACCCGCGCGCTTGACGCTTACGATTATTCCGCTGCGGCGCAGGTACTTCCCACGCTTTCAAAGGACGAACTTGCTTCGGTCTCCGGCCAAATGCAGGAATATGCCCAGACGGTCATCGACCGATACAATAAAAGCGAAGCGAACTACGACAGCTCCTATGAACTGCTCGACCGCCTGCAAAAGCTGTTCCCGAACATCGGTCTCGACGATCAGCTCGACGGCATTCAATCGCTGAAAGACTCCAAAGAGGCCTACAAAAACGGCAAAAGCCTGCAGGCACAGGGCGAAGACGGCCGCGCCATTACGGAATATCAGAAGGTCATTTACGCCGATGTGAACCACGACGACGCGCAGACGCAAATTCAAAACATCCGCACCGCGTACAAAGAAAAAGTGTTAAGCGATGCGCAGAGCCGCGCGGACGAGAAAGATTTCCTCGGTGCCGAAGCCATTTTGATGAACAGCGCCGATATCCTCGGCGATGATAAAGACATCCAGGCTAAGCTGGAAGAGATTAAGGATGCAGAGCTCAACAACTACGTGGAAACGCTGCTCGGCACCGCCAAAACGCTCGCGGATGACGGCGACTTGCCCGGCGCCGTTAACGTGCTGCAGAACGCCACACGCAGCGACAAGCGCATTGACGCGCAGATTGCCACCTACAAAAACCAGTATAAGCAAAAAATTCTCGATGCTGCCGCAAAGCAGGCCGGTGAAAGCCGCTATTATGACGCGGTGGAAACGCTGCAAAACGCCGACGACATCCTCTCTGGCGACAGCGATATTGCGGCAAAAATCGAAGAATACAGGGCGCTTTACCCCGTTTCGCTGACAGATCTTTCTCCAAGCGGCGGCGAAGATTGCAGCCAGAACTGGACAGCCTATGACGCAAACGGCAATGCGTACAGCAACGGCCTTAACTTCTCGCTGTACCCTGTCATCGCAAAAACCGTCTACACCGAATACGCCCCGAACGGACAATATAAGCGCCTGACGGGAACATGGGTCGTGGAGGGCGATACCTCCGATGATTTTATCGGCACGGTTCGCATTTATGTGGACGGCAATTTGCAGTATGAAGTTTCCTCGCTCACGGTGAACAGCCCCGCAAGCGCACTGAGCCTGAGCATTTCCGGCGCTTCCACCGTTCGCATTGAAGTGAAGGGCGAGTTCGCCTCGCTGCGTGCCGTCGGTTATCTGTACCTTGCAGATGCGAAATTTGAAAACTAAACCGCTATAAAAAGAGATACCGCACAGGGTAAACTCACCTTGTGCGGTATTCTTTTGCGCAAAGCCTGCCGTGCGGTCTATGCACGTGCAACTGATCCTTCCACAATACAGAAAAACTCTGTGGAAAACACAACGCGCATAAGAAACGGGATGTCCCTTTTTGGGGGACATCCCGTCTTACTTTAGCTTACGCCTTATGCTTTTGTTCCATCACGCGTTTGCTGCGTTCTCGTCTTCGTCGTTTTCGTCCTTCTTCTTTTTGCAGAGGACCATAACAACGACCTGTACCAGCGCGATTACAACATGGAGGATTGTCCACTTGTCGACGAAGATCATCGGCAGGGTCATGTCTTCGGTGAAGATGAAGACGATGATGGCAATCAGAGCCGGGATGATGCTGATGAGTCTCCAAAGGCCCTTCTTGTTCTTTTCGTACTCCATAACCTCTTTGCCGTTCTCATCGAGAACCACGTTGCCGTCTTCGTCTTCCAACGCCTTCTTTTTCTTGCCGATATAGCCGATGAGAAGGAGGATGGAAAGGAGGGTCGTCACGATGGTGAGGATCAGGTTGATGAGTGCCCAAGCGCCCGTGCCGAGACCTGCGAGCGGCGTTGCGTTATCTGCGATGTCTTCACCGTTTGCAAGCGGTGTTTCGTTATCGTTGATCGTTTCGCCTATTTCGCCGTCATTATTGCCATCGCCTTTTCCGCCGTTATCGCTCGGCGTTGTGGAAGGTGTGGCAGTCGGTTTCGGGGTGGGTGTTGCAACCGTAGCCGGAACGACCGGAGCTACCGGCGTCGGAGTAGGTGCTGCCGGGTTCGGGTTCGGATTTGGAGCCGGAGTAGGTGTAGACTCTTCTGTCGGAGCCGGAGTAGGTGTAGGCTCTTCTGTCGGGGCCGGAGTAGGTGTAGGCTCTTCTGTCGGAGCGGGAGTGGGGGTCGGCGTCGGGGTCGGCTCTTCCGACGGAATCGGAGTCGGCGTGGGATTTGCTTCCCAAACAGCCTTCAGCACAACGTCCTTAGCCGGCATCGTGAACGCATCGTTCTCGATCGTAACCTCTTCGCTTCTCCAACCCGAGAACTTATAGCCCTCTCTGGTCGGGACCGTCTTTACAACTTCTACTGTTGCTTTGTACTCGTACGGGAACTCGTTGGTCGTTTCAGTCCACTCGCCGCCGTCGAGGTCATACGTTACTTTGTAGATGTTTGCTTCTTTCGTATACGTTGCCTTATACGTTGCATCGCCTGTGACCGGGGATACCGCCGGGTTCCAGCCTGCGAACTTGTAGCTGTACTGGGCATTGCCTGCCTTCGTCGGTTCAACGCCTTCAAACTGCGGCATTGCACCGTACTCGTAGTCCTTCTGATAGATGAGCGTTGTTCCGTCGTCGTCTACCCATTTTACCGTGTACGTCTTCACCTGCCAAACCGCATAGAGATTGTTATCGCCGTTAGCGTCAACAAAGACCGGATCGCCTGCTGCGTATTCAATCTTATTGCTGTCCGGCGCGGTTGCCCAGCCGAGGAACTCGTAGCCTGTGGGGGCGACGAAGCCGACATAGTCATACGATCTTACGGTTGCGGTCGTGTTTCTCGGGTAGCCCTTACCGCCATTATCATCGGTACGCTTGTCGTTGCTGCCCCCGAAGTTATAATGATACGTAATCGTCTCGGTTTGGGGCTTAATGGTGTAGACTGCCGTCAGTATGGTGTCCTTTGTGACGGTAATCTTATCGCCCGGGTAGATGAGCTTGTTGTCTTCCGTTTTCCAAGCGCGGAAGTTTTCGCCGTTTACCGGAGCAAGGATACCCGCACGGCTGCCCGTGAGGTATTTCTGCTCGTCTTTGGCAGGTTCATCCGTACCTTCTTCTTCGTATGTTACGGTATAGCCTTCACTGGAAGAAGCAAAGAACGGATAAAGTGTTACAGAACTGTACAACGGTGTGTCCAGATCAAACAACACACGGCCTTCGCCGGTTACAACGAACCATGCGGACGGTGCTTCGCCGGTTTCTGCCTTAATACGTGCAATGATCTCGTTAAAATCTTCGGACTCGGTGATTTTCTTACCATACGGAACAGAGAATGTTTTCGACTGGCTATCCGCAGAAGCACTCAGATAAACTGTTGCGTTGACCTGCGGCGCCTGCCACTTAGCATAGAGCGTAATGCCCGTTGCCGGCATCGTCTTGCCGGTGAACACGAACGGCTCGCCTTTGCAAAGCTTGTTATCATACCAGCCTGCAAATATGTAATCCTTCGCATCCATATTGTTTATCTTGTCCGGACGCTTCGGTTCATAGTATGCGCCAGCAATGCTGGCTTCGTACTTATAGCTTGAAGTTTTATCCTTAATACCATTGTTAAAGAATGTGATATTATAAGATTCACGGGTGTAGTAGAATTTAGCGCCATTATAACTACTTCCATTTTGCGTGCCTCTACTGTATTTAAAGCCGGTAATGGAGTATTTATCCTCTTGAGTTACAGTATAACCCGTACCGGGGCTTGTATCGTAGTGATGCAGCACGTATTTAATGCCACCAACGGTAACTGTATTGCTCGCTCCGGGAAGAGCCTCTACATAATAATATGCAGTTTCACTACCCTCACCAGTTTTCGGGCCGTAGAATGTATCTCCCCCCATTGGCATTGTATCAATATTTACTTGATATGGGCCACCTGTAGGATTGACCGCCCATGTGTTGCTTCCTTGATAAGTAGGCCATTTATCGTTGATATTCGCGCCATGCTTTGCATGAATGGTTAAACCTGTGATTTCAGTATAGCAGTTTTCACTATGCTGGTGTTCTTCTTTATCGCACCACAACAGGCATCCAAAGCCATGCGTATGTTCTTCTTTATTGCAAGTGCGTTTCATGAACTTCACATCGTATAAATCTCTCTTATAATAAACGTTTACGATTGTGGAGCCGTCACCGGCAATAGTCTCCTGCTTAATCGTCTGCGGCGCAGTAAAACCGTCATATTCTTTCGCCGCAGCTTTCGTTTCAGAACCTGTTTTGCCATTCTGGGTTTCAGTTTCCTTCAACGAATAGCCATCATCATCTGCGTTTTCAAGCCAATGAATAACGGTATACTTCGTGTTGTTGCTGGCCGTCCAATGTGCAGTGACCGTAGCACTTGCGGAAACGGACTCAACTTTTTCTTCACCGATATACCAACCGTCAAACGTATAGCCGTTGCGGGTCGGCACCTGCGAAAGTTCCAGCGTTATACCCGGTTCGCAGAATACGGATTGAACATGGCTGCCGCCGTCAGTATCGAACTTGACCCAGAAGCCGCTTTCGATAACAGGATAAACCATTGTGACGATTTCGTCTTTTGCAAACGTAACCGTAGTGGCTTCACCGTTCGGCACTGTGCTCCAACCAACAACGTGACTTTCGGCATCCAGCATAAGGTTCACTGTGTTTTCTGCCGCTTCCAAATCAGAAGAGCTGACAGCAGTCTCCGCTTCGCCCTCAGCCGTATAGCAAACAGACGAACCGTCCTTGTTCATGAAGTACACATAGCGAACATTCTCAAACTTCGCCGTAAGTTTTACGGTCGCACCGCCGGTTACGGAAGTAATTTCGCCAAAACCTTCAAAGAGGTTGCCGCTTTCATCGTACCACCCAACAAAACGTGCATTGTCTTTTTTGGGTGCAGTCGGCTCGAGGAGCTCTTCGCCTTTGGCGACGGTCTGCGTCCAATCGGTCAGCTCCTTGCCGTCTGCATCATAGAAACGGTAGGTATCGACCCTGGGCTTCTCGTCGTCCGGAAGCAGCATAGTCATTGCAATGCCCGTTTCCGCGCTCTGTTTTGCCGGTGCAGTTTCCTCTGCACCTGCGGCGGGGGTCGCCTGTGCTTCCACTTCAACGGGAGCCGGGGTCTCTACCGGGGCGGGAGTGGCTGTCTCCTCCGGGGCGGGAGTGGCTGTCTCCTCCGGAGCGGGAGTAGGTGTCTCCTCCGGAGCTGCGGTCTCCTCGGGCGCGGGCGTCTCGTCAACGACCGGCGTTCCCCCCTGCATAACATCCCCTGTTGCAGTGTAGGTGTTCGTTTCCTCATCACTCATTGCAAACGCGCCCGTAGGACATGCCGAAACCAGCATACATGCGCTCAGCAACACGGCGATGATTTTCTTTTTCATAGTGTTTTCCTCCAATCCTGTGATTTGTCCGTTTTATAACAAATATGGATTCCTAAATTGATGTGTGTTACTGTGCCAAAACCGTTTCCATTTGGATGAGCAGCTCCAGCACACTGCGGAACGCGGCCTCTTTTCCGCCTTTTGTCCACCGCAGTCTTCCCTGCCAGCTGTAATTCTGGCGGAACAGGATGTCCAGTTCAAACGTGGGTGTTTCCGTACATTTTATGGGAGAAGCTTTCGGTGCGCCGCCTGTATCCAGCTGCTCTTCCAAAAGCAGGATCAGGCGTGAAAGACTTCGGAATAGGGTTTCCTCCGGGAGCGTCCCGCCGGAGACCCTGCCGCGGATGACACCGTCCTCCGCTTCATCCACAAAGATACGGAAGGTCTCTGTGCCGATCGGTAGCATACGATTTTCTTTCACCTAACCCCTCCCTTTTGTATTTTGTGATTCTATTTTACACAAAGGTGCTATGAGAACGCTATGATTAAGAAGTTTTTTCATAGAAAAACGACCTATTTTCTCATAAAAAAAGAAAATAGGTCGTAGTTTTTTTGTTAACCGTGCTGCGTCAACCGGTTTATTTTTTTCAGGTGACGGTTTTAGGCCTTTCGGCGCTCCGTTTTCTCCGTTGCTTTTTCTTCTGCGCTCATATGTATGTGGCGCAGGTCGAGCGATTTAAAGGTGTAGGCCGCACCGCTTTTTGGGTATTCCTTTTGGAACCGATTGAACACACGGCGGGAAACGAGCCCGCCGTTTTCGCCGGTCGCACCCGGCAGCAGCACCCAAAACTGGTTTGCGCCCACCTTTGTGAACGGGTCGCCCGCGCGCAGTTCGTTTAAAAGCGTCCCTTCCATCTGCTTCATATATATAGCACGCTTTTCCGGGTCTATCGAGCGGTTTGCAAGCCGCACAATCATCAACGCCGCAGGGGTATCGTTTCGGCGCATCTCGCGCACATGCAGGTTTACAATCTCGCGGAAAACGTTGTTATCGCAGCAAAACGCACCGGCTTCCTGTTCTTTTTCAAGCAGGAACGTTTGAATATCGTCTTCACTCGTCTCGCTGCCGTAAAGCTCCTGCACCGCAAGCGCCTTCTGCGCCTCCAGCTCCGCCGAAGGCGAAACACCGTAGACCTCCCGGTACAGCGAAGCGATGTAATCATAATGTTCCAGCGCTTTTTTCGGGTTTTTGTTTTTTATGAGCGCCTGCATCAAAAACACGCTGAATTCCTCTGCGGCGGGATCTAAACGGATAACGCCCGTGCAGAGCTTTTCCGCATCCGTAATGCGTCCGAGCTTCAAAAGGCGATCCACCGCCGCGCGACATAGGCGCGTATAAAGCGAGCGGTAATACGTGTTGAGGTTGATGCACCAGAACTCCGCTGCGCTTTCCGTAAGAAAATCGCCGGTGTAAAGCGCCACGGCTTCCTGCGCCAGGGCAACCGATTTTTCCATATCGTCTTCGGCAAGCGCTGCCTTTGCAAGTGTTTCAAATTGCTCCACGTCAAGCTGCGTCTCGCGGTCCGGCGCCCAGCGATAATAGCCCTTTTCGTTACGGATTATAACCTTTGCGTGCGTAAAGCCGAGCTCTGCCAGCGCGGCCCTTGCGCGGCTGACATTATTTTGCAGCGTGCTTAACGGGTTATCGTTTTTGGCTTCCGGCCACAGCAGGTCGATGAGCTCCTGTGCGGAAACACCGCGGTTTCTGTTCAGAATAAGGTATGCCGTAAGCGTCCACAGTCTTCTGGAACGTCCCGTGAGGCTCACAGCGTGCGGAACCTCCATACCTTCCTGCTTTAATGTAAACTTGCCGAACATGGTCACATCGATCTTCGGCACAACCTGTATCGTTTCACCGTTCTGTACTTCACACGGCAGCCCGGTGGTTTCAATTTCTTTCGCTGTTCGACTCATGAACGGTTCATCTCCCTCTTTCAGAAATAACGGTTCAAAATATCACCCCGGCTATTGCGAAAAAAATAATATTCCGAACTTGTTCTTTTCATAAAGTATAGCACGCTTCACGGTATTTGTAATCCACCGAAAGGTGGAAAATGCAATTTTTCTCATAAGTATTTACTTTTTTGTCGGAGAAAATACCTTTTTTGGCGAAAGGTCGCGCTAAAAACTATGACTTAAAGTAATTGCAGACGTTTTTGCATCGTCTCATAGTTCGTGCAGTAGTAAAGTGCCGTCTCCTCTGTGATGCGCTTTTGCCGTACAAGGTCCGCAAGCGCCATGTCCATGGTGCGCATGCCCTGCGCCGCGCCGGAAGCGATGGCGGCATCGAGCTGATGCGTTTTGCTTTCGCGGATCATATTGCGTATCGCGAGTGTGGAATACATGATTTCAAACACCGGGATGGGTGTGCCGTCTACGCCGGGCACGAGCTGCTGACTGATGACCGCCTGCAAAACCATGGAAAGCTGTAAACGGATCTGCGCCTGCTGGTTCGGCGGAAATGCGTCGATGATGCGGTCAATCGTATTCGCCGCGCCGGTGGTGTGCAGGCTCGAAAGCAATAGCTGCCCCGTTTCGGCGGCGGTCATCGCGACCTCCATTGTCTCTTTGTCGCGCATTTCGCCGAGCAAAATCACGTCCGGGCTTTCGCGCAGTGCACTGCGCAAAGCGGCGACGTAGCTCGGGCAGTCGCAGCCGATCTCACGCTGGCTCACAATGCACTTATCGTGGCGATGGATGTACTCTACCGGATCCTCGAGCGTCAGAATATGTCCCGTGCGCGTACGGTTGATCTCGTTGATGATACACGCGAGCGTTGTGGACTTACCGCTGCCCGCTGATCCCGTAACGAGCACGATGCCTTTTTTCATCTGTGCCGCGCGCATGACCTCCGGCGGAATATGCGCTTCTTCGGCCGTAGGCAGACCGAAGCGGATGACGCGCACCACGGCGGCAATGCTGCCGCGCTGGCGGAACAGATTCACACGGAAGCGTCCCGTACCGCTGAGCGAGAACGAAAAATCGTCATCGGTCGCACTGCCGTTTAAGCAGTGCGGCTCACGCGCGGCAAGACGATAGATTTCCGCTGCGAATGCTTCAGTCTTTTCGGGCGTGAAGGCGCCGTCCGCCGTTTCACGCTGCTGTTCGCCGCGCACCTTATACGTCAGCGGCAGGCCCGCCACCACGAAAATATCGGAAGCGCCGCGCTCCACGGCACTTTTCAAAATTTCAGTCATATTCATTGTACTCCGCCTTTCTTACCCGAGGTTCAGGGAGTCATCCGGCTGCCAGCGCGCTGTGCAGCGCCATTTTGCGATCTCATAGCTGCCGTTTATCTTATTTAAGCAGATCTCAAGCTGCATGTTGCCGCGCGTGATCTCCGTTTTGAGCGTGGTTTCGGTCTCTTCCGTATTTTCCGGCAGATCTCCCGCGCCCTTTAAATACGCATCTGCTTCGGAAAGCCAGTCTTGCCCGGCGTTTTCGCAGGCATACAGCACTTCCACGTGCTCGCCGTAGCGCTCTGCGGCACGGTGATCGGATACGGCAGAGGACACCGTAAGTACGCCGAAAATGGCGACGCACAGCACAACGACCGCGAACAGCACCGCGATGCTGCCGATGCGGAATCGATTTCGGCTCATGGCATTCCCTCCTTCGGCTGGTAGCACCGTACCTCCAACGCATAAATTTCTTTATCCTGCTCCGCCGTGTACGCCGTGATTTTCCCGGCATACAACGCTCCCGTTTCGGTCTCGGCGACGGTCACTTCGGTTTCTATATAATAGTAAGCGTCCGCTTCCGCACAGCTTGCCATATCTTTTGTGAAATATGCTTTTTCGCCGTTTTCAGGGATCTCTCCCGCGCGAAACTCCTCTGCGGCGCTGCGGCACAGCGCAATGCCTGCGCTTTCCCTCGCCGCTTCATCGCTGATGACGGCCGCGCGCAGGAACACGCACGCAATGACACCGCAGCACGCGACAAATGCCAGAACAAACACAAGCAGCGGGGTCATAAAGCCCATGCGGTGGCGCGTTTCACTGCGCTTTTCCTCGTAATCTATCATGCCGCGCCACCTCCGTCACAATACGCGCCGGCGGTCATGCCGTCCGCAGTGATCGTTAAAAGCCCGTTTTCCGAAAGCTCGGCTTTAAACGTTTTAAGGTCGCACAGCTTTTCGGCGTTATTGGGGTCGATCTCCGCCGTGACCCGTGAAAACTCTGTGCGCAGCGCGTTTTCATATAAATAGATGCGCGTTTCGAAGTCGCTTTCCGGCTCGCGCAGGCACACCGCCGGGCCCTCCGGGCCGTCGATCAGGCGGATGTTCCCTTTGCCGCCGCACGCTGCCGTTTGGCTTTGAATATACGAAAGCGCGCTGCGCTGCTTTGCGTGTGCGTCGCGGGCATCCATCGTATCGGAATACAGCCGCGCGCCCGCAAGCGTCAACACCAAAAGCGATGCGATGAGCAATGCATACAGCAGAAGCAGCATCAAAGAAGTGCTGTTTCTTTTTTTCGGTTCCGTCATGCGCCCTCCTTATTCTTCGCCGCGCACCAGCACCTGAACGGTCGGCATCTGGTTATCGGCGAAAACCTCGTATGTTACGATGTATTCTTTCTTATTGACCGTAAGCCCGTAGTGCTTTTCCAAATATTCAAGGCTTTCCGGGTATGCGCCCTCTAAGGTATAGCACTCCACGGCGCTGCGCAAAACGGCTTCACGCACGGCGGCACGGCCTGTTTCGCGGATATCCTCCTGAAAAACCGGCACGCACACCGCGGTAAAAAGTACCGCAAGCACCAGAATAAGCCCGACCGCGAAAAGCCGGAAGCTTACTTTTCGATTCAAAATATCCATAACTTTTCCCTCAGATTGCGCTCAAAATGCCGAGCAAGGGCAGCATGACGCTTAAAAGCGTCAAACCGACAGACGCGGTGAGAAATCCGATCAAAATCGGCTCCGTGCGGTCGATGACGCTGCACAGCCCGTTTTCCGCCTCCTGCGCCGTGCGGCGCGCGAGGTTTTCCGTCACCTGCACGAGCTCGCCGCTCTGCGCACCGCCAAGCAGCATTTTGCCGTACATGGCGGGCAATATCTTTTGGTGCGCAAACGCCGTCGCAATGCCAACGCCCATCTGTGTTTCTTCACGGCATTTTTCAAGCGCTTCGTGCAGCTTTTTGTGGCGCGTCTGCTCGATGCACAGCGCAAGCGCACTGTCTTCATCCGTACCGCTCGCAAGCAAGGCGGAGAGCGTGTCCATCACCTCGGAGACCGCCAAAAGCCACGCGGCTTTGCGCGTGAAGCGGCTCGTTTCCATTGCATTTCTGAGCTTTTCCCGACCTTTATCGGAGCGCATACCAAACGCCAAAACGAGCAAAACGATGCCCAAAAGCCCCGCAAACACCAAGCTGATGCGCCCGATGAGCGTCGCCGCGAGCACATAGGCATAGGAAGATGAAAGCAGGCTGCCCGTTAAATTGTCGTACACGCGCTCAAACATAGGCAGCACGGCAAAAACGAGCACCGCCAGCACGCCGCACATCATCAGCATCAAAACGGCCGGGTATGTAAGGGTGCTGCGCAAACGGTCGTATAGCGCGCTTTGGCGGTCATAGTGGTCTGCAAGGCGGTCAAGCGCTTCGTCCAATCGGCCGGAAAGCTCTGCCGTGCTAAAAACGCTCAAGGCGTATTCCGGGAAAACGCCGGTCTTTTTCGCCGCTGCCGAAAACGTCTCGCCCGCCGCAACCGAAAGGCTGATCTCGGTAGAAGCCTGCCGCAAGGCGGTGTCCATGCCGTCTTCCTCAAACAGGGAAGAAGCCTCCGAAAGCGACGCGCCGGAGCGCAGCAGCATTGCAAGGCTGCTGCAAAATACGCTGAGCTGTTCCTGAGTCAAAAATTTTTCTGCCATGTTCCTCGTCCTTTCGCTTTTCCTTTAATAAGTGAACCGCGTTGTGTATTCCGAATCGTTTTGAATCTCCCCGGCGGGCATGCCGCCTGCGGCAAAGGTGATGTCCACCCGCTGCCACTCATCCGCTTTTGCGCGGATCTCCACGGTGATCCACCCCTCGCTCTCCACATAAAAGCTGTTCCACGCGTGGTAGGTCTCCTCACCCACATAGCCCGTGATGAGCTTGCATGGAATGCCCTCGCTGCGCAGCATGGCGGCGGCAAGGCTTGCATAATCAAAGCATATGCCCTTGCCGGTCTTTAAAGTCTCATCCGGGGAGGGCAGGTAGCCGTTCTGCACGGTCGCCGCTTTTTCCGTATCGTATTGGATATTCTTCACCATGTAGTCATACACGGCGGCAGCAATGTCCGCATCGGTGGTGCAGCTTGCGGCCAGCTCTTTCACCTTTTTGATGCAATCGGAGCTTTTGTTGTAATTCACCATCTGGTTCGGGCGCAGGTACGGCTGAAATTCATCTTTCAGCGTCACGTCGCGGTCTTCGCTCCCAATACACGCGTATTTGCTGTCGCCCACCTGCTCCATCAGGCGGAACGTATATGTGCCGTTTCCCATATTGAGCGGGAAAAATGTCGCAGTGCCGTCGTTCGGCAAGTCATAGTTATATTTATCCTCGCCGCAGACAATCTGCATTTTTAATCGCGTATTGCTCTGCGCTTTTACGCCGATGATGCCGCCTTCAAGCTGGGAAAGGTCAATCTCTCCGCTGCCGAACGCGGTCGCTTCATCTTCGTTGAAGACGGAATCCCGAAAATCGGGGACCTCGTAGGGCGCGGCGTTGCTGTCCGTGACATCGCCCGCCGCCGGCTTGGCGTCGTTTGATGCCGTGCCCCGCGCCGCACAGCCGCAAAGCAGCAAAATAAGCGCCAGCGTCGCCGCTAACAGCTGAATTTTTTCTTTCATGCCGCACCCCCTGTCTTTTCTGTGTATACTAAATATTATTTTATCTTGTTTTTGTCTTATACGCAAGCCCTGTGCAAAATTCTTCTGCATGGCTTTTTCCGTCGATTTTTTCAAAAAAATGCGCTCCAAACTATTGACATTATATATATAATGTTGTAGGTATAAATTTCACCGTTTTCTGAGAAATTCCCGCATGTTTCGCGGTGTTTCTCAAAAAGCAGAAGGAGTAATTTAAATGAAGAAATTCATGTCTTTCCTGCTTTCTGCACTGCTTGTTCTCTATCTTGCGGCGTGCGAAAGTAACGGCGGCGCCAGAAACAACGATTTCGAAAGCAGCGCCGGCAGCACGGCTTTCTCCGAAGCAGAGTCCTCTGCGACCTCACAACGTGGAGTGAGATCACGAAATCCGATACCGTTACACTTGAGTTTTAAGCTTTAACCTATATCCGAAATTTTGGCGCAGGAGTTTTCCACGAACACATTGACAAACCGCGCAAAAAAACGTATGCTTATATATAGAGTTATATCTAACTTAGAAAGGAGCGCTTGCAGATGACGTACACTATTAAGGAAGCCTCGGACATCACGGGCATCCCGGCGACCACGCTGCGCTATTACGATAAAGAAGGCATCCTGCCGTTTTTGGAGCGAAAGGAATCCGGCCACAGAATGTTTTCCGAACAGGATCTTTCCATGCTGCGCATTATCGAATGTTTAAAATGCACGGGTATGTCCATTAAAGATATTCGCCAGTACGCGGTGTGGGCACAAATGGGTGATTCCACCCTGGAGCAGCGCTACAACCTGTTTCTTGAGCGCCGCGAGGCCGTTATGGCACAAATCAAGGAGCTTGAAGATCAGCTTAAAGTAATCGATTATAAGTGCAAATACTACGAGGAAGCCATTGCCGCCGGTACGGAAGACATTCACAAGCACAAAACAGGCCACTGCTGCGACGATGAAAAAGAAAACAAAGACGCGTAAGTTCCGCAAAAACCAAGGGCACGGAGTTTTAAAGCTCCGTGCCCTTTTGCTTTATTTCCTTATTTTAGCCCTGCACAGACCACGTGATACCCTGCGGGGTATCCTTCACAACGATATGGCGTGCGGCAAGCGCATCGCGAATCGCGTCGGCAGTTGCCCAGTCCTTTGCCTTTCTGGCTTCCGTGCGCTTTGCGATGAGCGCTTCAATCTCCGCGGCTTCCTCGGCGGTCATGCCCTCCGGCACAGCGGACTTCTGCGCATTCTGCTCCTCGCGCAGCGCCTTTGCAGCTTTCAGCAAGCCGAGGGACAATACTTCGTCAAACTCCTTGATGAGCGCAAGTTTGTCCGCGTCGGAAAGCTGAGCTTTCAGTACGTCGTACAGCGCTGTGAGTGCCAAGGACGTGTTGAGGTCGTTTTCCAGCGCCGCGCGGAACGAGGCACGCAGCGGCTCCATGGCAGCTTCGTCGTGCTCTCCCTCATTTTTCAGCGCTGCAATGCGGGAAACGAGCTTTTTGTACGCCGTGGCGGTGTTGTCAAGGCTCTCAAACGAGAACGTCAGCGGCTTTCTGTAATGGGACTGTAAGCAGAACATGCGGTATACAAGCGGCGCGTAGCCCTTTTCCTCAAGCAGCGAGACCGTGAGAAAATCGCCCTTTGATTTGCTCATCTTGCCGCGCGCGTCCAAAAGGTGCAGCACGTGGAACCAGTATTTGCACCACGGGTGGCCGAGATACGCTTCGCTCTGTGCAATCTCGTTCGTGTGGTGCGGAAATGCGTTATCGATGCCGCCGCAGTGAATGTCGAGGTATTCGCCGAGGTACTTGATGCTGATGCCGCTGCACTCGATGTGCCAGCCCGGGTAGCCCACGCCCCACGGGGAATCCCACTTGAGCTCCTGGTCGTCAAACTTCGACTTTGTAAACCACAGTACGAAGTCGCTCTTGGAGCGCTTGTTTTCGTCCTCTTCCACGCTGTCGCGCACGCCTACGGCGAGGCTCTCTTCCTCCATGTTGCCGAAAACATAATAGTTTTCGAGCTTGGAGGTATCAAAATAGACGTTGCCGCCCGCGATATACGCATATCCCTTTTCAAGGAGCACCTCTACCATGTGGATAAACGTATCGATGCAGCTCGTCGCCGGAACGACGATCTCCGGGCGCTTGATGCCAAGCTTTTCGCAGTCACTGAAAAATGCGTCGGTATAGAACTGCGCAATCTGCATGACGGTCTTGTGCTCGCGGCGCGCGCCCTTGAGCATCTTGTCTTCGCCGGTGTCGGCATCGCTGGAAAGGTGGCCGACGTCCGTGATGTTCATGGCGCGGGTCACGTCATAGCCGAGGTAGCGCAAGGCTTTTTCCAGCATATCCTCCATGATGTACGAGCGCAGGTTGCCGATGTGCGCATAGTGGTACACGGTTGGGCCGCAGGTGTACATTTTGACTTTGCCGGCTTCGTGCGGAATAAATTCTTCTTTTTTCTGTGTTCTTGTGTTATAGAGCTGCATACAGGTGCTTCCTTTCTGCTTATTCTTCCTTATTCTTCTCCGCTTTCTGTGCGGTCAGCTTGCTTTTTTCTCTGCGGCAGCTGTTCAGCTCGCCGTGCAGGCGCTCAATTTCAAGCCGCATGCGGCACATTTCCTGCGCCACCGGGTCGGCCACGTGGATCTGATCCAGCGTGCTGTTGTCCATCACACGCTTGCCGCCCACGCGCACGATGCGCGCCGGTACGCCGACCGCCGTTGCGTTATCGGGCACGGCATCCAGCACCACGGCACCCGCCGCCACACGGGCGTTATCACCCACGCGGAACGGCCCCAGCACCTTTGCGCCCGCACCGACGAGCACGTCATTTCCAAGCGTCGGGTGACGCTTGCCCTGGTCTTTGCCCGTGCCGCCGAGCGTCACACCCTGATACAGCGTGCAGTTGTCACCGATAACGGTGGTTTCGCCGATGACGACACCCATACCGTGGTCGATGAACAGGCACTTGCCGATCTTTGCGCCGGGGTGGATCTCGATGCCTGTTAAATGCCGGGCCAGCTGGCTGACGAACCGCGCCAAAAAGAAACACTTGTGGTTATACAAAAAATGTGCGATCCTATGTGTAACCAGCACGTGGAAACCGGGGTACAGAATGATGACCTCGGCCACATTGCGCGCGGCGGGGTCCTTATCCCGGATATTTTTGGCGTCTTCCCAAAGGCCCATGATGTTTCCCTCTGTTTCTTATTGCATACCATATTGTGCTAAGGCAACACCGCACAATTCCCGCCTGACGGCTTAAGTACCGCTCCGGCGGCTGCGGCACGGCATCTGCGTTGCCAAAATGCT
>OLWB01001194.1_pt1 | contig 25218 bp, 20 predicted proteins | sample 1673331 | NCBI WGS metagenome assembly OLWB01 (sample SAMEA3178943, study PRJEB25190) | human gut metagenome | biome: human gut; feature: human-associated habitat; material: faeces | place: Austria | collected 2013
AATATGCCCTATCAACTGTCCTTCATCTGTATAATCATTGTCCGGAAATGACGAAAGTTCCCTTGTTTTTCCGATGTCATGGCACATTGCCGCTGTCAACAGAAGATCTTTGTTTAAAATTCCATATGATCCGGCAAAATATTCGCACATCCGAAGTACGCTCAACGTATGTTCCAGCAGTCCTCCCGAAAATCCGTGGTGTACCGTTTTCGCTGCAGAATGTGACCGGAATTTTTTAATAAATTCCTGATCGTTCACAAAGAAATATTCTAACAGACTTTTCAGATACGGATTGGAAATGTGACGGATAAACTCTGTCAGCTGTTCATACATCCCGTCAACGCTTTTCTCTGTGGTAGGCATGTAATCTGCCGGATTATATTCATCCTCATATGCCTTGCGGATCTGACGGATATTCAACTGAAGGGCATTATTATAGCTGGTCACTTCACCGAACACCTCGATAAAGTCCAGCTCATCATAATCTGCAATCCCACTTGAATTCGGATCCCACACCTTACCATCCAGCGTGCCGGTCTTATCCTGCAAGATCAGATTGTCATATGGCTTGCCGTTTCTCGTCTCCGCCGAACGCTTCCCTTTACACAAATACACATTACGAATTGTCTCGCCCTCACAGAGGGTATTGATATATCTCATGATAAATTCTCTCTTTCTATTATGTTATTCTGATTTTATAAATGCTCATAACAGGTCTCATCTGAAGCTTCCTACAGTCACATTATACTGCACATCCACATAACCATCGGTTCCCTTCCGCATTCCCTTCACGCGAATGCTGTCACCGGTCTTCTGCTTCATCAGCACTGTATGATATGCCGACAATGTTGTCACCGCTGTCTTAGCAACTTCCGTGATCACATCGCCGCTCTGGATACCTGCTTCCATAGCCGGTGAATCTGCTTCCACCTTCTGCACATACACACCTCGTGGTATTCCCTGGTCACTGGCAATTTCCTCCGTAACAGACACGCCGGTAATTCCAAGATACGGTACCGTCTCACCATTTGACAGACATTCGATCATCGCTTTCAGATCCGAAATCCCATACGCTGTTACCGTTGCCATATCTTCATCTCTGGCTGCTGCATCAATCATGCCAACGACCTCGCCGTTTACGTTAAATAATGCACCTGTTCCATCCGATGTACCGGAAATGTCAGTGCCGATCACCTGGTATTCCCCATCGGTACGGTTCTTTTCTGTACCGGATGACGCAATAACTCCATAACCGATAGAATCTCCATAACCAAACGGATCACCCATAGCAATAACCGTATTCCCCTGTTCCGCAGTTCCTGTACGTCCAAGAGTAGCCACCTGTATCTTCTCCGCCGTAGACGCCGCAAGACTGCTCTTATGCACTGCATACACAGCATATCCAAGTGTTCCGTCGCTCTGCTTCACACCTGCCTCATAACTTCTGCCGTCTGCAAATGTCACTTCTACAGCTTCTTCCCCCTGACATACTCTGTTGCTTCCAAAGACTAGGTATTCCTGACCATTATCCGCTATGATCACGCCAGTTACGCTATCCGTACCCGCCGCATCTGTCTCATCTGCTCCTGTTATATTCTCCGCATCAACGGTGTCATCTGCAGCTACCGATATTCTGGCCATACTGTATTTTGCCTTGTCAGCGATCTCTGTCAGGGCTGCACTCATCTCCCGGTAATGATCCATGCTCACTACAAGTGACTGTTCCTCCTCAGCTGTGGCTGTATTCCCTTCATCTTCCTCTTCTTCCGGAATTGTTATCTCATCAGGATCTCCAAGCATCAGATCTTCTGCCCATGGTTTTAGCGCAAAAAAACCAAGACTGGCCGCCATGCCAAATACCAGTCCCAGAGCCGCACACTTTATGATCGTACTTTTTCCGATTCTGCCCCGCTTCTTCTCATCCTTCAAGGTCTCCTGCAGAAACTCATATTCTTCATGTTCTGCCCCGGATTCACCCTCTCTGTCTCGCGGATCACCGTGGTTCTCCATGCTGTTCGTCTCCTTTAACAATTCTGCTATCAGTATACAATATTGCAGAATAATGTTCAATATTTATCCTTTTCTTTAAACCTCAAATACGTTAGAATAAAAAGGAATTAACAGGAGATGTCATATGAATAAGAAAACACTTACCAAACTGGAATTTTATAAAATCACAGAGCTTCTCATGAATGAAGCCACTACACCGGGTGGGCAGCGCAAATGCCGCAATCTCAAGCCTTCTACAGATCTGACGAAGATTGAGTCCATGCAGGAAGAGACCGCCGCTGCATTTACCCGTATTGTTAAAAAAGGACATCTGTCTTTCAGTGGATGCTATCCGATCGAAGAATCTATGAAACGCCTGGAAGTCGGAGCTGCATTAAATGCTGCCGAGCTTCTACGTATCGCCAAGGTGCTTACCACAGCCGGAAGAGCCAAAGCCTATGGACGTCATGAGACCATCGAAGAGCTTGCCGACTGTCTGGACAGTTATTTTGATATGCTGGAACCGGTATCTCTTCTTTCTACCGAGATTGACCGTTGTATCATCAGCGAAGACGAGATCAGTGACGATGCCAGCAGCACGCTGAAGCAGATCCGCCGTCAGATCAGCGCAATGAATGACCGTGTACACTCTACATTGACCGGTATGGTCAATGGTCCACTCCGCACTTATCTGCAGGACGCTATTATTACCATGCGTGGTGACCGTTACTGTATCCCGGTCAAAGCCGAATACAGATCTAAGGTGTCCGGCATGATTCATGATCAGTCTGCTACCGGTTCTACACTTTTTATCGAACCTATGGCAGTTGTAAAGCTGAATAATGATCTGAAAGAATTATATGGCAAAGAACAGGAAGAAATCCAGGTGATACTTGCCCGGCTTAGTTCTGATGCCGCTGATTATATGGAAGAGATCCGCACCGACTATAAAGTCATGACCGAGCTGGATTTCATTTTTGCAAGAGGAAGCCTGGCACTTTCCATGAATGCCAGCCGACCGGTCTTTAATAACGAACGACGCATTCTGATCCGGGAAGGTCGCCATCCATTGATCGACCGCAAAAAGGTTGTGCCTATCACCATTTCTCTGGGTGACACCTTCGACCTGCTGATCGTAACAGGACCAAACACAGGTGGTAAAACGGTTTCGCTGAAAACGGTCGGACTTTTTACCCTGATGGGACAGGCAGGACTCCACATTCCTGCATTTCAGGGTTCCCGCCTTGCTGTATTTTCTGATATTTTTGCAGATATCGGAGATGAGCAGAGTATTGAGATGAACTTATCCACATTTTCATCTCATATGACGAACCTTGTCCACATTTTAGACGAAGCTGACCCCAATTCTCTCGTTTTACTCGATGAGTTATGTGGAGGAACTGACCCGACAGAAGGTGCGGCACTTGCCATTGCCATCTTAGATGACCTGCATACAGGAAAGATTCGTACAGTTGCAACAACACATTACGCTGAGCTAAAAATGTACGCAATGGACACACCTGGCGTAGAGAATGCCTGCTGTGAATTCGACCTTGAGACTCTTTCTCCAACTTACCGCCTTTTAATCGGTATTCCTGGAAAAAGTAATGCCTTCTCCATCAGTGAACGTCTTGGCCTGCCAGACTACATTATCGAACAGGCACGCTCCCAGATTGATGCGACTGCCATTGACTTTGAAAACATGCTCTCTGAATTAGAGAAAAACAAAGCTGAAATTGAAAAAGAACAGTCTGAACTTTACAAAACAAAACAGGAAATCGAGAACTTAAAGAACAGCCTGAAAGAAAAACAGGATGACATTAAAGAAAAACGAGACAAGATGCTCCGTGATGCCCGCGAGGAAGCACGAAACATTCTCGAAGAAGCCAAGGAAGTTGCTGATGAATCCATTCGTAAATATCACGCATGGGGACAGCATCCAAAGCAGAACAACATGAAAAAAATGGAAGCACAGAGAAGTGATCTCCGAGGCCGTATGAGTAAGCTTGACAAAAAGCTCGCCTATAAGGCAAAGAAGTCTTCCACTATCTCCGATCCTTCTGACTTCAAAGTAGGCGATTCTGTATTTGTAACTACACTTTCTCTAAACGGAACTGTAAAAGAAGCTGCCAACAAGGATGGAGACCTTGTAATCCAGATGGGCTTCTTAAGTTCTGTAGTAAACTACAAAAACTTAGAACTTCTCGCTCCAGAAAAAGCACCGAAACCACAGCATCAGCCAAAAGACCGCTACAGTATCAATAAGGCTGCAACAATCAATCCGGAAATCAACCTTCTCGGAAATACTGTGGATGAGGCAATCGCCCGCCTTGAAAAATACCTCGATGATGCTATGATTGCCGGACTTACTTCTGTCCGAGTTGTTCACGGAAAAGGAACTGGCGCCTTACGAAAAGGTATCCACGAGTATCTCCGTAAACTGAAGTTTGTGAAGTCCTATAAGCTTGCAGAATTCGGCGAAGGGGATGCCGGGGTAACAATCGTAACTTTTAAGTAAATACTAGTTTTTAGAACTAAACAGACGCCGCTACAAAGAAAATTGCAGGCAGTTGCTCAAAAAAACAAAGAGAAGGAGTATTCTAAGCTTGATTTTGTTCCGTTGCGCTAAACGTTCCATCCTGCCTGATAAAACAACCTTGCTCGAAAACGAGCTCGCAAGGTTACAGTCAGGATTCCACAGCGCAAAGTCACAAAATTCAATCTTAGAATACTCCTTCTCTTTGCTTTCTTTTGAGCAATCCGATAAAGGATATATATGTAGCGGCTAGCTACTTCAAGTCCTACTAGTCAGTTGAAAGACAGCTCCCCAAAAAAGCCCATAGCCTATATTTGTGGTCTTAGCGAAGATTGAATGCGAACCTTTAAGGAATATTTAAACCACAGCGATAGAGTCACAAATATAGGCTATGGGCTCTTGGGGGGGGAGCGTCTCCCTTGCCTGCGGCAACTCAGATTTACCATTCGTATTTGTGGAGTTGTCCTTCAAGCTCTAATTCTTTGAACCCCTGCTGTCTCAGTGCTTCATACAAAACAATTGCTACAGAGTTTCCAAGATTCAGTGAACGGATATGATCGAGCATTGGGATACGAACAGCGGTTTCTTTATGTTCGAGTAAGATTTCTTCCGGGATTCCGGCGCTTTCTTTTCCGAACATGATGTAGCAGCCGTCTTCATATTCTACATCTGTGTAAGTTTGTTTTGACTTTGTGGTTGCCATATAGATTTTTGCTCCTGGATTCTTTGCAAGGAAGTCCTCGAAGTTCACATATGTACGGACATCTAATTTATCCCAGTAGTCAAGTCCGGCACGTTTGAGCATTTTGTCGTTGATTTTGAAGCCAAGTGGCTCGATTAAATGAAGAACACTCCCTGTTGCTACGCAGGTTCTTCCAATATTTCCAGTGTTGGCCGGCATTTCCGGCTCATGTAATACGATGTTTACCATAATTTATTCCTCGATATTTCTTATTTACTACTATTACAGATTTTTCTCTTTACGTAATCTTTCCACAAAGTTAGCCAGACGACCTAATGCCTCTTTTAATTCTTCGATAGAATAAGCATAGGATACCCGAAGGAATCCTTCTCCGCAGTCTCCAAATGCTGTTCCCGGAATGATGGCTACTTTTTCTTCGCGTAAGAAGCGGTTTGCAAATTCATCGGAGGTCATGCCAAATTCTTTGATGCATGGGAATATGTAAAATGCGCCTTCTGGCTCGAAACATTTCAATCCCATTTCGGAGAAGAGTTCTAAAACAAATCGACGGCGCTGATTATATGCATTTCGCATAATCTGAACGTCTTCCTCCCCGTTTGTCATTGCTTCGATTGCTGCGTACTGGCTTGTTGTCGGTGCTGCCATAATCGCAAACTGATGAATCTTTAATATTTGCTGCATGATAAGTTCCGGACCCGTGGCAAATCCCATTCTCCATCCGGTCATGGCAAAGGATTTACTGAATCCATTGATGATAATCGTTCTGTCTCTCATTCCCGGAAGAGAAGCGATAGAACAGTGATCCTGTCCATAAGTAAGTTCTGCATAAATTTCATCAGAAATGACATACAGATCTTTTTCTTTTACGATTTCGGCGATCGGCTCTAAGTCTTCACGGGTCATAATCGCACCTGTCGGATTGTTTGGATAGGATAAAATCAGAATCTTTGTCTTATCGGTAATTGCTGCAAGTAATTCTTCTGGCTTTAACTTAAAGTGATTCTCTTCTTTTAAATCAATTGTTACAGGCACACCGTCCGCTAACTTCACGCATGGGAGATAAGAGACGAAAGCTGGCTCTGGCAAAATAACTTCGTCTCCCGGATTCAGCATCGCACGAAGAGCAAGATCAATTCCCTCACTTCCACCGACAGTCACAACGATTTCGTGGGCAGGATTGTAAGTAAGTTCATATTTACGATACATGTAGTGTGCGATTGCTTTTCGAAGTTCTAATAATCCGGCATTGGATGTATAGAAAGTACGTCCTTTTTCTAAGGAATAGATACCTTCCTCACGGATATGCCACGGAGTATCAAAGTCCGGCTCACCTACACCAAGGGAAATAGCATCTGGCATTTCCTGTACTAAATCAAAAAATTTACGGATTCCTGAAGGTTTCATCTGTACTACTTTATCGGATAAAGGATTTCTCATGGTGTCACCTTCATTCTGTTTGCCGGCTCTTTATCTATAAGAATCATACCGTGATCTTTATATTTTTTCAGGACAAAATGTGTTGCTGTTCCGGCAACTGCTTCTAATGTGGAAAGCTTTGTGGAGACAAACATGGAGACTTCTTTTAAAGTTTTACCTTCTAAAAAGATAGCAAAATCAAAAGCTCCAGACATCAGATAAATGGACTTTACTTCCGGGTAGTTTGTGATTCTCTCTGCCAGCTTTTCAAATCCCTGTCCTCTCTGTGGGGTAACACGCACTTCGATAAATGCAGTTACTTTCTCTGTGTCTGTTTTATCCCAGTTAATAAGAGTAGGATATCCGCAGATAATTCCCTCATTCTCCATTTTTTCGATTTCTTCTAATACAACACTTTCGTCTGTTCCGAGCATGATAGCCAGATCGTGCAGGTCGATTCTGCTGTTATTTTCCAGCATTCTTAAAATTTCGTGACGCATTGTTCTCTCCTTTATATATTTTCTTTTCATTTATACTACCGCTGTTTTATATTGTCGGTCTTATATTTAAAAATAAAAAACTGATATCTAGATTATTTATAACTTCCAGAAACATAAATCCATCTGATGCTTGTATTATTTACAAATTTCAGAAATATCTACCTGAACTTTATAATATTCGTCCATTTTCGGTGGTTCCAGAAAACGTGCTTCATCATCATAACGAATCAGTCGGTCATTCCCAGAAGTCGTCTGTCCGATTACTGCCGCTGCTACTCCTGCCTTCTGGAGCTGCTCTACAATTCTCGCTCCATTTGCACAGGCAAGAAGCAATGTTCCGCCGGACCGAAGCATATATGGATTTAAATTAAAATATTCGCATACTTCTATCGTATGCTGCTTGATCGGTATATTTTTAAGATCAATAGACAGCCCGACATTGGCTGCCGCTGCCATTTCCCAGAGTGCGGCAAAAATACCGCCTTCCCGCACATCATGTACAGAAACAACTTCTTTTTCCTGTAAAATATCCTCTACTGCCGTCATAGAGCCATCATCAAATAAATGCTTTGCCGCCTCAACATAGGACGGTGCGTATCTTTCTTCTAATCGTTTCGCATACTCGGCCGCAAGCATAGCCGCACCTTCTCTGCCGACCGTTCCTGCAACAACTAAATCTAAATCCGCATTCACTACAGCTACCTGCTTTGTGTTTCCCTTACTATCCGCTATGCTCTCCTTGCTTACTACAATGTTCTCCTTATTTCTCGTAATACTTCCCATTGCAGTAACCGATAAAATAAGTGTGCTGACATACGGTGACACCGCTGTATGCCCGGAAAGCACTAAAATATTTTCCTGCATACAAAGGCTGTCGATTTCTTTTATCAATGCCTTTAACTGTTTTTCCTCTGCTTCTTCCGGCATAAGAATACTGAGCGAAATCGCTTTTGGAGCTGCTCCCGCTGCCAGCATACTATTTACTGCACCGTAGACTGCTCTTTTTGCTGCAAATGTCCAGCCTTCCACCGGATTTACTGCCATTGCCACACCGTTTTTTCCCGAAAATCCCTGTGTAAACTCTGGCATAAATTCCGGCATAAAAAGAACTCCGGCATCCTCACCGGGTGCCGGAGAGCCTTGTTCACTGTGGTTATGCAACTGTCTTAGTACCGAGCGTTTTAAAATACTCTCTTTTACCTTTCCTATCCGCATAATATACTCCCACAGCGGAAGCAGGCTTATCGCCTACTCCGCCTTATTTGCTCCCTCTTTATTATTTCCTGTTGTGCCTGTGCCACTTTCCGTCTTATCTCCTGCCTTTGCTGTCTCATCTTTCTTCTGCGTCGTTGGCTTTGGCACTTCCTTTTTCTTTGTTCCGACACGGACAACGGATGGAGTGGACATATAAGAACTGGAATTCACCTGCGTTCTCTTCGTCTCTTTTCCATCTATGTATACAACCTTCCACAGTCTTGCTGTGTAACCAGTACGTCCATTGGATTCTACAACTCGCTTGCCCTCTTCCATCGTGTTATCCTTGATTACTTTTTCGGAAGGACCTCTTGTAGAAACAGTCTCGGATACATACTCTACCTTTCGGTTTGAAGCACGATATTCCTTACCGTAAATAGTAAATGTAATGCTGCTTCCTCCAGCTACTCCCTGAATATATACCGGATGATCAAGATTATTAGTAAACTTCAGATCCTTATCTGTTCCGGAAATCGCCGCATCCGCAGATAATGGAACATAATGTACCGTCATTGAATGATTCGATCGCTCTGTTACATTTAACTCTGCTCTTAAAACCGCATTGTAAAGTGTTGTAGATACCTGGCAGATTCCTCCACCATAAGTCTGCACTGTCTGTCCATTCGAATAAGAACCTGCAAGATGGTATCCATTATCCGCTGTAAATGGTGCTACTTTTGAATAAACAGAGAAAGAATCTCCCGGATACAGTAAAGTTCCGTTAATCAGGCTTGCTCCATTCTCTACATTAGCGCATCTTCCAGAAGCAGAGCCTGCATAAGATGTTGTAAATGTTCCAAGCACATCTTTAATCGCTGAAAGCTCCTTCTTCGTATGCTTTGCTTTATCTAATGTATAATCCATCGGAAATACAACAGACTTGTGATCCCAGTCTTTTTTGCTAAAGACTTCTGTAAGCTTGTCTGCATTTGCCTCAAAGTCGATATCTACACCATCTACCTGCTTTGTGATAACAAACTTTCCGTCTTTTCTTGTAATAGTGGCATCCTTTTTCTTTGCAAGGAACTTCTTCGCCTTCTTCTTAACAACCTTCCTCGTCTCTGCCTTATCTACAGAAAAGGTAAGTGGAAAATCCATTCCTTCCTTTTCAAGCTTTCTTACTTCAATGACACGCTTAAAGACATTCCCTGTCTTTCCAAAATCATATGCTTTCTCTACCACATCCATATTTGTACATTTCAGACCAATATCAGAAAGAGCAAATGTACTCTCTTTCTTTTTCACCTGCAATGTAACCGTTTCCTGCGATACCTTATCTACATATTCCTGTACTTTTGCCTTTGCCTCTTCCTGTGTCATTCCGCCGACAGACATCCCCTGAATTGTCATTCCCGGATAGATCGCGTCAATATTAATATACTTGGAATAATAATAATAAAACGCCGCCCCGCCGCCTGCTAAAATAAGAAGAAGCAATACAAGTATGATAATCCCTACTCTTTTTTTCATATTGCACCCTTTTACTTTCTTAAAATTCCATTAAATAAAACATCATTCTACCCTATAGATCATGATTTATTTAATTCATTTCTCTCATTCATATTCAAAAACTCTGATGTGTTTTTGAATCCTACATCATCATTGCTGGAACGACTGTTGTGATAACCATCGCGATAACTACTAATACAACTACAACTGTAGCAATTCTCTGTCTTTTCTTTGTGCCATCTGACTTCATACTAAAACTTCCTTTCTAAAATAAACTATATAAAATGCGTCCGTCTTCATTTTCTAACTTCATATAGTGATTTCGCATTTTTCAAAGATACAGCACTTCAGAACAGAAATCACTATATCTCTCACTCTGACCTTGCTATGGCGCTTGCTTGAAAAATACTTTTATTGTTATAAACATACAGACTTTTTTTGTTCTCCTGAACATTCTTTTTTATTTTAAGTCATTTCTGTCGTACATTCAAGTCTCTATTTTATCAGGATTTACTATCCTATATCATTATCAACAACATCGTAACCTGCTGTTCACTTATTATAATATTTCCCACTCTACAGTTCTAGCCGCCCGATTTAGCGGATTCCTTCTGCTATAATCAAATAAGCAAAACACCTGTTTTTTCTCCACCTGCCCACTCTGCTCAAACTTCTTTATATTAATTTTAAATACTTCGATATGACTTTGGTTGGCTGCCCTCTTTGAATCATAAATTCCTGCCTGCACATCTTCTGGAAAAAGTTTTTCTCCCTGTTCTCTGTATAATGCTTTCCACTCTTTCTTGTATTGTGCGGTATCTTTTGCCCATGCAGGTCTTCCTTTTACATTTTCTCGAAGATACATATCATATAGCATAATCTCATCTAAAGTATCCCATTCATTTTCATCTATATGTTCTCTTAAAAACTCCCGAAGAATATTATACTTTTCGAGTCGGTTGTGATTCAGCTTATGATAGCCTTTTCCCCGATACCATGCTGAAAACATTTCATAGAAGCGGAATGGACTCTCAAAAAATGGAACAGCATATTTTAAAGTTAATGTATACTGACCACTGTTGTAATAGAGTTCTACAAGCTCCTCCACACCTTTTAATAAAATAATCTCGTCATAAGAGAGCCATTTTGTTCCAAGTACTTCGTATGGCGGCTGATTACGATATAGAATGCTATACTTTTTGACTTCTTCCTCCATCATCGTTCCCTTTAACACTTTAAGGAATCCAAGCTGAAGCTGGTCTGGCTCATGTGCATATAAATCATCAAATGAGCATCCAAATCTCTCATAATTCTCATATGGCAGCCCGGCAATTAAATCCAAATGCTGATGAATATTTCCCAGTTCATGTACTCTGTCCACATAATGAAAAAGCTTATCTAAATCCATATGCCGATGAATCGCATCAACCGTCTCCCCATTTGTGGACTGCACTCCAATTTCAAGCTGAATCAGACCCGGACGCATCTTTGCAAAAAGCTCTAACTCTTCCTCACCAAGCAAATCAGATGAAATCTCAAAATGAAAATTCGTAATGCCGTTATCATGTTCCACCAGATAACTCCAGATATCAATTGCCCTCTGCCTGTTGCAGTTAAATGTCCTGTCAACAAACTTAACCTGTGGAACTTTTGCTTCAAGAAAAGCATCCAGCTCTTTTTTCACAATCGGCAAAGAACGGAATCTTACCGTCTTATCCACAGAAGAAAGGCAGTAACTACAACAGAACGGACATCCTCTGCTCGTCTCATAATATAAAATCTTATGTTCAAAAAGATGAAAATCCTCGTACACAAATGGAATCGTATCCATATCCATCAATGTGGCAAAACCTGTATTGATAATTTTCGTTTTATTTCCTATATTGCTCTCAGCATTTCCTAAAGCTACTTCTCCTGAAAAATCCCGTACTGCAATTCCCTGTAACTTTTGGAGCTTTGACATATCTATATAATTCGTTGGATAGACATTATCTTCTCCTGCGAAATATTTATCTTCTATATCTTTTTCTTCTTTTACAGCTTGTTTCCTTTCTATGGAATATCTCTTTTCCACAATCCACGATAAGACTTTTTTACTTTCTGATTGTTTGTATACATCTTTAATCCGACATTTTTTCTCCACTGTTAAGCGAATCAGTTCAGAGAAAACTTCCTCTCCCTCTCCCTGCATAATCAGGTCAAATGCTGGATTCTCCATCAAAAATTTATTCGCTGCATAAGAAACTTCCGGACCACCAGCCCAGATTTTCACATCAGGACTCACTTTTTTGAGCTCCGCCGCCAGTTCTCGCACAAAAGAAATATTCCATATATAGCAGGAAAAAATAACAACATCAGCCTTTTCCTCATATAAATCCTGTAAAATATCCTCTACATAATTATTAATTGTATATTCTTTTAAAATAATCTCCGCTTCTGGAATCTTCTTCCTGTCTGCATATGCCTTCAGGCTGAAAATCGCCAGATTTGAGTGGATATATTTCGCATTAATTCCGCATAATAAAAAGCGCATTACATACTCCTTCCAACAAAAATAAATCCTGCCAGGCAGGTTCTTTTATTCAATACGGGATTCAAACAGAACTTCCCGGCTCTGTCTGAATAAAAAACCTACGGAAATGTACTCCGCAGGCTGCTTTTAATTCGAACCTTTTCAGTATAACATGAGATGGTTGTTTTTAACAGGGGAATGTTGTTTAAATGGCTAAACTGACGCCCCTTATCCTTTGTAATATACAAAATGCTTCGTATCACTGCGTCCAAAGCTCAACCGCAGCTTGAACTTGCTCTAAGGCGCATTTTTGTATATTACAAAGGATAAGAGGGCTGTCCATTCTTAAACCTCCTAACTACAAACTCCCAATCTGGCAAGTCTGTTAAAAACTTAGAAAAGTGAATTAATGAACTTTCGTTTTCTATAAAGCTATAATCTTCTGAACAATTTCAAAAAACCCCTTGCATTTTCAAAAAAACTGTGCTAAAATAAATTTCGTTGTGAGACAGTACATCACATGCGGGTGTAGTTCAATGGTAGAACACTAGCCTTCCAAGCTAGATACGTGGGTTCGATTCCCATCACCCGCTCTCTTATTTTCAGAGTTGTTAAAACTTTTCAAAAAGTTCTTGACAATTAGAAAATATATGATATAATAAATACAGTTAAATAATTCATTTAAGTTTTATGCACGAGTGGCTCAGTGGTGGAGTATCGCCTTGCCAAGGCGAGGGTCGCGGGTTCGAATCCCGTCTCGTGCTTTTTTTGTTGTCTTTTTACACATCTAACTTATATCCAAATTAAAATATTAAAAACGGAGATGTTACATTACTATTCCACTGCAACATCTCCGTTTTTTCACTTACCGATAATTAGCTATCTTGTAAACGAAATGATAAATTTTTAATCCATATAAAATAAGAACTTGCCAACAGGATACTTGATAAGAACCACGTTATGCCCAGGAAACTATATTTAACATTTGACCATAGAATATACGCAGCAAACAATACTATTGCAATATAAAACAAAATACTTACAATCTTCCATATCGGCGAATCATCGGACGAATAACAAATTTTTCTTATATCAACATATTCATTAGTTTGATATATCAAGGTGATGACGAGCAATACAATGGAACTAATAATTTTTATAATAGCTGCTCCATAATTCCACATTATAGGAAAGACTAACAACACTATTGTATTACTAACTTTAGAAGCATCCGACGTATCCATCATAATTTTTACATATTCATAAGATAGTAAGTAATTAAGCCATATTAAAAATAAAATAAATACTAAAAATGTCTTCTTTTTCATTGCCTCGCTCCTTTAATCTAGATGTATTATTTAACATCTTCTATTGATTGTGTTGAAACTTCTTCGGCAGTTTCCTGTTGATCTTCTTCACCTGCTTTATCATACCATTTTTGTGCTTCTTCTCCTTCTAACGTAGTGAATGTACCATCTCCATTAGGAATATCAACTCTTATAACCTGTCCTCCCTGGTCAACAGAAACAGACTCATCAACCATATTACTTGTTTCTGACCGGTCTGTAAAAGTACAAGCATTTAATGACAAAGCTACTGTCACTGCCATAACCAGTAATATTTTTTTCATGATAGACCTCTTTTCGTTTTACTTTTTTGCTTTCTTTAATGTAGTATTACTTTTTATAATACATATCTTCTTCCACGTTTTCAAGATAAATCACTTCAGGTTAATGATTATTTTTTCCAATAAAAAAAGAAGCCAGCTATATAACCGACTTCTTCTAGAACGTATTTGAAAAATGCTTTCTGCAAGATGTGCGTCGCAATTTGCGGGAGATTTCGCCTGAATGAAGGCGGCGTAGCGGGCTACGGCAACTGAATGAAGGCAAAATATACCGTAAATTAAGGCGTGCAGGTTGTAGGAATGATTTTTCAAACACGCTCTAAACTGTGTAAAAAATTCTCTGTTCAAAATTGATTCAATCTATCTCTTACAATGACTTTCTAAACTCTTCTTCAATTCCTATAATTGTCTCGATCAAATCGTCTGCTCTTTGATACTTATATCTTCCAAACATAATTCCCCAATCTATCATGAGTGACAGTACCGTTGCATTACGTTTGGCATCTTTATCTTCGATTATATCAAAGTCTGGATATGGTATCTCACTTACGGAGCGGAACCAGTTTACCATGCTGGCGTATCCTGGTACATCTTCCATGACTTCCTGCAAGATGCTCTGTAAAAGTCCCTGCTGTCCACGGTACCTTTCTTTTACACTCTTTTCCCAACATAAGGTAAATGTCTTCATATATGTTTCGATTAATGACTTAATCGTTGCTAACAAATATGCCTTAAACTGCTTTCTGCTCTGCTCGGACGGGAAGCGTTTAAAGCAGGCTGCACAGTACTGGGAAATGAGGTTGCCAACCAGATAACCGAGGTCATAACCAAATGGTCCCATGAAAGCAAATTCCATATCGATTACTTTCATCTTATCTCTTGATGCCATAATATTTGATGTGTGCAAATCGGCATGAATCAATCCATCTGCATGGCTCATAAACTTACGGCGGAGCTTATAAAGCTCTGTGCGGTATCTGGAATCTTTACTGAACTGATCTGCAAAATCTGCAAAGTTCTTCCCTAACGAATAATCAACATCGCAGCCAAAGCAGTCTAAAAACATCTGGTCTTCCATAATCTTTCGAAGCTCCGTATTTTCAAAATGCTTTTGCAATCCTCGATACTGTTCACGGGACAGATAATATTCTGATGTGCAAAATTCTGTCTTTGCCATAAATTCGCCACACTGACGGCCAAGTTCCGGGAACATCTTATTCTTATTTAACTGAAAACGCACTACCTTTAAATCAGATACATCTTCCATCACAAAGATATTATTTTCCCTGTCCTGAAACTTAAGATATGGCACATATTCCGGTGTAATCGCATAGAAAATACGCATACTATTGTATTCAAGACGATTGCGGTATGTTGCGATTTTCTGCTGGCTTACCCTGCTGATTTCTGTTCCCTGCTTCAGCACCAGAGATTCCTTCGGTGTCTGCACCCTGTAAATGTAATTCACATAGCCGTCTCCGTCCTCTTCCTCTGTTCCCTCTCCAACCATACTGATCTGCACAGGAAGAGAATCATCAAAATCTGGCATATGCGCTTTTAAATACGGAATAATATTTTCCTTCGTAATCTTAATCATATAATTCCCCCAATAATCTTCTATCCAAATCTATATTCATCTGCAACTATCTACGATTATCATTTAATTACATAGACAAACTTTCTCATAATCATTATAGCCTAATATTATGAACAAAAAAAGCAAAATGTTTGTCTGTGAAGTGGGAAAAAATGTGGCATTGGGGACAGACGAAAACCTGAAAATCCTCATATATCACAAATGCTTCGTATCACTGCGTCCAAACTGCTCAACCGCAATTTGAACTTGCTCTAAGGCGCATTTGTGATATATGAGGATTTTCAGGTTTTCTGTGTATTGAACATTCCATGTTTGCCACTTCACAAGCTAGATGCTGTGAATATTAACCTCAATTGCTATGACTCATATTATTAAATTTGATTCCTTCTGGCATTCTTTATTGCCTGTCTTAGGAAAAACAGAAGCTCGATAATGGATAATATATATAAGAACTGTGACTTTAGAGCAAGCTCTTAATGCGGCTGAGCATTAAGAGTACAGTGATACGAAACAGTTCTTATATATTATCCATTATCGAGCTTCGTCTACTTTCTCAAAAAAGGCAATAAAAAAATGCCCAGAACCGGAATCGAACCAGTGACACGAGGATTTTCAGTCCTCTGCTCTACCAACTGAGCTATCTGGGCATTCGTTGTATTGCTACAACGTCTAATATTTTACTTTATAAAGTAAATTTTGTCAATACAAAATGCATAAAAAAGTCTAAAAAAATTCAAAATTCTTATTCTCCGTACTCCGCGATCCACTCCGCAACCGTAGAGAATATTTCTTTATTCAGGCTATAATATGTCCATTTTCCATTCTTTCGTGCCTTTACTGCTCCTGCCTGCAGTAAAATTCTCATGTGGTGTGACAGTGTGGACTGTCCAAAGTCCATTTCGTCTAAAAGTTCGCTGGCATTATATTCCCTTTCACGAAGTAAATCAAGAATACGAAGTCTGTTCTCATCAGACATTGCTTTTAATACTCTTGCGTGAACGACAAACTTTTTATTCATATTATGATGATACTCCTTTCATCTATCAATTTAAAATCTGAACATTAATAATAATGCAATCTGCGGCATATTGCAACGCCGCAGATAAAATATCTGATTATACTATGCTAATGAAACAAAACTCTCGTTAAGAAATCCCTTTCGTTAAATCTCCCAGATTCCTTCCTTGTTCTCCGTTGTCTGAAGTTCAATCTTCTCATCGGAATCTTTGATTTTGATTTCAGGGTTCTTTACAATTACCTTTGTATGTGCTGGAACAGACTTGGTTACGAATGCTCCACCGGCTACGATAACACCCTCGCCGATTTCTGTCTCGCCGCCAAGAATACTTGCTCCAGAATATACAGTAACGTTGTCTTTAATGGTTGGATGTCTCTTCTTGCCTTTTAATTTCTGTCCGCTTCTTGTTGAGAGCGCTCCTAATGTTACTCCCTGATACAGCTTCACGTTATTACCGATTTCTGTTGTCTCACCGATTACAACGCCGGTTCCGTGGTCAATGAAGAAGTACTCTCCAATCTGTGCGCCGGAGTTAATATCGATTCCTGTACGGCTGTGTGCGTACTCTGTCATAATTCGAGGCAGGAATGGCACATCCTGTACGTAGAGTTCATGTGCGATTCTGTATACAAAAATAGCAAATAATCCTGGATAAGAAATAACTACATCTTCTCTGCTCTTTGCAGCAGGGTCACCGTCAAATCCAGCCTGCACATCTTTCAGAAGCATCTGCTGTACATATGGAAGTTTTTTAAAGAATGTCTCACAGACTTCTTCTGCACGTTCACTGATTTCTTCCTGTGTATATTTTTCAAAATCTCTGTAATATAGAGAAATTTCAACCTGTGGTTTTAACTTGCCATAAATATCTATCAGGCGGTCACCGATAAAATACTGTGGTGAAATGAGTGCAATATTCTCCTCACCAAAATATCCCGGAAACATTACTCTCTTTAAATCCTTTAAAATACGAATAATACAGGAACGGTCAGGAAGGCATCTCTCCCCTCTTGATACGATAAAATCAGTTTTATGGCAGCTTTCCGTCATATCGGCGGAAGCGTTTAAAATAATGTCTTTCATTGTCTCTTTCATAACTTAAGTCTCCCAATTTTTTCAGAAAAAGATTTAATCTCTTTCTAAAATATGTATTACTACACTTATTTTATTTATGCTAAATTATACCAAACAACTCCTAGAAATACAATTCTAACATAAAAATTTCACATTTGCCATTTCTATAACGATTTTTCTTTCCATTTTCCACATCGATAATGAATCACATAGAATATCGCTCTGACCACCCAGTCAAGTACCATCGCAATCCATGCGCCAAATACGCCAAATCCCATATATTTTCCAAAAATAAAGGCACAGGCAATACGGAACAGCCACATAGAAGTTACGCCGACAACCATCGTAAAACGGACATCATTTGCGGCACGAAATACATTTGGTAGGGCAAATGCAGCCGGCCAGAATATCATTGCCATGATACTGTGGAGTATCATAATCTGCGTTGCATAACCGCTTGTTTCGGGGGATAAATTATAGATTTTCAACATAAATGGTAACAAGAGCATCATAACGATGCAGGTAATCCACATACAAGTGTAGGTGAATTTTAACAGACGTTTCGCAAAGTATTCTGCCTGTGGATAATCTCCCGCACCGACACATCGGCTGATTACTGTCACAGTTGCAAGCCCCAATGCCATTCCTGGCAGGATTTCAAAATATGCCAGCGAATTACTTACGGCATTCGCTGCGATAGATGCCGTTCCAAACGTGGAGATCAAGCTTAAAAGAAGGATTTTTCCAAGCTGAAACATACTATTTTCTACGCCATTTGGCACGCCAATGTGAAGGATTTTTCGAATCATTTTCCCGTCAAATTTAAACAGATTCATTCCCTTCAATGTAAGTATATGCTTCTCATCATGTAAAAGCCATACCATCAAAAATGCAGCTACCACACGGGATAATAATGTTGGTATCGCAACACCTTCTACCCCTCTATGGAAGCCAAATACGAGGATAGCATTTCCACTTACGTTAATCACATTCATAATACAGGAAACATACATCGAAGTTTTTGAATTTCCCATTGCACGAAACAGAGCCGCTCCACCGCAATACACTCCAAGAAAAGGAATCGAAGCTGCAGATATCAGCAAATATGTATTACAATTCGCCATAACATCTGCCTCGATCGAGCCAAAAACTGTATGTAAAATAAAATATTTACCAAGATAGATAAGTAACATAATGGCTATAGACATCCACACCATAAACTGCATCATCTGTCTTCCGGCATAGGCAGCCTTTTTCTTATCTTTGGCACCAAGATATTGTCCCGAAACAACAGCTCCTCCTGTTGCCAGTGCATTAAAAATATTGATAAGCAGGATGGCAATTGAATCAACCAGTGAAACTGCGGACACCGCCGCTTCACCAACCTGCGCTACCATAATTGAATCGGAAAGGCCGACAAGGACACTTAGGAGCTGCTCCAGAAACAAAGGCAGAATCAACGCTGTCAATGCTTTATCGGAAAAGAGAAGCTCGGTCTTTCCAGTCCAGGGTTTTCTTTTGAATAATGACATTTGTATCTCCTTTCTTTCTAATTGGCAAAACAGACGGAAACTAAGGAATATACTATGCCAATCTGTGACTTTCGTCGCGGCATGTTGAATCCTCGCTTACGCGCTCGTATCCAACACTTGCTCCCAGGCCACAGATTGGCATAGCATATTCCTTAGTTTCCTGTCTTTGACAGTTCAGAAGGACAAAGGGCATTCAAACTGTCGTATTCTGCTTACTCAAAAGTTGTATTTGGCAAATGGTAGTTCTCTGGTCTGATAAAGACGAGCTTTAAAAAGAAGAATTAGAGAACAAATACTATTTTTTAAGAGCGAGGATTGAATGCGAGCCCTTAGGCGAACATTCAACCCGCAGTGATAGAGTCACAAATATAGGATATCTTCTCACTTTGAGAGCGTCTGTTTTGCTTTTGCCTGCGGCAAATTCCTATTTTAGAAGCCGCCTCCAGAAACATCGAGTTTGCCATCGTCATCTGCCGCAGTTCCATTTGAACCGCACCAGTTACAAACTACCTTATCCGAGCCGTCATAACAGCTTACCTTACCGCAGTTTCCGCAGACAAAACATTTCTTTGCGCCGCAGTAAGGGCAGCCTGGATATTCTTCGTCAGTGTAGAAGCTTCCGGTAAAGTTGATTTTATCGAAGCCTTCTTTTTCTGCTGTTTCTTCTTTTAATTTAAATGCCCAGGTACGAACCCAGTCATTATCTCTTTTTTCAATTCGGATTCCGTAAAGCTTATCCTGAGCACATTTTGCCAGAATTACGCTTGCTTCTTTTTTCATTCTGCTTCCTCTCCTTCCTGATAAACGAAAGCAATGGATATATCATCACCGCTGCCTTCTCTTGTCCTTTTTTCAAAATTCCGCTTTAAACTTTTTTGCATTTTTTCCGTATCATGAAACATGTGAGAAAGCAATCCATGATATTTCAAAAAGTCTTCTTCGCTTGCAAATGATTTGAATAACCCGTCTGTGGATACGAATAATGCTTTTACTGTTTCTGTGGTATACCAGTGTTCAAAGAAATGAATCGCATCGGTATTGCAGAGGGAAGAGGTGTAGTTTGCATGGGAATTTTTGTCCTCGAGCGGAATATACAGTTCTTTATCTCCTCCGAGTACAACAAATCCACCATCGCCAAGAATCATTCCATAGGAAAAATCTTTTGTCAAAACGGCTGCCAGTACGGTACTTCCGTAAATGACTGCAGTTCTAAGTCTTCCTTTTGCCTTTTCCGGAATCTTATTCTCTTCTTCCTCGGTCAATGGATTTTCTAAATGATATTCCTCTACGGCCTCTCTCCATTTCATAAGAATCTGCTTTTCCATCTGTGCCAGAATAAATTCGGGATGTTTAAAAAACTGCTCCTTAAAGTCTGGACGGTTCATATAATTTTTCAATAACTTTGTCGTAATCTTTACAGCAATCCTTGAACCTACATCGCTGCGGAAATGCTTGGCGCTGCCATGTCCATCTGCCACAACAGCAATCGCAAACTTGTCAGTGACTACCGTTCCTGAACTGTCCTGACAGACAATACCCTTTCTAATATGGCTGTCTCCGATTACTGTAGAATGTACTCCCTGAAACATTCTACCATCCCTCATCAAATTCAATATCCATATCGTCAAGGTCAGTGAGATCATCCATTCCTAAAATATCCTGTTTCATCTCCTGAACTGCCTCTACCATCTGCTCTTTCTTAGCGCCTGCTACTTCTGCAAGGGAACGTTCTCCAGTTGCATCGGTAAGCGTCATGCTCGTGCTTCCGATTTTTGAAGAAGTAACCGCAATTTCACGAACAAGCTTTTTCAGCATTTCTGCACCGCATGCCTGAAGTACCAGTTCCTCATCATCAGTAAATTCGCGAAGCACATCTAAATCTACGTTAGAACCGATTGCCAGTGCGATTTTTAGGCCATACTGGAACCAGCGGTTCTTCTTCAGCATCTCGAAACCTTTTTTATAGTTATCAGTTGGATAACCGTCTGTCATAAGGAAAATGACTGGCGCATAAGAGAGGGATGGCGCTCTTAAAAAGCTGTTTCTTGAAAGCTTCTGGCAAAGTTCTTCACAGGCATCTCCCAAATCTGTTACGCCATCTGCTCTTAAGTTCTCCCATCTCTGATATTCTTCAATCAATACTGGTTCTGGTGTAATCCACTCACATCCAGAAGAAAATGACATTACGGCAACTTTTACATCGGTTCCTGCCTCGCCAACACCGATTAATTCCGGTAAAATGTCTCCCATAACACGATTTAATGATTCAAGCTTTGAACCTTCCATACTTTTTGAAGTATCTACCAGAAAAAAAATGACCATACTTTTCTTGGCAGGTGGCATTGTCTCTAACGGGTCAATTGCCTCTATATTTTCATCAAACTGTCTGCTCATCCTCATCTTCCTTTCTCTCCTCCACCTGCTGCATCAGACGGAGATTCCATTCTTCACCCAATTCAAATCGGACAGACATTCCATTCCAGATAGGAATTCCCTGTCCATTCGGAATATCCTTTATTTTTCCGTCAGGATAAAATCCTCTCCACACACCCTGACTTACATTTTTAATACCATACAAGCCCTTTTTCTGACGATTCTCCACGATCAGACCTGTAACCGTATCTTTATCCATCGGATTTCTTCCTGTCTGGCATTCGTAAAGTTTTTCTCCTTCTGCAAGAAGAATCCTGTCCATTCCATTGGTCAGTGGGTAGTAAATCTTTCCACACTTTGGACAGGCAAATGTTCCATTTTCCTTCGGAAGCAATCGATAAGAAAATCCGTGAAAACCACAGTGACAGGACTTGTAGTCCATTGCCATACGAACAAGGAGCTGCTTCCAGTCCACCTCTGTCGGACGAAGTTCTCTAAGCCTTCCCCCATCAAGAAATGCCTTCTGGAACATTTTCTGCAAAATCTCCGGATACTCGTTCCAGTACTGAATCAGCTTGTCCTGAATGCCTTTTACTGGAATATTTTCTTCCTCGCCCGGCTCCATGCAGAAGCGTCCTTCTCTCGCCCGGAAAAGTTCTTTTTCCTCCGGGGAAAGAAAACAGCGGTTCACCATCTTTTTCCCTTCAAATGGAGAACCTGTGTGAAAGAAATATTCAAATAAATATACTGCCATAAAATAGCGGTCTGTCTCTAAAGAATAGCATTCTTTAAAAGTTTCGAGTGCTTTCTGTTCTTCTGTTTCAGATAATAATTTTTCCTGCTCTTCTGCTAATGCCTCTGCCAATTCTGGGGCAAGAAATTCTGTAAATTCTATTTCAGCGGCATCTGGTTCCTGCACATATGCCTCTCCAAGAAATTCTTCCCCCTCAAAATGAAACGCTCCATTTTTCAGGTTAAAATAAAATACATCTGGAGAAATGCTACAATACACCTTCCCTTTTTGATGAATCTCCTCAAAAAACCTCGCAAACTGAAATGCACCTTCTATCATAGCATTCATCGAAGAAAAATATGCTGGCCTTAAAACCTTTTTCCCGGTTTCCGCATCAATCACAAGCTGCCTTTCTTCACAGATCTGCGCGAGGGAAACCCAGCCATTTTTATTAAAATTACTCATTCTATCCTCCTACCTACAGGAGAATCTTTGCAATCAGATTATCTCCAAAGTCAATCTCTAATCCTTTCCAGATTGGAACACCTTTTCCCGGGCCAACTTCTCTGACAGAGTTATCCGGGAACTTCGCTTTCCAGACATCACCGGACATATTTTTAATGCCAAATAAGCCTTTCTTTAAACGGTTTTCAATGACCATTCCCGTAACAGATTCAAAATCATCACTATTTTTCTTTGTCAGGCATTTGTATAACTTTGCGCCAAGATTCAGTGGAAGTTCATAGTCTTTCACACCCATTGTGTAAATGGTACTTCCACAATTACGGCAACGTAATGTATGTTCTCCTGTCTTTTCAAATGCAGAAGAAAATGCGGTCTTTCCACAGCTACAGTGAATAATATCCAGCTTTAGCTGAATGAGCATCTGAATCCAGCTCTTTTCGATAATCCGGGCATTTGGCTCCTGGATTCCATAAGTAAAGGAAAGGGTAAATGCCTCTCTGATAAAGTCCGGGTAAATCTTCCACAGCTTGATAACATTATCGTGTACCCCATTAACCGGACGGTTTGATGCATTATTCGGATCATAAATAAATACCGGATCTTTTCCATAATGAATCAGGTCATTTTCCTCAGTCATAACGACACACTGAAGTACCTTACTTCCTTCTAACGGGTCCCCACGGAAGAAAAGCTTAAATAAAACAACTGCCAGTGAATATCTGTCTGTCAGCACATCCGGCTTTGCGATACCTCGAACAACTTCCGGTGCCATAAAACCTGGCATACCGCCAATTCCGAAGTTATCACCATCCGCTGCCACATTATCACAGTCACAAACTAACACATCGCCGCTTCTCGTATCAATAAAGAAACCGCCATCATTTAAATCCTGATAACTTTTTCCTGATAAATGCAGGGCACGAAAGGCCTTAACAATATTAATGGCCGCTGTGAGCATCACATCAAGAGAAGCAAACTTCACCTTAATCTTTCTCGCCGGCTGCCCCTTCACTCTCGGTTTCTCCCAGCGGTATCCATTATAAATATCAGTAAATGATTCATATCCTGACGGAGCAAGCCGCATCAGATAACCAAATGCACCATTTCTCTTTGTCTCTGTTAAAAATAACGGCCAGATAAACTGCTTGCCACCCTCCGGCGCACCATCCTCAATATTCTTTCGAAGATTATTGCGAAATGCCTCCGGATTTTTAATACGGCTGATAAAATACCATTTAAGCGCATACTCCCTGCCATTATAACGGACAAGATAAACAATACCCTGCCCACCTCGTCCAAGCTCTCTGGAGACAACCGCCTCGCCGCCTGCCTCTATTGGAATCCTCTCTCCAATCTTTAACTCTCTCATCTATGTTCTACCATCCTTTATATTCTACCATCCCTCATCGTAATTCACAGCACCAAGGTCAACTGCTTCACCAAGAATATCCTTCGCTCCTGTGCGAATCTCCTCCACAAGTACCTGCTGCTTTGCCTGTGCCACGGTCTCGGCCGCTGGCTGTCTGCCATTTGAATCTACGAGTGCAAGACTACGGCTTCCAATCTGGGAAGAAGTCACTGCAAGAAGCTTAATCAGTTCTCTAAGCTGATCTGCATTCTTTGCCTGAACTGCAAGTTCATCATTCCCGGTAAATGCACGAAGCACATCCATATTTACCTTAGAACCGATACCAAGCGCAATCTTTAACCCATGCTGGAACCATTTATTCTGCTTTAATGTATCCAGGCCCTTCTTCCAGTCATCATTCGGAGAACCATCTGATAACAGGAAAATAACCGGCGCAAAAGAAAGCGATGGTGAACTTAAAAATGTGCTACGGGAAAGCTTCTTAGAAAGCTCCATAAACGCATCCCCCATAAAGGTAAGGCCATCTGCCTCCAAACGATTCCAGTACTGATACTCCTCAATCTTTACCGGTTCCGGAGTCACCCACTCTACATCCGTAGAAAACTTCATAATCGCAATTTTCACATCCGTAGAAGCTTCTCCAACACCAATCAGTGATGGCAGTAATTCTTCCATCGTACTATTTAACGAACCGATTTTCGTTCCTTTCATACTGCCTGATACATCAATCATAAAAAATATTGTCATACTCTTCTTCGCCGGCTCCATCGTATCAAGGAAATCTTCCTCAGCCGCATCTGCAACCTCCGGCGTATCAAGAACAAGACTTCTGCTCATCCGATTCTTCTTCAAAAGAATCTCATCATCATCAACTTCATTTAAATCAAGCCACTTTGGCATAAAAAGTTCCCCCAGTCTTCATAAATTCTCTATTTTTTCAACTTCATTTATTATATAACAATTTAGATATTTTACAAACTGCTTTATCTAGTTCTTTGAGATAAATTCTTGCACGAAAATTCTGATTTGTGAGGCTGCAAGGCAGACGAACTCCAGAAGCTAAATAAAGCA
>OLWB01001195.1_pt1 | contig 25208 bp, 23 predicted proteins | sample 1673331 | NCBI WGS metagenome assembly OLWB01 (sample SAMEA3178943, study PRJEB25190) | human gut metagenome | biome: human gut; feature: human-associated habitat; material: faeces | place: Austria | collected 2013
TAATCCGAAGGAATGATCACATCATACGACGTGCCGCCGGTTTTGAGCTTCGTGTACATCGACTCGTTGGAGTCAAACGTCAGATAGTTGACCTTGATGCCGGTTTCTTCCTCAAACTCGTGAATGACGTCCATGCTGTCATCGGTGCCGTCAGAGATGTACTGTCCCCAGTTGTAGACGGTGATCTCGTTTTTGGCGGCAAGGACCGTCGTGGGAAGCAGCGAGACGAGAAGCAGGAGCGTCAAGACGGAAGTGAGCAGTCTTTTTTTCATCCGTGAACCCTCCTCTGCGCGCCGTGCTGGACGCGCTTTTCGCTGCGCGCCTGCAGCAGATTCATAACCACCATCAGAACCAGAATCACCGCGAACATGAGCGTAAACAGAGCGTAGATCTTCGGCTGGATCGGCTTTTTGGTGTAGTTGTAAATCTCGACCGGAAGGGTGATGAAGCTCGAACCGGTGACAAAGTACGAAATGACGAAGTCGTCCAGGCTCATGGTGAACGCCATCAGAGCGCCGGAGATGATGCCAGGCATGATCTCGTGAATGACGACCTTTGTGAACGCCTGAAACGGCGTGCAGCCGAGATCCAGCGCCGCTTCTTCAAGGTCCGGGTCCATCTGCTGAAGCTTTGGCATGACGTTCAGAATGACGTAGGGGAGATTGAACGTGATGTGCGCAATCAGAAGCGTCCAGAAGCCCAGAATGGAGTTGATCTTGAGCATCGTACCCGTGAACGCAAACAAAAGCGCCAGCGCAACGCCGGTCACGATGTCGGGGTTCGTCATGGGAATATTGGTGAGCGTCATGACCGCTTTGCGCATCTGCCCCTTCATCGAGTGGATGCCGACGGCTGCCATGGTGCCGAAGAACGTTGCAAGAAGACTCGACAGAATCGCAATGATCAGCGAGTTTCGCAGAAGCGTCAGAAGCGTTTCATCGCGGAAAAGGTTTGCGTACTGGCGGAAGGTGAAGCCCTTGAAGGTTGCGATGTCGAGACCTTCGTTGAACGAGGCGACTGCCAGCGCGATCATGGGGATATAGAGGAAGATGAAGACCAGAACGGTAATCGTGCGGTTTACGTGTTTCATACCTTTGCCATGACCTCCTCTTCATCCGTCTCGCCGAAGCGGTTCATGATCGACACGCAGACGAAAATGAGAATCATCAGCACCAGACTCATTGCCGCGCCGAGATTCGGGTTATACGCGGTTTTGAACTGGGACTCGATGACGTCGCCGATGAGCGTGGTGCCTGTCGAGCCGAGCTTCTGGGAAATGTAGAAGGTCGACACGGCGGGGACGAACACCATGGTAAGCCCCGAAAGAATGCCGGGACCCGACAGCGGAAGAACAACCTTCGTAAAGACCTGCTTGGGTGTGCAGCCGAGGTCCAGCGCCGCTTCAACGAGGCGCTTGTCGATCTTCATAATGACCGTGTACAAAGGCAGAATCATGTACGGCAGGTAGTTATAGACCATGCCGAGAATGACCGCGCCGTTGTTGCGGATGAGGGGCAGCGGAGAAAGACCCAGCGCACGGATGAAGTTGTTGATAATGCCGGTGTCCTCCAGCATCGCGACCCACGCGAGCGTGCGCAGCAGAAAGCTCATGCACATCGGGAGCATGATCAGCATCTCCAGAAAGCGCTGTGTCAGCGGCTTGCACTGCGCGATAAAGTACGCAACAGGGTAGCCGATGACCAGGCAGATCAGAGACGCGAACAGGCTCAGCCAGATCGAGCGCAGGAAGATGGGAAGATACGTTCCCATGGAGGCGAGGTTTGCAAGTGTAAACTCGCCGGTGATGGAGTCGGTAAGCGCGTAGTAAAAGACGATGCAGAGTGGGATGAGCGTAAAGAGAATCATCCACACGATATACGGCGCAGAAAGGAGCTTACTCTTCATCTTCGGCTTCCTCCTGTGCGTCGGCGATCTCGTCGTATTCCGCACTGTAGGACGAATAGTCGCCGTAAAGACCCGAGTATTCACTCTTGTGCATGATGTGAATGTCCTCCGGGTTCAGGCGGATGCCGATGTAGGAGTCGACAGGGCAGTAGTCCGTCGTCTGAATGAGCCATTTGAAGCCCTTGAAGTCGACGATGGTGTCATAGTGGACACCCTTGAAGGTGACGGACGTCACGGTGCCGCAGAGGTGCCCCTGCTCGGGCGGGACGATGTCGATATCCTCCGGGCGGATGACGACGTCGACCGGCTCGTTCTTTTCAAAGCCCTTGTCGACGCACTGGAACTTTCTGCCGAAGAATTTGACCAGATAGTCGTCCAGCATCACGCCGTCGAGAATGTTGGACTCACCAATGAAGTCGGCAACGAAGGCGTTTTTCGGCTCGTTGTAGATATCCTGCGGCGTGCCGATCTGCTGGATTTTGCCCTTGTTCATGACGACAATCGTGTCGGACATGGTCAGCGCTTCTTCCTGATCGTGCGTGACATAGATAAACGTAATGCCCATGCGCTGCTGGATGTTTTTAAGCTCGTTCTGCATATCCTTGCGCAGGCGAAGGTCCAGAGCGCCCAGAGGCTCGTCGAGCAGCAGCACCTGCGGGCGGTTGACAAGCGCGCGCGCGATGGCGACACGCTGCTGCTGACCGCCGGAAAGGGAAGTGACACGCCGGTTTTCAAAGCCCTTGAGGCTGACGATCTCCAGCATCTCGGTCACACGGTCGTCAATCTCCTCCTCGGAGAGCTTCGCCAGACGAAGACCGAAGGCGATGTTGTCGTATACGTCCAGATGCGGGAACAGCGCGTATCGCTGGAAGACGGTGTTGATTTTTCGTTTATAGGACGGCACGTCGTTGATGCGCTGTCCATTAAAAAACACATCGCCGGACGTAGGCGTCAGAAAACCACCGATAATTCGTAACGTTGTAGTTTTTCCGCATCCACTGGGACCCAGCAATGTGAGGAACTCTTTGTTGTTGATGTACAGATTGATACCGTCGAGAATGGTCTCGCCATCCTCAAATGTCATGGAAAGATTCGACAAGCGAATGAGCTTTTCGGACATTTATCATCCCCCGTTTCTTTTTTCATTTCTTTTCTATATAAGAATCAGTACATCCACAAAAAAGCAGACGTACCGATTGACATCATATATGGTACACCCCCCTTTGTCAATAAAAATCGTGAAAAATTCTGACGAAATTTATCGCAAAGTGGGGGCGTTTGTCAGGTAAAATACTCAGAGACGAAACTTACGTCCGCAACTTGGAAGGTTTTTCCGTTCAGATACGCAAGACTGCCGGAATCCGTGGTAAAACAGAAGGTCAGCTTGTAGGAGTAGAGCGCCTGAATTTTGCGGTCGTACTGCTTGTCGAGCTTGCCGTATTTGCCGTCGCCGAGCAGGGGATATCCAGCCGCTGCCATCTGCGCGCGGATCTGGTGGGTCCTGCCGGTGATCAACTCGCACTCGACAAGCGACAGCCCGTTTTTCGACTGCAGGACCTTATATCGCGTGGCGCAGGTCTTCGCGCCCTTCTGCGGCGTGCTGGTGACGTAGACGCGGTTTTTGACGGCGTCCTTAAAGAGATACCCTTCCAGCGTACCCTGCGCAGGCTTCGGCGTGCCGTGGACGATGCAAAGATAGCGCTTGTCAATCTCGCGGTCCTTGATCTTCTGGTTGAGAACGCGCAGCGCCTCGGCGGTTTTTGCGGCAATGACAATGCCGCCAGTGTTGCGGTCGATGCGGTTGCACAGCGCGGGCGTAAACGAGTTTTCCTCGCGCGGGCGCCACTCGCGTTTGGCGTATAAATACGCCTGAATGTGGTCAATCAGCGTCTTGCCGTATTCCGAGCCGTCGAAGGGATGGACCGCCTGACCGGGCTTTTTATCGACCAGCAGAATGTTTTCGTCCTCATAGACGATGTTGAGCTTCGGCGCGCTGACCGTGAGGTAGGCGTTTTCCTGCTTCGGCGTGTCGAAAAATTCGTCGTTGATGTAGAGCTGGACGAGATCGCCTTCGCACAGGCGCATGTCGCGCTCAGCACGTTTGCCGTTGACCTTGATGCGCTTGAGGCGGATATATTTCTGCAGCAGCGACGCCGGCAGCAGCGGAACCGATTTGGAGACGAACCGGTCCAGACGCTGCCCGACGTCATTTTTGCCGATGGAAAGTTCCTTCATATCGAATATCTCCTTATAAAAATGGAGCGTTTTGCATTGCAACGTGATTTTATCATGGGAAGGCGGCGGTGTAAAGCGCGGCAGCTCGCAGATTTTTGAAAAAAGATAAAATTTTTTGGAAAAAGCATTTGACTTTCCGGCGTTCTTTCGATATAATATCCATCGCACGATTATGGATTGGAGGGCGCTATGCTGCTGGAACTTCGCAAGCTTATGACAAGCCCCGGCGAGACACTGCCCTTTGAGACGAGCGTCGATTTAAGCGATATGCCGTTTGGCGGCTGCAAGCCGGTTACAGAGCCGGTCCTTGCAAAAGGACAGGTGCGGAACACCGCGGGCGTGCTGGAAATGACCGGCACGGTCGAGACGGTTCTTCACGGAATCTGCGACCGCTGCGCGACGGCGTTCACCCGCCCGGTGCAGTATCCGTTACATGCGGTGCTGACCACGGAGCCGGAGAGCGACGATTTTGAAGACCCGTGGGTCTTCGAGCTTGTCAACGACTGCGCGGATCTCGACGACATCGTGACCACCACCTTTGTGCTGAACATGGACAGTAAACTCCTGTGCAGCGAAGATTGCAAAGGACTCTGCTCCCGGTGCGGAGCAAACCTGAATCTTGGGACTTGCGGCTGCAAGCCCGAACCCGATCCCCGCTTTGCTGCCTTACAGCAGTTATTGGACAAAAAGTAGACAATGTGCCTTACGGCATTTCAACCAAGGAGGTGTACCAAATGGCAGTACCCAAGAGAAAAGTATCCCGCGCGAGAAGAGATAAGAGACGCAGCTCCCACTGGAAACTGGCGATCCCGGGCGTTGTTGCTTGCCCGAAGTGCGGCGAGCCCCGCCTGCCTCACAGAGCATGCAAGGCTTGCGGCTATTACAATGGTCGTGAAGTCATTTCTGTTGAAGCTAAGTAAGTTCGCTCGATACGAGAATGAGAGGGAGGCTGAGTCAGTCTCCCTCTTTTCTTGCTGATTTCGCGCAGAGCGTTTGCCTCTGTGTAAAAGGGAGGTAATTTCTATGGCAAAACCGATTGTAGCAATCGTGGGTCGACCGAACGTCGGCAAGTCGATGCTCTTCAATAAGCTGACCGGCAAGCGCATGGCGATTGTGGAAGATACGCCCGGCGTGACGCGCGACCGGATTTACGGCGAATGCGACTGGAACGGGCGCAGCTTTGCCCTCGTTGATACCGGCGGTATTGAGCCGGGCACGAACAGCGAGATGCTGAAATTCATGCGCCGCCAGGCGGAAATCGCCATCGAGACCGCAACGGTCATTATCATGGTCGTGGACGTCACCGTGGGGCTTACCGCAGCCGACAGCGAGGTTGCGGCAATGCTCAAAAAGTCCAAAAAGCCCGTCGTTCTGGCGGTCAACAAGTGCGACCGCACGGGCGGCGTTAACCCGGAGGTCTATGAGTTTTATTCGCTCGGTCTCGGAGACCCGATTGAGGTTTCCGCGGTCCATGGGCACGGCACGGGCGATATTCTGGACGCCTGTGTGGAAAACTTCCCGGACACGGACGACGAGGAATACGACGAGGACGTGATCAAGGTTGCGATCATCGGCAAGCCGAACGTCGGCAAGTCGAGCCTTCTCAACCGCATTCTGGGCGAGGAACGCGTGATTGTCTCCAACATTGCGGGCACAACGCGCGACGCAATCGACAGCTACTTTGAAAACGAGTTCGGCAAGTATCTGTTTATCGATACCGCCGGTATGCGCCGCAAGTCGAAGGTCGACGACGCGGTGGAAAAATATTCGAACCTGCGCTCGGTTTCCGCGATTGAGCGCGCAGACGTGTGCCTGATTCTGATCGACGCTAACGAGGGCGTCGCCGAGCAGGACACCAAGGTCGCCGGGCTTGCGCACGAGGCAGGCAAGGCGTGCATCATCGTCGTCAACAAGTGGGACATGGTCGAAAAAGACACGAACACGATGCAGAAGATGACGGATGATATCCGCCGCGACCTGAGCTATATGACCTACGCGCCGGTGCTGTTCATCTCCGCGCTGACCGGTCAGCGGGTCGACAAGCTCTTTGAAATGGTCAACGCCGTATCGAACCAGAACTCCATGCGCATCACGACCGGCATGCTCAACAACATTCTCGAAGATGCCACCGCGCGCGTCCAGCCGCCCACAGACAAAGGACGCAGGCTCAAGATCTACTATATGACGCAGGTCGGCGTCAAGCCGCCGCATTTTGTGATTTTCTGCAACGACGCAAGGCTGTTCCATTTTTCGTATCAGCGATATCTGGAAAACCAGATCCGCGCGGTCTTCGGACTCACCGGAACGCCCGTCAAGATCACCATCCGCCAGAAGGGCGACAAGGAAGAAATCTAAAACAGATTCCCGGCAGAATGGCTTCTGCCGGGAATTTCGCAAAGGGGAGAAGCGTATGATCATTCCTGAGACTGCTGTGACGCTCAAGGACGGGACGAAGGTTATTCTTCGCAGCCCGCAGCGCAGGGATGCGGCACAGTTGAACGAATATCTGCGCCTGACAAGCGGCGAGACGCACTATATGGTGCGCTATCCGGAGGAATGCGACCGGACGCTGGAGGCGGCGCAAAAGCGTCTGTGGGCAGTTACGGACCATGAGAGAAGCTTCATGCTTGCCGCGTTTCTGGACGGCGAGCTGGTCGGAAACTGCGGCATCAACGCCATGTCGGACCATTTCAAAATGCGCCACCGCGCCAGTCTCGGCATTTCCATCAAGAAAAAAGCGTGGGGGCTGGGGCTCGGCAAGCTTCTGATGGAAAAGGCGCTGGAGCAGGCGAAGGAAAACGGCTTTACGCAGGTGGAGCTGGGGGTGTTTGCCGACAATGACCGCGCCCGGTATCTGTACCGGAAGCTCGGCTTTACCGAGATGGGCTGCATTCCGAAGGCGTTCTGTCTCAAGGACGGCACATACCGCGACGAGGTGCAGATGGTAAAATTCCTGATGGATTGAGGATTTCTGCAACGCGCCCAACAGCTTTGCGGCAAGCACCGCCGGAGCATAGAAAAAGAGCAAGCCGCATGGCTTGCTCTTTCAGTTGCTTGGTAATTAGATTGCGCGCTCAACCTTGTTCGAGCGGAGGCATCTTGTGCAGACGTAAACATGGCGCGGAGTACCGTCAACGATCGCCTTGACACGCTTGACGTTGGGCTTCCATGCACGGTTGGATCTTCTGTGAGAATGGGAGACCTTAATGCCGAACGTAACGCCCTTGCCGCAGATATCGCACTTTGCCATCAGTTGCACCTCCTTGCCATTGGAAAATCAGGTAGTTGCGCCTTAAAGCGCCGACAAATATAATAGCAGATGTCTTTCCAAAATGCAAGTGAAAATTCCAGAAAAAATGAAAAAATTTCTGAATGCCGGACGTGGGAATTTCAAGGTTGCGAAAGTGGGCGAGTTTGGCTATAATACAAGCAGTTGTTATGCTTCTGCCGCTGCACGGCAACAGACGGTGCCGACGGCAGAAGCGGAAAGAGAGGAACAGGCGATGGCATCGACATATTCCGTCCCGCTGTCAGAGCTGGTCAACGAGTTTGATCTGAACTTTTTTTACAAGGCGTCGGACTATGAAAAAATCCACGTCACGGTCGACGATGTAAGCAGACCGGGTCTGCATCTGGCGGGCTTTTTTGATCACTTCGAGCCGATGCGGATTTATGTCTGCGGCACGGTGGAGATGGCATATCTACAAAAGCTGTCTCACGAGGAGCGGACGATTATTTTCGACCGCTTTCTATCCTATAAGATTCCGGTTCTGATGATTGCCCGAGGCTATGAGCCGCTGCCGGAGTGTCTGGAGATGGCTAAAAAATATGATGTGACCGTGCTGGGCTCCCACGCGGCAACATCATATGTCGTTTCCAGCCTCATCACCTATCTCAAGCAGGCGCTTGCCCCGCGCGTCACGCGCCACGGCGTGCTGGTTGAAATTTCCGGCGAGGGCATTCTGATCAACGGCGACAGCGGCATCGGAAAGAGCGAGACCGCCATCGAGCTGGTCAAGCGCGGGCACCGTCTGATTGCGGACGACGCGGTCGAAATCCGCAAGGTCTCGTCCCGGCAGTTGGTCGGCAATGCGCCCGAGGTGCTGCGGCACTATATCGAGCTGCGCGGCATTGGCGTCATTAACGTTGCAAAGCTCTTCGGCATGGGCGCCGTCAAGGACAGCTGCAACATCGATCTGATCATCAACATGGTGCCCTGGCGCGACGGCGAGGCGTATGACCGGCTCGGCATCGAGACGCAGTATACCGAGATTCTCGACGTGAAGGTTCCGTCGATTACCATTCCCATCACGCCCGGACGAAATCTCGCTGTGATTTTCGAGGTTGCTGCCATCAACAATCGCCAGAAGCGTATGGGCTACAACGCAGCGATGGAATTTACCGAGCAGATGAGCAAGTTCTTTGCCAACAAAGACGACTGATTCCGATAAATAGTGGACGCTTTTCAGAAAAGGAATGGAATCAATTATTTGCCGCACAGAGAGTGGACTCTGTGCGGCATTTTGCTGTTTGCTTTTTGCGTGCTTTGTGGTATGATATAAAATGAAAAATTGTCCACCCGGAGGCGTTTATGATCAACTGGAAGGAACTTTCAAACGAAATCCGGCAGACTCTGCCGGGCATCAGACTGCTGGAGGAAGAACCGCTTGCCAGACACACGTCGTTTCGCATCGGAGGACCGGCGGCTGTCTTTGCACAGCCGTCGTCCGCAGAGGAGCTGGCAGCGCTGCTGCGGCTGCTGTCTGAAAAAAACATCCGCCCGCGTGTCTTAGGCGCTGGAACCAACGTGCTGGCGCCGGACGAGGGGCTGCGCGAGGTTGTGGTCTGCACCAAAGACGCGCTGCTGGGGCTGACGGGTCTCGGCGGCGGAGAAATCGAAGCGGGAGCTGGCGAGACGCTCAGCAAAACGGCAGTCTTCGCGCGCAATCTCGGGCTTACCGGTCTTGAATTTGCGCACGGCATTCCCGGTACGGTTGGCGGCGGCATCTACATGAACGCGGGCGCTTACGGCGGGGAAATGAAGCAGGCTGCGGTCCGGACGACCGCGCTTTCCATGGACGGCGCGATGCGCGTATTTTCGGGCGACGAGCAGGGCTTTTCCTATCGCACGAGCGCATTTGAGAATCTGGACATGATCATCGTCAAAACGGTCTTCCGGCTTTTGCCGGGGCAGACGGACGCAATTGCCGCGCGCATGCAATCGCTTATGGAAAAGCGCCGCGCCTCGCAGCCGTTGGAGCTTCCTTCCGCAGGAAGCACGTTCAAGCGCCCGGAGGGCGCTTACGCCGGCGCGCTGATTGAGCAGGCACAGCTCAAGGGCGTTCGGGTAGGCGGCGCGTGTGTGTCTGAAAAGCACGCGGGCTTTGTGGTCAACACCGGCGGCGCGACGGCGCAGGATGTGCGTGCGCTGATTGCGCTGATACAGAAGAGAGTGTTTGAGACGTCCGGTTTTCATTTACAGCCGGAGGTACGCATCTGGTAGGAGGCTGCCATGCAATTCATCATTATTTCGGGTCTTTCCGGCGCGGGCAAGAGCAAAGCTGCGTCGGATCTGGAGGATCTGGGCTTTTACTGTGTGGACAACATGCCGGCGGAGATGATTCCGCAGTTTGCAAGCCTGTGTCTTGCAACAAAGGGGCGGTTTGAAAAGGTTGCGCTGGTGACGGACGTGAGAAGCAGCATGACGTTCGATTCCCTGTTCCAGTCGCTCGACCGGCTCGATGAAATGCACCTGGAATATTCCATTTTCTTCATCGAGGCGAGCACCGAGGTCATCATCAAGCGCTTCAAGGAGACGCGGCGGCTGCATCCTCTTATGCGCGACGGCACGCCCGTTCTGCAGGCGGTCGAGCGTGAGCGGCAGCTTTTGGAGCCGGTCCGCACGCGGGCAAGCGCCATCATCGACACGACGAATCTATCCACAGGCAAGCTCCGCGGCAAGCTCATTGATCTTGTTGCCGGCGGCGTGCGCGAACGGGCGATGCATGTGACGGTTCTTTCGTTCGGCTTCAAATACGGTCTGCCGCTGGATGCGGACCTTGTTTTTGACGTGCGCTTTCTGCCGAATCCCTATTATATCCCGGCGCTGAAAACGCAGACGGGGCTCGACGAGCCGGTCCGCAATTTCATCTTCCAGTATCAGCAGACGAAGGATTTTCTGGAAAAGACCGAGGAGCTGCTGACATTTCTGCTGCCGAACTACGTCGACGAAGGAAAGACCGATCTGGTCATTGCCGTCGGCTGCACGGGCGGGCAGCACCGCTCGGCGTGCATCGCCAAAGAGCTGTATGACTTTATCTCCAGACGCGGCTACTGTGCCAATCTCAGCCACCGGGACATGAACCGCAGCAGGGGGTGACGGCATGGCGGAGTTTGAAAACGTAAGGCTATATGAGCCCAAAAAACGCATGCCGCACATCGTTGCCATCGGCGGCGGGCACGGTCTGTCTGCGATGCTGCGCGGACTCAAGCGCTATACAAAATTTATTACGGCGATCGTCACCGTCGCAGACGACGGCGGAGGCTCCGGCATGCTCAGAGAGGACCTCGGCATGCTGCCGCCGGGCGACATCAGAAACTGCATCATGTCTCTTGCAAATACGGAGCCGACGATGCAGAAGCTGCTCAATTACCGATTTACCGAGGGAAGCCTTGCCGGGCAGAGCTTTGGAAACCTCTTTCTTGCTGCGATGAACGGCATTTCCGGCTCGTTTGACGAGGCGGTCCACCGCATGGGAGATGTTCTTGCCATCACAGGGCGCGTCCTTCCGGTCACGAACCAGAATGTCCATTTAGAAGCGGAATTTGACAACGGCTCTCGCTGTCTCGGTGAGAGCAAGATTTTCTACGCGAAAAAGCTCAATGACTGCCGCATCCGCAAAATCCGGCTTGTGCCCGAGCACCCGCAGCCGCTGCCGGACGCACTGGAGGCAATTGCGGACGCGGACGTGATTGTGCTGGGACCGGGCAGCTTATACACAAGCATCATTCCGAACTTCCTGGTCGACGGCATTTCGGAGACGGTCACGCGCGCGCAGGCGCTCAAATGCTACGTGCTGAACATCATGACGCAGGACGGCGAGACCGACGGCTACACCGCTGCCGATCACATCCGCGCGATTTTTGCCCACGCGGGCGCGGGCGTCATGGACGTGTGCATCGCCAATAACCGCAAAGTTTCGGCGGAGTATCTCGAACCGTATCAGAAAGAGGGCGTGCAGCAGCTGCTGGCAGCGCCGGAGGAGGTCGAGCAGCTCGGCGTTGCGCTGCGCGAATTTCCGGTCTGCACGCCGGGGCGCTATATCCGCCACAATCCGGACGAGCTGGCACGAGCTATTTTGTCCGTCTGGCGGGAATTCAGAACCGATTGAGCCGGGAGGAGTCATGTCATTTTCATCCAATGTCAAAGCAGAGCTGTGCAAGGACAGCCTGAGCAAAAAATCCTGCGCGGTGGCGGAGGGGTATGGGGTACTGCTGTACTGCAACACCTTCAGCAGCACGGAAATCCGCATCATCACCGAAAGCCGCGACTTTGCGGCGAGACTGCCCCGGCTGTTCAAAAAGGCGTTCGTCATCACGTTCGATCAGGAGCCTGCCGCACAGGACCGGGGCAAGCTGCAGTTTGCCATCTCGTCGGAGGATAAAATCGCAAAAATCTTTGAGACCCTGCAAATGGACCTCAAAGCCAGTCTGACGCTGCATGTGAATTTCGGCATGCTCGAAGAGGAAGCCGAGTGTATGGCGTATCTGCGCGGCGCATTTTTGGCCGGCGGCTCGGTCACGGACCCGGCAAAGCGATACCATCTGGAAATGACGACGTCGCATTACAAGGTCAGCCGCGAGACCTGCGCGCTTCTGATCGAGTGCGGGTTTTCTCCGAAGGAGCTCTCGCGCGGCGGCAACAATATTCTATATTTCAAGCAGAGCGACTACATTGAAGATTTTCTGACTGCCATCGGCGCGCAGGTTTCCGCCATGGGCGTGATGGAGGCGAAGGTCGAAAAGGACCTTCGAAACGGCGTCAACCGCCGCGTCAACTGCGAGACGGCGAACCTCACAAAGGTCGTCGACGCTTCGATGGGACAGATGGCGGCAATCCGCGCGCTGGAGGAAGCGGGAGAGCTTGATAAACTCCCCGGAAAGCTCCGCGAGACCGCGCTTTTGCGCCGGGAAAACCCGGAGGCAACGCTGCAGGAGCTTGCCGCAATGCTGAATCCACCCATTACCAAATCCGCCATCAACCACCGCATGCGAAAGCTTCTGGAGCTGGCGCGTGCATTGGAGGAATAAATCTATGAGCTTTGTCCATCTGCATGTCCATACGGAGTATAGCCTTCTTGACGGCGCGTGCCGCATCGCGGAAATTATGGCAAGAGTCAAGGAGTTGGGGCAGGACGCGATTGCCATCACGGACCACGGTGTCATGTATGGCGCGATCGACTTTTATAAGGCGGCAAAGGCGGCAGGCGTCAAGCCCATCATCGGCTGCGAGGTCTATGTCGCGCCGCGGACCCGCTTTGACAAGGTCCATGCGCTGGATAAAGAGGCGTATCATCTCGTTCTGCTGTGCGAAAACGAGACGGGCTACCGGAACCTCAGCTACATGGTCTCGCGCGGCTTTTTGGACGGCTTTTATAACCGCCCGCGTGTCGACATGGAGCTTCTGCGCGCGCATCACGAGGGAATTATCGCGCTCTCGGCGTGCCTGGCCGGGAAACTGCCGCAGCTTCTGATACAGGGGGACTACGAGGGCGCAAAAAAGGCTGCACTCGAGCATGCTGAAATTTTCGGACCCGAGCACTACTATCTGGAGCTTCAGAACCACGGACTTCCCGAGCAGCCGAAGGTCAACGACCAGCTGGTCCGACTTTCCGAGGAAACGGGGCTGCCGCTCGTTGTGACGAACGATGCGCACTATCTGCGCCAGGAGGACGCGAAGATTCAGGACGTTCTCATGTGCATCCAGATGGGAAAAACCGTGGACGATACGAACCGGCTCAGATTCGAGACGCAGGAGTTCTATCTCAAGTCCGAGGAGCAGATGCGAGAGCTATTTTCCGCGTATCCGGAGGCAATCGAAAATACGGCGAGAATCGCTGCGCGCTGCAATGTCGAGTTTACCTTCGGCAAATATCACCTGCCGGAATTCAAGCTTCCCGCGGGCTATGATTCTCTGACCTATCTGAAAGAACTCTGCGACAAGGGTTACAAGGAGCGCTACGGAGGCGAGCACCCCGAGTATCGCGCGCAGATGGAATACGAGATCGACATGATCGAGAAGATGGGCTTTACCGACTACTTTCTGATCGTGTGGGACTTTGTGAATTTCGCGAAAAGTGCGGGCATTCCCGTCGGACCCGGGCGCGGCAGCGCGGCAGGCTCGATGGTGACGTATGCGCTGCACATCACGGAAATTGACCCGATGAAATATGGGCTGTTCTTCGAGCGCTTTTTGAACCCCGAGCGCGTGACCATGCCCGATATCGATATGGACTTCGGCGACACGCGGCGCGGCGAGGTGGTCGACTATGTCCGGCGCAAATACGGAGACGATCATGTCGCGCAGATCGTGACCTTCGGCACCATGGCGGCAAGAGGCGCCATCCGAGACGTCGGTAGAGCGCTCAATTTCACCTTTGCAGAGACCGACGTGGTGGCAAAGCTTGTCCCGGCGACGCCGCATATGACGCTCAAGGAGGCGCTGCGCGTCTCGCCGCGGCTCAAGGAAATGTATGAGCAGGACGCGCGCGTGCAGAACCTCATCGATACGGCAATGGCGCTCGAGGGCATGCCGCGCAACACGTCAACCCACGCAGCCGGCGTCGTCATCACGCGCTTGCCGGTTTACGATTATGTGCCGCTGGCGACCAACGACGAGACGACCGTCACCGAATACACCATGACGACGCTCGAAGAGCTCGGGCTTCTCAAGATGGACTTTCTGGGGCTTCGGAACATCACGGTCATCGACGATGCCATTGCTGATATCCGCAAAACAGAACCGGACTTTTCCATGGCGCGCGTCACGGACAACGACCCGAAGGTCATGCAGATGCTGACACAGGGCAGAACGTCTGGCGTGTTCCAGATGGAATCGACCGGCATGACAAGCGTCTGCGTGGGCTTGAAGCCGCAGTCGATCGAAGATCTTTCCATCATTGTCGCGGCTTACCGCCCGGGACCCATGGACTCGATTCCGCGGCTCATTGCCTGCAAAAACGACCCGAAGCTGGTCAAATACAAGCACCCGTCGCTGGAGCCGATTCTTTCCGTTACTTACGGCTGCATTCTGTATCAGGAGCAGGTCATTGAAATTTTCCGCAAGCTCGGCGGATACTCTCTGGGGCAGGCGGACATGGTGCGCCGGGCGATGTCCAAAAAGAAGGTCAAGGACATCGAAAAAGAGCGCGGCGCGTTTCTGCACGGAGACCCCGCGCGCGGCATCTGCGGCTGCGAGGCAAACGGCATTGCGCCGCAGGTGGCAGAGTCGATCTACAATGAGATGTACGACTTCGCGAACTACGCCTTCAACAAGGCACACTCGGTCTGCTATGCGGTGATCGCCTATCAGACGGCATGGTTCAAGTATTATTATCCGAAGCAGTATATGGCGGCGCTCATGACCTCGGTGCTCGACAGCTCGACCAAAATTTCCGAGTATATCGCCGAGTGCAAGGCGATGGGAATTGCCGTGCTGCCGCCGGACATCAACGAATCCAACGATCATTTTACCGTTGTTCCCGGCGGCATCCGCTTTGGGCTTGCCGCCATCAAGAACATCGGGCGCGGGTTTATCCAGAAGGTGATGGCGGACCGCGCACAGGACGGACCCTATACGGGGCTGGAGAATTTCTGCCAGCGGATGTACGGCACAGACCTCAACAAGCGGGCGCTGGAGAACCTGATCAAATGCGGCGCGTGCGACTGCTTTGGACTCTACCGGTCGCAGCTGCTGCAGATCTATGAGGCGGTTATGGACACCGTGGCGGCAGGAAAACGCAAGAATGTCGACGGACAGATCGGGTTTTTCGACCTCGGCGCAAGTGAGGATACGCCGCCTGTTCCCGAGGTGCATGTGCCCAATATCCCCGAGCTTCCGGCAGACGAGCGCATGAAATTGGAGCGCGAGACGACGGGGCTGTATCTCTCGGGGCATCCGATGGACGCCTACCGCGAAAAGCTCCGGGGCGCGAATGTGGTGAGCATCGGCGCAATTCTGGAGAGCTTCTCTGAGCATACGGACGAATTCCAGGACGAGCAGGTTGTAAATATTGCGGGCATTGTCCAGAACGTCAAGATGAAAACGACGAAAAACCAGTCGATGATGGCGTATGTGACGCTGGAAGACGACACAGGCTCGATGGAGCTTCTGACGTTTTCCAATGCGCTGGGGCAATACGGATCGCTGCTCTATGAGACGTCGGCGGTCGTCATTTCCGGGCGCATTTCCGTCCGCGACGACAAAGACCCGCAGATGGTGGTAAACCGCGTCGTCAAGCTCAGCGAGTTCGATGCAAAGAGCGAGGCGCGGCAGCAGTCGGCGCAGTCGCTGGCAGGAAAGACGCTGTATCTCAAAATTGCCCACACGGGGCAGAAGGGCAGCGATAAGATTGTCCCGATTCTAAACATGTTCCCCGGTGCTGTCAAAACCGTCGTCTACTACGCCGACACCGGCGTGCGCATGGGCGGCAGGTGCATGCCGGAGGAAATCATGCTCTCGGAGCTGCGCGGTCTGCTCGGAGAAAAAAATGTTGTCCTCAAATGAGGAATATTTTACAAAAGCGCTACACAACCGTAACAATTTGTGATACAATGTACGCTGATATTATGTAAAGGAGGGACGGGGCGTTGAAACTGCGAAGATTTTCGCCTGTTTTGCTGGCGGGCGCGCTGTGCCTGCTGCTTTCCGGCTGCTTTGTCAAGACGGTCGACGAGCTGTATACGCTGCCCCGGCACTCCGATGAATATGACAATCTGCAGATGGCAATCGACGAGGTGATGGCAGCGGACGGCTGCTCCTACAGCGCGCCTGTCTCCGGCAGCAACCAGCAGTCGGTGCAGCTTGTCGATCTCGACGGTGACGGGGAGGAAGAGGCAATCGTCTTTGCCCGGACCGCGGGAGAAAAGCCACTCAAGGCTTACGTCTTTGACAAAAAGGACGGCGCGTATCAGAACGTTGCGGTCATCGAGGGAAACGGCACGGCGTTTGCGCGCGTGGAATATGTGGACCTCGACGGCGAGACAGGACAGGAGATTCTGATCGGCAGGCAGCTGACCGATCAGGTGCTGCAGTCGGTGAGCGCCTATGCGTTGGAAAACGGCGAGATTGTCGAACTGATGACGGCAAGCTACAGCCAGTTTACCACGTGCGACCTCGATAACGACGGGCGGGCGGATCTGTTTGTGCTGCGCTTCGACGCAGAGACGCGCCGCGGTGCGGCAGAGCTGTACCGGTACCGGAACGATCAGATGCAGCGCGGACCCGAGGTTTCGCTGGCGCACGACGCTGCGTCTGTCAAGCGGATCATGAGGGGCGCTGTCTCCTATAATATTCCGGCGGTTTTCGTCACAAGCGCATGTGAGGAGGACACACTGGAAACGGACGTCTTCATCTTCCGCGGCGGCACGTTCCAGAATTTATCCAGTCTGGATGAGACGCCGCAGACCGTGCGAAATCCGTTTGCCTATGCCTGCGATATCAATTCCGACGGACTTGTGGAGCTGCCGGAGCTGGTTTCACTTCCGGCGGCGGATGCGTCGGCGGAGACGTATTCGCTCATTCGCTGGTACCGGCTGGGGCTTGACGGCAGCCGAGAGGTGGTTCTTCGGACCTATCATCGGTTTTCCGGCGGCTGGTATGTGGAAATCCCGGAGAGCTGGGACGAGCGCATTACCATCAGCCGCGCAGACGAGGTAGAGGGCGCGCGCGGCGGTCTGGTCTTTTCCAGCTGGAACGGTTCGGCGCCGGCAGAGCCGATTTTTACGATCTACGCCTTTACCGGCGACCGGCGCATGGAGCGCGCGCAGCAGGACGGGCGGTTTCTGCTGCTGGAGCAGACGGACGCCGTCTACAGCGCAAGCCTCGGCACGGCAAATCAGGCAAAGAATCTGACGCAGGACGAACTGCGGCAGATGTTCCATATTATACATGTCGACTGGAATTCCGGCGAGACATAGGGGGGAGAAGCGGCATATGAAAAAAGTATTGATTCTGGAAGATGAGGTCAGCATTCGCAGTTTTGTTGTGATCAATCTCAACCGCGCGGGCTACGAGGTCATTGAAGCCGGCACGGGCATGGAGGCGTTGGAAAAGCTCAAGGAGCATCCGGACGTCGGCGTTGCGATTCTTGATATTATGCTGCCGGATATCGACGGTTTTGAGGTCTGCCGGAACATCCGGGCGACCGACAAGAAAATCGGTATTATTATGTTAACCGCAAGAAGCCAGGAGATGGACAAGGTCACAGGTCTTATGACCGGCGCGGACGACTATATGACCAAGCCGTTCAGTCCCGCCGAGCTGACCGCGCGCATCGACGCGCTCTACCGGCGCATCGGAAGCGACACGCAGTCGGATTCTGTCGAGCTGACACAGGGACCGTTCGTTCTCAATACGAGAAACCGGACGCTCGACAAAGAGGGAAAGCGCATCAAGCTTACGCAGGTCGAATATGCGATTATGAAGCTTTTCATGCAGAACCCCGGCAGAGCGCTCTCGCGCGAGGACATTCTGACGACCGTCTGGGGGCGCGACTATGACGGCGAGCTGAAAATCGTCGACGTCAACATCCGCCGCCTTCGCATCAAGATTGAAGACGACACGGCAAATCCGGTCTATATCACAACCGTCTGGGGCTTCGGATACAAATGGGGCGTCTGAGCGAAAAGATCAAAAGCGCCGCGCCGAAGCGCCGGAAGCTTGCCGGGCTCGAACGGCGCTGGCTGATCAACAACGTCAGCGTTATGGTTGTGCTGGCGGCGCTGTGCGTGGCGGCAATTACGCTGAGTCTCGGCGCATACTATTATTCCAACGTGCGCTCGGGGCTGGAAGCGAAGGCAAAGACCACCACCGACTTTTTCAGCAACTACATCAGCCAGAGCTACAACGAATACTACCAGTCCTGCATCCAGTTTGCCCAGACCTTCGAGGAAAAGGACCGATTGGAGCTGCAGTTCATCACGCCGGACGGCAGAATGGTCGCCTCGTCCTACGGCGAGTTTGCGGGCAAAAGCCCCCAGACGCCGGATATTCAGGAGGCGGTCACGACCGGGAAGCTCGCGCGCTTTCAGGGCAAGGACCCCGACACGCACGAGCGGATTCTTGCTGTCTCGAGCCCGATGGTCTATTCCAACGGCGAGGTCATCGGCGTTCTGCGGTATGTGACGGGGCTGAAAAACGTGGACCGGCAGATTCTCATGATCGGTCTGATCGCACTGACGGCAGGACTGATTTTCATTGCGTCGATGTTCTTCATCAGCAGCTTTTTCATCCGCTCGATCATCGAGCCGGTGACGGAGATCACGGCGACGGCAAAGCGCATTGCGGCAGGGTCCTACGGCGTGCAGATTCCGAAGCATTACGACGATGAAATCGGCGAGCTTGCCGACACGATCAACGACATGTCTGTCAAAATCGGGCAGTCGGAAAAGACGCAGTCGGAGTTCATGTCGTCGGTTTCCCACGAGCTGCGCACGCCGCTTACGGCGATTTCCGGCTGGGGCGAGACGCTGCTTTCCTCCGGCAATTTAGAGCCAGAGACCCGGCGCGGCATGCTGATTATTCTGCGCGAGGCGAAGCGGCTGACCGGCATGGTCGAGGAGCTTTTGGAGTTTACGCGCATGCAGGACGGCAGGTTCACGCTGAATGTGGAAAAGGCGGATCTTCTTGCCGAGTTTGAAGACACGGTGTTCATGTACGGCTCGCGGCTGCGGCAGGAGGGCATCACGCTCGAATACGAGCCGTGCGAGGAAGAAATACCGGAGATTCCGTGCGACGTGGCGCGCATGCGGCAGGTGTTTCTGAATGTCCTCGACAATGCGGCAAAGCACGGCGGCGACGGCAAGCGCATCACGGCGTCAATCAGTCTGGAAAACGGGCAGATCGTGGTGCGCATCCGCGACTACGGTCCCGGCATCCCCGAAGAGGAACTGCCGCACGTCAAGATGAAATTTTACAAGGGCAGCTCGAAGGCGCGCGGCAGCGGCATCGGCCTTGCCGTGTGCGAGGAAATTGTCACCATGCACGGCGGCACGATCACGCTGGAAAATGCCGAGGGCGGCGGTACCCTTGTTACCATTTCCATCCCCACGGGGGAAGAATAGAGGCACTATATGCAGAAAAACAACCAGCCTGCCAGCCAGGAGAAATTCAAAACGCTCATTGGCGGGCAGGCGCTCATTGAAGGCATCCTGATGCAGGGACCCGACAAGCGCGCTATTGTTGTGCGCGGACCTGAGGGTCTGGTGCGAAAAGTCGAGCCGATCAAAAAGAAGACGGGCTTTCTCACGCTGCCGTTTATCCGCGGCGTGGTGAACTTTGGTTCGTCCATGGTCAACGGCGTGAAGGCGCTCATGTACTCGGCGGACTTTTTCCCCGAGGAAGCGAGCGAGCCTTCGAAGTTTGAAAAATGGCTGGAACAGAAAATCGGCTCCGAGAAAATCGAAAAGGTTGTGGTCTATCTCTCGGTTGTGCTGGGCATTGCGCTATCGGTCGGGCTTTTCATTTTGCTTCCGACGCTGCTCGCCGGCTTTATTCCGGGGCTGAAGGAGCACGCGGTGCTGCGCAGCCTTGTTGAGGGTGTGTTCCGTATCCTTATTTTCCTTGCTTACATGATTTTTATTTCCAAAACGCCGGACATGAAACGCGTTTTTTCCTATCACGGCGCAGAGCATAAGACCATCCGCTGCTATGAAGCGGAGCTGCCGCTGACGGTCGAGAACGTTCGTCCGCAGACAAGGCTCCATCCGCGCTGCGGCACGAGCTTCCTGTTCGTTGTGATTATCATTTCCATTCTGGTCTCTGCCGTGTTCAGCGCCATTTTCCCGATCGGAAATACAGTTTTGCGTATGCTTTCGCGGCTGGTGATGCTGCCGTTTATCGTGGCAATTGCGTATGAGTTCAACCGCCTCGTCGCCCGGCACGACAATGCGCTCACGCGCGCGCTGACCGCGCCCGGCATGTGGTTCCAGCTCTTTACGACAAATGAGCCGGACGACTCCATGATTGAGGTCGCCATCGAGGCGCTGACGCTGGTGCTTCCCGAGCAGGAAGGCGCGGACCGATGGTAAAAAAATACGGCGAGCTCTACTTAAATGCGCGCAAGGCGCTGCGCCCGAGCCAGGGGGACAATGCCTCTGTCTACGCGCGCGAGCTTCTTTCGCTTGCCTCCGGCAAATCCGTCGCGGCGCTGCTTGCCGACCGGGAGCTTTATGCTTCGGAGGAAATTGAAGAGAAGCTGAACGGGTTTCTCGCCCGGATTCTCGCCGGAGAGCCGCTTGCCTATATTCTTGGCGAATGGAGCTTTTACGGGCTGCCGTTTCTTGTGACGCCGGATGTTCTCATTCCGCGCGACGATACGATGGCTGTGACAGATCTGGCAATCGAGGCGGCAAGAACCTATCCCGCGCCGCAGCGGGTCCTGGATTTGTGCACAGGCTCGGGCTGCATCGGGCTTGCGATTGCACACTGTGTGGAGACTGCCCGTGTGACATTGGCGGATATCTCAGAGCCGGCGCTTCGCGTGGCAAAACAGAATGTGGCAAATCTGCGGCTCAAAAGCCGCGTGACGGCGTTTTCTGTGGATGTTTTGCAGCCGGCGCCCAGATTTCTGGGGCAGTTTGATCTGATTGTGTCCAATCCGCCGTATGTAACCACGCAGGAGATGGCGAAGCTCGACGTGTCCGTCTGGGCATACGAGCCGCATCTGGCGCTTGAGGGCGGCGCGGACGGTCTGGATTTTTACCGGGCAATTCTCAGGAATTTTGACGCGGCGCTGCGCCCCGGCGGAACGATCTGCTTTGAGTTCGGCTTCGGACAGGAGACGGCGCTGACGGAGCTTTTGCAGGCTGCGGGGTATGAAGATGTGACGCTGCGCAAGGATTTGCGGAGCGTAGTGCGCGCCGTTTCGGCGAAAAAGCCGGAAGTTTGAGCGGAAGATAATTTATCAAACAAACGTTTGATTTATGGCGCGCCCTGTGCTATACTGTAGAAAAACAGAAAAGGAAGGCTGTTGGCTATGGCAGTAGAAAAGAAGAAACCCGAGGCTCCTCTGAGCGATAAGAAAAAGGCACTGGAGACGGCAATCTCCCAGATTGAAAAGAACTTCGGCAAGGGCACGGTCATGCGCCTGGGCGACCGGCCGGAGATGAACGTGGAAGCGATTCCGACCGGCTCTCTGGCACTGGACGCGGCGCTCGGCATCGGCGGCGTGCCGAAGGGCAGAATCATCGAGATCTACGGGCCGGAGTCCTCCGGTAAGACGACGCTGGCGCTGCACATCGTGGCGCAGGCGCAAAAGCGCGGCGGCGAGGTCGCGTTCGTAGACGCCGAGCATGCGCTGGACCCCGATTACGCAGCAAGAATCGGCGTGGATATTGACTCCATGCTCGTCTCTCAGCCGGACACCGGCGAACAGGCACTCGAAATTACGGACGCGCTCGTGCGCTCGGGCGCAGTGGATGTGGTGGTCGTCGACTCTGTCGCGGCGCTTACCCCGCGCGCGGAAATTGAAGGCGAGATGGGCGATACCTTTGTCGGTCTGCAGGCAAGACTCATGTCCCAGGCGCTTCGCAAGCTTGCCGGCAATATCTCGAAGACGAACTGCGTTGTTATCTTCATCAACCAGCTTCGTATGAAGATCGGCGTCATGTACGGAAACCCCGAGACAACCACGGGCGGCAACGCGCTCAAGTTCTACGCTTCCGTGCGGATTGATATCCGCCGGACCGAGGCGATTAAGAACGGCACCGAAATTGTCGGCAACCGCACGCGCGCCAAGATTGTGAAAAACAAGGTTGCGCCGCCCTTTAAAGAGGCGATTTTCGATATCATGTACGGCGAAGGTATCTCCAAGTGGGGAGAGCTGGTGGACCTTGCGGTGCAGCTGGATCTGATCAACAAGTCCGGCAGCTGGTTCTCCATCGGAGACGAGCGCATCGGACAGGGCAGAGACAACGCAAAGCTCTATCTGCAGGAGCATCCCGACGTGGCGGACCGCATTGAGCAGGAGGTCCGCGAGAATATGTGGAAGCTGCAGGGCAGCCGCGCAAAGCCGCCCATTGCACCGGCAAGCAAAGCGGTGAACGTGTCGGCAGACGACTTCAACGATGAAACTTGAAAAGCTTGAGCCGCTGGATTCTCCGAATTATCTGCGCCTGATCTTTGAAGACGGCAAGCGGCTCAAGGCTCCGGCATTTAAAGTGGTGGAGCTGGGCTTAACGCCAGGCGCAGAGGTCACACCGGAGGCGTTTCTGGCGCTGGAGAACGCGCAGAGTCTCGCTTCCTGCAAGGAGCGCGCGGTCCGGATCTTAACTGCAAGCGGGCTTTCCAAAAAGGAACTGCAAAAGCGCCTGGTCCAGAAGGGCGAAAGCGAGGAAGATGCCGAGGCGGCGGTTGCGTGGCTGGAGGAGCTGCATCTGATCGACGATCTGGAGACAGCAAAGCAGCTGGTGCGAAGCGCCTGCCTACGCGGCTACGGCGCGGCGCGCGCAAAAAGCATCCTCTATGAAAAAGGCATCCCAAAGGAGCTTTGGGACGAGGCACTGGAAGAGCTGCCGGAGATGGACGGCGCGATTGACACATTTTTACGTCGGAAGCTGGATGGCAGAACGCTCGATGCAAAGCAGATCAAGAAAACCGTGGACGCGCTGCTGCGGCGCGGTCACAGCTATCACGACATTCAGGCGGGGCTGCGCCGGTATGAGGCGTCGCTCTCGCTGGAACAGACGCAAGAAGACACATGGGAGGACATGGAATGAGCCAGAGCATTGGCATGATCAGCCTTGGCTGCGCAAAAAATCAGGTTAACGCCGAGCAGATGCTGTTTCTGCTGCGCGTGGCAGGCTATGAGATTCTGCCGGACCCGGACGGGGCAGACCTCGTCATCATCAACACCTGCGGCTTCATTGAGGACGCGAAGGCAGAGGCAATCGACAACATCCTGGCGATGGGCGAAATGAAAAAAGAGGGCAGAATCGGCAAGATTCTCGTGACCGGATGTCTGGCACAGCGCTATCAGATGGAGATTGTGCAGGAAATGCCGGAGGTGGACGGCGTGCTTGGAACCGGGTCTTATTACGACATCGTTTCAGCGGTCGGAAAGGTGCTTGCCGGTGAGCTCGTCTCGGAGTTCGGCGACATCAACGCCCCTCAGCCGGAGCCGCAGCGCATTTTAACAACGCCGGAGCACTATGCGTATCTTCGCATTGCAGAAGGCTGCGACAACCACTGTGCGTTCTGCATTATCCCGCAGCTGCGCGGCCGCTACCGCAGCCGCCCGATGGAGGAGCTGTTAAAAGAAGCGCAGGATCTGGCGGACAGCGGCGTCAAGGAGCTGATCGTCATTGCGCAGGACACGAGCCGCTACGGCATCGATCTGTACGGCGAGCGGAAGCTGGCGGAGCTGCTGCAGAAGCTCTGCGCCATCGACGGCTTTGTCTGGGTGCGTGTACATTATCTCTATCCGGACGAAATGTCTGAGGAGTTGATTGACGTGCTGGCAAACGAGCCGAAGATCGTCAAGTACCTCGACATTCCCATCCAGCACATCAACGACAACATCCTGCGTGCGATGAACCGCCGCGGAAACGGCGAGTATGTGAAGCAGCTTCTTAAAAAGCTGCGCGCGCGCATTCCGGGGCTTGTCATCCGCACGAGCCTTATTACGGGTCTTCCCGGCGAGGGGGAGGAAGAGTTCCAGCAGCTGTGTGAGTTTTTGAAAGAGTTCAAGCTCGAGCGCGCCGGAACGTTTGCGTTCTCTCCCGAGGAGGGAACAAAGGCAGCGCTGATGGAATACCCCGACAAAGAGGTCGCGCAGGAGCGCGCGGAAATCATCGGAGAGCTTCAGTCGCGCATCATGGACGAGTACAATGCATCCTGCGAGGGCAAAATCATGCAGGTCCTGTGCGATGGGTATGACCCGGACGAGGACTGCTACTACGGAAGAACGTATGCCGATTCTCCCGACATTGACGGGCGCATCTGGTTTACGAGCTCGCGCCATGTGAAGACGGGCGAGTTTGTGAACGTCTGCGTCGTGGGCGCATATGATGGAGAGCTGACGGGCATGCTGGAGGAGGACATGGAAGACAATGACGACGGCGAGTAAAATTACAATGGTGCGGGTGGTCCTGATCCCGTTTTTTATCGTGTTCCTGCTTCTGAGCGGAAACGGCGGCGCAAATGCCGATACATACCGCTGGATTGCGCTGGCGATTTTCGTGGTGGCAAGCCTGAGCGATTTTCTCGACGGCTATGTCGCTCGGCACTATAACCAGGTCACAGATTTCGGCAAATTCTTTGATACCCTTGCCGACAAGCTCCTCGTCACCGCCTGCCTGCTGGTTTTCGTCGGGCAGGGCAGAATGGCAAGCTGGATTGCATTCATCGTTGTGGCGCGCGAGTTCGCCATTATGGGGCTTCGCTCGGTTGCCGCGACGCACGGGCGCGTGATTGCTGCGGGCTGGTCCGGCAAGATCAGCCCGCTGCGGTGTATATATATCATCAATCTCTGCGAAGCGCTTCGATGGGGTTGAGGTTGGCCGCCTTCACGGCAGGCAGAAGGCCAAAAATCACGCCGATCAAGGTGGAAAACACCACGGAAATGACAATGGCCGGAATGCTGATTGCCACCGGGATGGAATTGAACCTGGAAATCAGCTCCGCCAGGCCCACACCAGTGAGCACACCCAAAAGGCCACCCATACAGGTGAGAACGGCGGCCTCTGTTAGGAACTGCCACAGAATCCGGCGGCGCTTGGCGCCCAGGGCCTTTTTCAGGCCAATCTCGCTGGTCCGCTCGGTCACAGACACCAGCATGATGTTCATGATG
>OLWB01001197.1_pt1 | contig 25204 bp, 26 predicted proteins | sample 1673331 | NCBI WGS metagenome assembly OLWB01 (sample SAMEA3178943, study PRJEB25190) | human gut metagenome | biome: human gut; feature: human-associated habitat; material: faeces | place: Austria | collected 2013
CCTATCTACTACACTTCTATTGTACTAGGTCCGGTCGGAGACCGGGGATGAGATGTAGTTCGTCAGCCGAAGGCTGGTTTTGTGGTTTTCAAGAGGTGCAGTTTATAAAAAGGCGAAGCATCCCTTGAGGTTTTCAGATAGAACCAATAAATACATTTGTTAGTATCCCCTGCCGGAATTTTCCAATAGAAAAAAGGACTGTGACGAAATGATTGCACATTAGGTCACAGCCCCTTTTCTCCATCAGACCAGCCGCAGGCCAAGAGGGGTCTAATTTCCCACTGGGAAATCCTGAAGTTAATCCTTTGGTTTTGGTGTCATGAAGGACCAGCCGCAGGCCACGAGGAGGCTAATTCCCCTCTGGGAAATCCTGAAACTAATCCTTCATGTAATCCTATTATATTTCAAAAAGGCTGAATATTAACCAGTATATATAATAGAATATATTAAAATACATATAAAGAAAACATGACACGCACGGCGGCGTAGTAATAAAAAGAAGGGAAATCCAGCGAGGGGAGAGCAGCGGATTTCCTTCTATTTTTCGCGATTCTTCCTGCTTTGCGCGGCAGGGAAATAGGCGGGAAACAGGGGCTTTGCGAAGGAAAACAGAGAATTTTCATTCATATGATATAATATAAGCGTCTCATTTTTGAATTTTACTTTCGGAGAGTCGGGGGATCTCGGCGGAAGTGAGTGTACTCTTTTGAGGTGCAATTTGGACGATAAAAAGACAAATGCCGGAGAGAACAAGCCGGAAGTAAAAGCTCCCGAGATTTCTTCACCGGAAAAGGAAAGTCCCGTTGACCGGATCAGGCATCTCACGCAGAAGCAGATGGCAGCACTTGGCTGCGGACTCTTCGCGCTCCTGATTCTCGCGGGCGGATTCTATTTCTATGCTGTCGACAGGCCTTCGCTTTCCGGCAAGGTCACTATCAGCGTACCAAAAGAAGCGACAGGGACATACATTGCGGACATGCTCGAAAAGAAGGGCGTCATCAAGAGCAGTGAAATGTTCCGCTTCTACATGCGCATTCTCGGCGACGGAACGAAGCTTCAGAGCGGCGTCTACTCGATGCATCAGGGCCTCTCCATCCGTGAGGCTGCCCAGGAACTCAAGAGCGGCAAGGCAGATACCGTGACCGTCACGATTCCGGAAGGCAGCACCGTCCGTCAGATGGGCGAGATCTTTGCCAAGTCTGGAATCGCCGGCACTCCGGATTTCGTGAAGGAAGCATCGACCTACGGACCGCTTCCGTACATGTACGGCCCGGTCGCCGCGCCCGTCAAAGGCGAAGGTTTCCTTTTCGCGGATACATACAGCTTCCCGCTAGACTATACCGCGCGCCAGATCTGTGACGTCATGTACAAGAGAACCAACGAAATGCTGACGCCGGAAATCCGCAGGGAAGCCGAAGCGAAGCACATGACGCTCCATGACCTCATCACCATCGCATCCATGGTCGAACGCGAGGCGAAGTTCAAGGAAGACCAGGTGCCGATCGCATCCGTCATCCTGAAACGTCTGGAAGTCGGCATGCCGCTCCAGATCGACGCGACCGTCCAGTACGCCCTTGGTGCGCAGAAAGAAGAAATCACCGTCGCCGATACGAAGATCGACTCCCCATACAATACCTACATCCATCCGGGCCTGCCGCCCGGACCGATCGGAAGCCCGGGCATGGAAGCCATCCGTGCCGTACTGAAAGCCCAGCCGGGCGAGTACCTGTACTACGTCGCCAAAGAAGACGGACACCATGTCTTCACCAAGACATACGACGAGCACCGGGCAGAAACGGAGACCATCTATGGATCAAGCTCCTGATACCGCCTCCATCAGAAAGAAACTGGAAACCATCGCTGAAAGAGACAATGTGCCCATCATACGCGCTGCGGAAAGAGACCTCCTTCTTGAGGCCGCAGAGCCCGTTATGCCCGGGCGCATCCTGGAAATAGGGACAGCGATCGGATACTCCGCGCTCCTTTTGGCAGAGCGATTTCCTTCGTCCGAAATCGACACCATCGAAGTCGATCCCGAAAGACATGAAATTGCCGTTTCCGCCATGAAAGAAGCAGGCATGGAAGACCGCGTCCACTGCCACCTGGGCGATGCTGCGGACATCCTGAAAACATTATCCGGCACTTACGATTTCCTCTACCTCGACGGCCCCAAAGGCCAGTACCTGAGGGAACTTATGGAAATCGAGCCGAAACTTTCCCCGCGCGCCGTGATCTGCGCCGACAACGTCCTCTTCCGGGGACTCGTCAGAAGCAGCGAGCCCGTAGCGCACCGCTACCGGACACTCGTCATGCGCCTCCGGGAATACATTTCCTATGTAGAGGAAAAATACAATACAGTCATTTATGAAGAGGGAGACGGCCTGGCCGTTTCCTCACCGAAAGATATAAAGAGGTAAACGATGAAAAAAATGGAACTTCTCGCACCGGCGGGAACAATGGAAAAAATGAAAATGGCCCTTCTTTACGGAGCCGATGCCGTCTATCTGGCGGGCAAAGCATTCGGACTGCGCGCGTACGGCGGCAACTTCTCCCCTGAAGAAATGAAAGAAGCCGTCGAATACGCACGCTCCATGGGACGCAAAGTCTACGTCACCGTGAACATCATCCCGAGAAACGAAGACTTCGTCGGCCTTGACAGATACCTGAAGTACCTGGAGGAAATCCACGTAGACGCAGCCCTCATCTCCGACCTCGGCGTATTCCAGCTCTGCCGCGAAGTCGCACCGAACCTGCCCATCCACGTTTCCACACAGGCAAGTTCTGCCAACTGGCGCACCGTCAAAGCATGGAAAGACATGGGCGCATCCCGCGTCGTCCTTGCCCGCGAAGTATCCCTTAAGGAAATGGCAGAAATCCGCCGCCGCGTCGACATCGAACTCGAAGTCTTCGGCCACGGCGCCCTCTGCATCTCCTGGTCCGGCCGCTGTCTCCTCTCCAACTTCTTCACCAACGGACGCCGCCAGTCCAACAAAGGCGAATGCATCCAGGCATGCCGCTTCAAATACAGCGTCGTCGAAGAATCCAGACCGGGACAATACTGGCCCGTCGAAGAAGACGAACACGGCACCTACGTATTCAACAGCAAAGACCTCTGCATGGTCGATAACATCAAAGACCTCATCGAAGGCGGCGCCTCCTCCCTTAAAATCGAAGGCCGCATGAAATCCGTCTACTACGTAGCAGCCGTCGTAGCCGCTTACAGAAAAGCCATCGACGCATACTACGAAGAACGCGAAAACTACAAAGTACGCCCCGAATGGAGAGAAGAACTCGAAAAAGTCTCCCACCGCCCGTACACCACAGCCTTCGCATTCCAGAACCCGGACAAGACCGCCCAGGAATACGACCACTCCCAGCCCGAACAGCCCTATGACTTCGTAGGACTCATCCTCGAAACAAAAGAAGAAGGAAAAACCTTCAAAGTACAGCAGAGAAACCACTTCAAAGTCGGCGAAGTCCTCGAATACCTCACACCGAAAGGCGACGTAGGCCAGATGACCGTAGGATCCCTCGTCAATAGCGAAGGCGAAACCGTAGACAAAGCCCCGCATCCGCTCGAAGAACTCACCCTGACGACAGATGCCCCGCTCCTGCCATACACCATCCTCAGGAGGCGCGCAAAATGAAAGACCTTGAAGACACAGCCGTCTACATAGAAATAGACCCAAGCGACGTCAACTACATCAACCGCATCATAGAAGGCTACGAGTACCTCGGCATCCTCACCACATTGGATCCAAAAAGAGCCACCTGCCGCATCAACTCCACAGCCGACACCAGAGACATGGTCATAGACATCCTGACCCACCTAGATGCCAAAGTCACCATCCTCCCAGACAGACAAAGCGCACTGCCAAAAGAATAAAAAAGATAGCAAAAATGCCAGATTCCCCAAACGGAACCTGGCTTTTCGAATGGAGAGGGGGGGAGAAGCGTCAAAGTGCCAAGGTGCGCCTTAAAATCTAAAGGCTCTTATATAGAAACCGTACAACCGAGACGGAGCGCGAACTAAAACACCACACAACCAGACTAACGTCTGTACGAAATGCAACTCATCCGCCCGACATAAGAGTTTAAGGTCGGGCACCTTCTCTTCCAGAGCAAGGTCAAGTGCGAAACCACACAACCTCGCTTTGCTCGTGAAACCTTTTTATAAAAACCAATGAATACTGCACCCCTTTCCCGGCAACAGCTGAAAGCCGGTACTCCTTCCCCGCTGGGGCAGGTCAAAACCTTCCGAATCGACGTGAACGGATATTATTAACTGCGATGTACTGAGTCCTGATTTTCAGGGCCGTAGGCCGGTCTTAACCTTGCTCCGGGAGGAGAAGGTGGCGGCGAAGCCGACGGATGAGTTGAATTTCATCGAGCGCAGCCAGGTTTTGAGGTCTTCCTCAAGGCGTTAGCCTTGGTTTAAGGGTGTTTGAGCTCGCCCCGTAGGGGGAGCTGGCGCGCATGCGCCTGAGGAGGTTCATTTCCCAGCCTGTAAGGCGGCAGTATGGTTTTATCAAGCATTTCTGTTTTTCCCTTGTTGTATGTTTTTCCCCCATCTTTACAGTTTTCCCATCCCCCTCCCCACATCCTCTTACCATTCCTCAAAATGTTTTCAATAACCCCAATCTGCTCCGCCATACAGACAATTTCCATGAAAGGGAGTACAATATAACCAGAACAAATCGAAATAAGGTCCGCGGATAGAGGCTGCGGACAGAAAAGCGGATGCTTATCCGCGAAATGGGGGAATGAAATATGGAAAACAGCGCAAAAGTACGCGAATACCTGCGTGAATGCGGCGTTTTTTACATCGCCACGGAAGACGCACGGCAGCCGCGCGTGCGCCCCTTGAATGGCATTTACCTTTACGAAGGAAAACTCTGCATCTTCACACCGAAGGATTCACCATTGTACAAACGGCTGAAAGCCGATCCGCAGATGGAAATCTGTGCGACGCATCCGGACAAATCCTGGATTTCCGTCATCGGAAGGCTCAATGAAGACCAGCGCGAGTGCGTGCATGAAGCCGTCGTGAAATCGTATCGTGACAGTATACAGGACCCCGAAGCGCTCCTGCAGTGCCAGATGACCGTGTTCCGCCTCGACAGCGCCCGCGTGAAAGTGACATCCGTCGACGGGAACGTCAAAGAATGCGTATTATAAGTAAACAATAAAAGTATTGCCTAAATGAAAAGAAGAAGGAGAAAAGTTTGCAATTTATGCACTTTCTCCTTTTTTGTATACGATTCATGATGAAAGTGGTATAATCTTCAACTAAAGATACAATCATTATTTACCTGTAATTAATTTCGGAGGAGGATAAAATGGCTTCAAACGGGCTTATTACGGACCTTTATCAGTTGACAATGGCAAATGCGCTTTTCAAGAAAGGCATGCACGAAAGAAAAGTCGTCTTTGACCGCTTTTACAGAAAGAACCCATTCGACGGCGGATACACCGTCGTGGCCGGCATTCAGCACCTTGTCGACTTCGTGAAGAACTTCCGTTACGATGCAGAAGACATCGAGTACTTGAGAAGCCTTGGCATCTTCTATCCGGAATTCCTCGACTACCTGAAAGACTTCCGCTTCCATGGCGACATCTATGCCATGCCGGAAGGCACCGTCGCATTTCCGGGAGAAATCCTTCTCCGCTTCCACGGCACGACCACCGAAGCCATGCTGATCGAAACAGGACTTTCCATGATCATGAACCATGAAAGCCTCATTGCTACCAAAGCACGCCGCGTCCGCACCGTCGCACCGAAAGACGCACTCATGGAATTCGGCCTTCGCCGTGCGCAGGGCCACTCCGCAGGACTCTGGGGCGCACGCGCTGCCATGATCGGCGGCTTCAACGGCACATCCAACGTAGAAGCCGGCTGCCTCTTTGGTATCCCCGTCCTCGGCACTATGGCACACAGCTGGATCATGAGCTTCGACACCGAACTCGAAGCCTTCGAAGAATACGTCCGTCAGTACCATGACAACCTCATTCTTCTCGCCGACACCTACAACGTTCTTGAAATGGGCGTACCGCATGCCATCCAAGTCTTCAAAGAACTCAAAGCCAAAGGCCAGCTCCCGAAGAAATACGGCATCCGCATCGACAGCGGTGACCTTGGCTATCTATCCCGCGAAGCTACCCGCATGTTCACAGAAGCAGGCTTCCCCGACGCCATCATCTCCGGCTCCAACGACCTTGACGAATACCTCATCCAGTCCCTCAAAGAACAGGGCTGCACCGTCACCAGCTGGGGCGTAGGCACCAAGATCATCACAGCCGACGGCACATCCGCCCTAGGCGGCGTCTTCAAAATGAGCGCCAGAGAACAGGGTGACGGCTTCGAACCCGTCATGAAAATCTCCAACGACGTATCCAAGATGACCAACCCGGGCATCAAGACCGTCCGCCGCTTCTACAGAAAAGACAACGGCAAAATGATCACCGACCTCATCTGCCTCGAAAACGAAGCAAAACCGGACGGCGGAGACTTCACCCTCGTCACCGAATCCGCTAAATGGAGAAAGAAATACCTCAAAGCAGGCAAGTACACCTGCGAAGAAATGCTCAAGCCTGTCATGAGAAACGGAGAAGCAGAACCACTCCCGACCCTCAAAGAAACCATCGCCTATGCCAACGAACAGATGGAAACCCTCTGGCCGGAATACAAACGCCTCATGAACCCGAACATCATGGAAGTCAACCTCTCCGACAAACTCCAGGCCCTAAAGACCCAGATCATCGAAGACGACCTCAAGAACAGATAAAAAAGGGCAGAGGAAATGACAAAACCCGCAGCGCCGCTAATACTTGCCTTCCCAGACGGGGAAGGGGGACCGCTTTGCGGTGGATAGGGTTGATTACCACGAGCGCAGCTCGGTTGTATGGTTTTCATCTTCACTACAATTGCTCATAAGATTTTCATCGCTAATACTCCCACCTCCAAAGAGGCATCAGCAAAATGATCACACATTTTGCTGATGCCGCTCTTTTTTTGCACCTGCTTTAGAAAATGATATAATAAACTATATACCTCGAAATTCGAAGAAACTCATTTATCTATAAAAAGGTGATCACATGAAATTGAAAAAATGGCTCGCCGCTTCCGCTGCGGCAATGATTCTCGTATCCGGCGCATCCGCAGTTTCTGGTGCTTCCATCACAACAGCAGGAGACCAGAAACTCGACCTTGGAAGCTCCATTAGCGTCCTTCCCGGAGAAAGAACCTTCTTCGGCGGACAGTTCCATGACTGGCTTCTGACCGGCAACGTCGAAGGCACCATCCAGGAAATCCTCGCTCAGGGCAATGTATTTCCTGAAAACTCCGTCAACAATAAACAATTTGCCTCCGTTGCGGCCAGCATCCTGAAATCTGCCAAAGTCTACCAGGTCTGCGCCTCTGCCAATGACACTTACTACCAGGGAATGGTCCTTTCCATCGCCGTTTCCGATAACGACATGACCAAACTTCTCCTCGCACTGAACGCTGCCCAGGCAGAAGCATCCCCGGTCATTGAACCGGAAACCGCAGCAGCCGCTTCCGCTGACAATAAAGTCACCGAGGGCAAAGCCGCTCCTGCTGCCGAAGAAACAGCTGCTGAAGGCGAAACCGTCAAGGCAGCAGCCACCAAAGCAGCAACAGAAAAAACTGTAAAGGCAGAAGCAAAGAAAGAAACGAAGAAAGAAGCCAAAGAAGAAAAGAGCGAAATCAAAAACAGCGAAATCAAAAACAGCGGCGATGTCCTGGATGGCATGCAGACCGCATGGGGCAAGAAAGTAGAAATTACTGAAAACTCCCACTGGGAAGACAAAGTTTCCAAGAACGGGCTTTCCTACCGCACCGGCTCCGTCAAAGCCCTTGTCCATAAAGATGGATTCGTCATCCCCGTATTCGCAAAGGGCATCATCACAAGAAGCGGCACAAGCACCATTTACACAGTCTTCGTAGCCGACCAGGCATCCGGAAAATACCTCGACACCTTCTTCGACAAAGCCCTTGAGGAAGCAGGCAAATGAAAAAGCTTTTAACAGCCATCGTCTTTAGCGCCATGACACTGACCGGCATGGGAGGAGGCGCCGCAGAAGCAGCACCAGCCCCGGCTGCGAAACCTGTCGTTACTATCAAAGCAAAGACAGATACCAGCGCCGTCAAACCCAAGGACGATAACACAGTCATCGAAGCCAAGAAAGCCGCCGAAGCCAGCCTTGCCGCAAAACAGGTACAGCCGCAGGTTGCCCTTCCCGACACACTCTACCCGAGAACCAAAGGCGACGATTACTTCAAAGACGCAAAACTCAAAAACAACATCACCTACGCGCCGCTCTCGAACCTTACCAAAGAAGACATCTTCTACAGCGGCGTCGTCAACGTCAAAAAGAAAGACATCACAGCAGCCGCATTCGTCACCGGCGCCCAGTACGAAGGAGACCTTGCCGACGAACAATACAGCAAATTCTTCGTCAAAGGAAACCTCTCCCAGGACGCCATCCGCCAGCTCTACACCTACAACGTAGCCCTCCTGCGCCTCGAATACGGCTTGAACGACGTCTTCCTCAAGACAGCATCTGCTGTCAAACTGGAAGGAGAAGAAATCCCCTACGGCATCCTCTCCGTCCGCATCCCGAAAGTAGAACAGATCCACAAACTCAAGGGATACGAAAACATCTACACCGCATCCATCAACCCCGTCTTCGTAGCAGACAACTACCTCATCCCGCTCCACATCAGAGCCTTTGCTGCCCACGTAGACGGCAAATACAGAAACCTCCTCATCATAGGCCCCGCCAGCGAAACCGACATCTTCGACCAGGCCGGCCTAGATATCATCCTGTCCAAACCAAAAGACGAAAAGAAATAAAGATTGCAATCAAAAAAGCAGCCCGAAAAGGACTGCTTTTTTATTGGGGAAAGGATGCTGATGCTGCTCACGCAGCGCCGCTAAAAGGCCAAGGTACGCCTTTAACCTTGCTCCGGGAGGAGAAGGTGGCGGCGGAGCCGACGGATAAGATGTAGTTCCTCAGTCGAAGACTGGTTTAAGGCTCTTATATAGAAACCGTACAACCGCCAAGTATGGCGAATGGGAAAACATGCCAACCTCGCTTCGCTCGTTGGAACCTTTTATAAAAACCGATGAATACTGCACCTCTTTCCCGGCAACAGTTAAATGATAAGCCGGTACTCCTTCCCCGCTGGGGCAGGTCAAAACCTTCCGCATCGTCGTGAACGGTTATTATCAACTGCGATGTACAGAGTTCTGATTTTCAGGGCCGTAGGCCGGTCTTGACCTTGCCCTGGAAGGGAAGGTGGCGGCGGAGCCGACGGATGAGTTGCATTTCCTCGAGCGCAGCGAGGTTTTATGGTTTTTCTCAAGGCGTCAGCCTTGGTTGTCCGGTTTTCCTTTGCTTTCTAAGGTTTTAATCTTTTTCCCTTGCTTTTGAGGTTTTAATCCCTCACCACTCCCCACCCTCCAACACTTCTTCATAGAACATCTCATGGATCCTTTCATCCGTTCCTACTTCCGGATGGAAGGCGAGGGCGGTTTGGTGTTTGTAGCGGACGGCTACGATATTCCCATCAGCCCTTGCTAGGATCTCTGTTTCCGGAGAGGCGGAGACGACGTAGGGGGCGCGGATGAAGTTCATCTTGATCTTTCCAAGTCCCTTGAACTCTTCCTCCGTAATGAAACTTCCGAGCTGCCTGCCGTAGGCGTTTCTTCTCACCGTGACGGGAAGGGTGCCGAAGCAGACCGGGTCTCCTCCTTCGATTTCCTTGGCGAGGAGGATGAGGCCGGCGCAGGTGGCGAGGACCGGCATTCCCCTTTGGATTTTTTCCTTCAGCGGCTGAAGAAGTCCTTCTTCGATGAGGAGTTTTCTCTGGACGGTGCTTTCTCCGCCGGGGAGGACGAGCCCGGAGATAGGCTCTGCGAGCTGTTTCTTATTTCTGATCTCGATGCATTCGGCGCCCATTTCGCGCAGCATTCTTTCATGCTCGATGAAGGCGCCCTGCAGAGCGAGGATTCCTATTCTTGCCATATCTCCTCCTTACTGGCCGCGTTCAGCCATGATGAGTTTGATTTCATTTTCATTGATGCCGACCATGGCTTCTCCCAGGTCTTCGGAGAGTTTCGCAAGGATTTCAGGATCGTTGTAATTCGTGACAGCCTTGACGATGGCAGCGGCTCTCTTGGCAGGATTGCCGGATTTGAAAATGCCGGATCCTACGAAGACGCCTTCTGCGCCGAGCTGCATCATGAGAGCCGCATCGGCCGGAGTGGCCACGCCGCCGGCAGCAAAGTTGACGACGGGGAGTTTCTTATGGTCATGGACGTAGAGGACAAGATCATAGGGGACCTGGAGTTCCTTGGCCGTTTCATACAGCTCATCCGGACGTCTGGCTGCCGTGTCAGCGATCTGCTTCTGAATTTTTCTCATGTGGCGGACAGCCTGGATGATGTCGCCCGTGCCCGGTTCGCCCTTGGTGCGGATCATGGAAGCGCCTTCGCTGATTCTCCGGAGCGCTTCGCCCAGGTCCTTCGCGCCGCAGACGAAGGGCACCTTGAACTTCGTCTTGTCGATATGGTACACATCGTCTGCCGGGGAGAGGACTTCGCTTTCGTCGATGTAGTCGATTTCAATCGCTTCCAGAATCTGCGCCTCGACGAAGTGGCCGATGCGGCACTTGGCCATGACAGGGATGGAGACAGCTTCCTGAATGCCGCGGATCATCTTCGGGTCGCTCATGCGCGAGACCCCGCCGGCTGCACGGATATCCGCCGGGATGCGTTCGAGCGCCATGACGGCAGCCGCGCCTGCGTCCTCTGCAATCTTTGCCTGCTCAGGGGTCGTGACGTCCATGATGACGCCGCCCTTCAGCATCTGCGCGAGTTCCTTGTTCAGTTCATATCTTTCGTTTGCCATAAGAATGCTCCTTTCGAAATGGGAAAAGGTACAGGAAATGGGAAATTTCCTGAAAAAAGGGTAATTTAAAAGAAGGCAAGAAAAGGGATGCCTTCTTTGTGAACTTAATAGTCTCCGTCGATCATACGGCGGGCGAGGTCGTCCAGTTTCCATTTCCAGACGAGGAAGGGACCGCAGATGACGCCGAAGAGAGCCTGCAGGATTTCATAAGGAAGCTTGATCCATGCATAGGCAGGCGTGCTGTAGACATACGCGCGGCCGAGCGAGTAGCCGACGACCATGATGACAGCGCCGACGAGGACCGCGAAGATTATCCGGCGCATTTTGTGTTCGCCGTGGTAGTTATGGACGAGGTAGGAAATCGCCATGGCCTGGATGCCGTGCGTCGCAAGCGATACGAACATCGGGAGAGGGTAGAAGAAGAAATCTCCCAGGAATGCGCCCACGCCTCCGACGAGGAAAGCGCCGAGGGGATCCAAGATCAATGCCGCTGCCACGATGACGATATCATTGAGGTAGAGATGACCGCCCGGTACGGGAAGGCCAAACGAGGACAGTCCTATGTTTATAGCCATGAATAAGCCGCAGAGGGTGAGCCAGCGCGTATTGTGCTTCGTTTCAATGCGCGGCGCCCTTCTTGCTGCTGTCAGTCCGTTATTCATGAGAATCACTCCTTTTTGCACTTCTTTATGCTTTGGATTATAATAAAAATCTGAGTATATGAAAATCACCAGAAATGATTTTAAAAATAAGACCAGATAGAGGATAAAAAGAAGGAAAATGAACGCTTACATGAAGCTGTATGTGAACCTGCGCGATGCGATCACAAGGGGTGTCTATGACTACGGGACGAAGATACCCTCCAAGAGGCGCATTGCAGACCAGAAAGGGACGAGCATCATCACCGTCGAGCATGCGCTCTCGCTCCTGACCGAGGAAGGCTACATCGAGCCGAGGGAAAGAAGCGGATGCTACGTGACGTATCGCGAGGACTCCTCCTATGCCGCGCCCCGTCCGCATGAAAGGAAAGCGGCGCCGCCCGTCAAGGCAGAGCTCCGTGACGAAGGGGAACGGGACCTCTTTCCTTTCTCCGCCTTTGCCAGGACGATGCGCTCCGTCCTTTCCGATTACGGCCGAAAAATCCTCGACCCGTCACCGAGCCGCGGCTGCGAAGAACTGCGAGGCGCGCTTTCCAGATACCTGGCGAGGAGCCGCGGGATGGACGTCTCCCCCGAGCAGATCCTGATTGGTTCCGGCGCCGAGTACATTTACGGTCTCAACGTGCAGGTCCTTGGAAGAGACCGCCTCTATGCCCTGGAGAATCCTTCCTACGACAAGATCCGGAAAGTCTACGAAGCGAATGGCGCAAGGACGGACCTCCTTACCATGGGAGAAGACGGTATCGAATCCGGGGAGCTCTCCCGCACGAAAGCCTACGTCCTTCACGTGACGCCCTTCAATTCCTTTCCATCCGGCATCACCGCCTCCGCCTCAAAGCGCGCCGAGTACATCCGCTGGGCCAAGGAAAGGGGAGGATACATCATCGAAGACGACTTCGACTCCGAATTCACCCTTCTCTCCAAGCCGGAAGACACGCTCTTTTCCCTCGCGCCCGACGGACTCGTCATTTACATGAATACATTTTCCAAGACAATCGCGCCCTCCATCCGCGCCGGCTACCTCGTCCTTCCCCGGTCCTGCATGGCTCTTTACGAAAAGAAGGCAGGCTTCTACTCCTGCACCGTCCCCGTCTATGACCAGCTCGTTCTGGCGGAATTCATCGACAATGGCGACTTCGAGCGCCATATCAACCGCGTCAGGAGAAGAAGAAGAAAGAAATCCGGTAATTATTTCTAAGGCTCTTGAAACATGACGGATTCTGTCCTGCCTAAGAGTATAATAAAGAAAAGGGACATTCCCGGAAGGAGGACATCATGAAAAAAATCTTAACCATCATCGCCGCGCTTTTCCTGATCCTTGCCGCATTTCCGATGGCCGCATCCGCCTCGAACCCCGTCAGCCGGGACGGGTACTACAAGGGCATCAAGCTGGCCGGCAAAGTGAAAATCGTCAGGAACTTCGGAGACATCAAGATCAAGGTCGTCAATTCATTCCCCGACATCCGCGTCAAGCTCGTCGATGCCTTCCCGCGCGACATAGGCGAGTGGGAGATCGTCGACTATGGCGAAGATTTCACCGTCGAGATTGTCAATTCCTTCCCGGATGTCAGAGTCGAATTCGTCGACAGCTTCCCCGGCGTCGAATAAGCTCGCACGATTAATGCGAATCTTTGTCATCGAAAAAATTCGTAGTTAGTGGTATGATAGGGGCAAAGAAATCCATCCGGAATTGAAAGACTGTGGAGGAAATGTGGACAATCAGAAAATACTCTATGTGGTAACAGCCGGGACGGACTCTTCCTTTTCCAACCGCATGCTGCGGATGATTCGAAATGAAGAGGAGGAGCACCCGGAAGAAACGCTGCCCGGCGGCATCCGCCTCATCATATTGAGCGAAGACCAGTGGATCATACAGAACTGGCTCTTCCCGAAGGACGCCCATTTCCTTTTCGTGGGAAATGTAGCCCTGATGCGCGCCCTTCCGGGGAAGATAGAAACAAAATTCGAGAAATACGGCATCCGCTACGGCTGGTGCGGTCATAATGCCTGCCTTGTCGCAAACGAAAAGGCACTCTCCGAGCGTGAGAACTACGAGAAATTCCTGGAAGATCTCCGGCATGAATGCCGTCTGGCGGAAATCGTCAAAAGCCCGAAGCGCATGGACATCCTCCAGTTCATCATCATGCTCTGCGTCGCCCTGATCGTTCCCTTCGGAAGCGTCCTCGTCGGAGGAAAGCTCGTGAAGGACTGGTTCGAAAACACAGGCTACGTCAAAAAGCAGCAGTACTTCTATGGCATCTTGCATCTCTACAAGCACAACCTGAAAGATTTCATGGAAACCAGGGAAGAATAAATTCTGAAAATAATATTTGCAACGCTCCTCATCTTGTGCTAAAGTACAAGGCATAAGATAAAGACATTGACGGGAAATAGTAAACATCCCCGCCGCTCACAGGGAGCCGTTGTATAGTGGAAAACGGCAGCGGCCGATCGTTGAACTCGTCCCCGAGTCGCAGGCTGAAAATAGTAGGCCGTGCCGGTCATCCGCCGTTACAGGTTCTGAGTGCATGACCCTTGGGTCATGAATGAGAGTGGTACCGCGAATCCTTCGTCTCTTTGGAGATGGAGGATTTTTTTATTGGGAAAAGAATTGCAGGAGGTAAGCTTATGGGAATGACAATGACACAAAAAATTCTGGCGGCGCACGCCGGAGTGGATTCCGTGAAAGCAGGAGATCTGATCACCTGCTCGCTCGACCTCGTCATGGCCAATGACATCACCGCTCCGCCATCGATCGCTGAATTCAAGCGCATCGGACGCCCCGTTTTTGATAAGGACAAGATCGTCCTTGTTCCCGACCATTTCCAGCCGGCCAAAGACATCAAGTCAGCAGGTCTCGCAAAGATCGTCAGAGACTTCGCCCGCGAGCACCACATCACGCACTACTTCGAACAGGGCCGGGTCGGCATCGAGCATGCCCTCCTTCCTGAAAAAGGCCTCGTAGGCCCGGGCATGGTCACCATCGGTGCGGACTCCCACACCTGCACCTACGGCGCCCTCGGCGGATTCTCTACCGGCGTCGGCTCCACCGACCTTGGCGTCGCTATGGCGATAGGACGCGCATGGTTCAAAGTCCCCGATGGTATCAAAGTGACACTGACTGGCGCCAAGCCCTCCGACATCACAGGCAAGGACGTCATCCTGAAACTCATCGGCATGATCGGCGTCGATGGCGCCCTCTACCAGTCCCTTGAATTCGAAGGCCCGGGCGTGAAGACACTCTCCATGACCGACCGCTTCACCATTGCGAACATGGCCATCGAAGCCGGCGCAAAAAACGGCATTTTCCCCGTCGACGAAAGAACAGAAGCCTACATTGAAAGCAGATACCACGGTCCAAAAGTCGTCGTCACTCCGGATCCCGATGCCCGCTATGCAAGAGAAGTCACCATCGACCTCTCCTCCATGAAACCCGTCGTTTCCTTCCCGCATCTCCCTGAGAATGCGAAAGAAGTAGGGACATTCGGAGAAATCAAGATCGACCAGGTCGTCATCGGCTCCTGCACGAACGGCCGCCTCGAAGACCTCGCCATCGCCGCATCCATCATCAAAGGACACAAGATCCATCCAGACGTCCGCTGCATCGTCATCCCGGCTACTCCGCAGATTTACAAAGATGCCATGCATGCAGGGTACATCGATACATTCATCGACGCAGGCTGCGCCGTATCCACACCGACATGCGGGCCGTGCCTTGGCGGATACATGGGCATCCTCGCATCCGGGGAAAAATGCGTTTCCACAACGAACAGAAACTTCATCGGACGCATGGGTCCGACCGATTCCGAAATTTACCTGGCAGGACCGCAGACAGCGGCAGCCAGCGCAGTACTGGGCCGCATCGCGGCGCCGAAGGAGGTCAAGTAATATGGCAGTCTTAGAAGGAAAAGTCTGGCGCTACGGCGACAACATCGATACCGATGTCATCATCCCCGCAAGATATCTGAATACATTCGATCCGAAAGAACTCGCATCCCACTGCATGGTAGACATCGACCCCACATTTGCCAAAGAAGTCAAAGCAGGCGACATCATGGTCGGCGGAAGAAACTTCGGCTGCGGCTCCTCCAGAGAACACGCCCCCGTCGCCATCAAAGCATCCGGCATACCCGTCATCATCGCAGAATCCTTTGCCCGCATCTTCTACAGAAACGGCATCAACGTAGGCCTCCCGCTCCTTGAAATCGGGAAAGACGTCGAAAAGATCCACGCCGGCGACATCCTCAAAGTCGACCTCTCCAAAGGCACCATCGAAGACGTCACCACCGGCGATACCTTCCAGGCCCCGCCGCTTCCCGGATTCATTGAAGAAATCGCCAAAGCAGGCGGACTCATCAATTACGTAAAGGAGAAAAAATGATGGCAAAGAAAATCACAGTCATCCCGGGCGACGGGATAGGGCAGGAAATCACGGAAGAAACCGTCCGCGTCCTCGAGAAAATCGATGAAATCTATAAAATCGGCTTCCAGTTCGAATGGAAAGAAGCAGGCGGCACCGCCTACGACCACACAGGATTCCCGCTTCCCGAAGAAACCATCGAATCCTGCCGCAAAGCCGACGCCGTCCTCTTCGGCGCCGTAGGAGGAGACCAGTGGGACCACCTCACACCCGACCTCCGTCCCGAAAAAGCCATCCTGGGCCTTCGGAAACAACTCGGACTCTACGTCAACCTCCGTCCCGTCCGCATCTCCGACTCCATGATCGACTACTCTCCGCTGAAACCCGAAATCGCCAAAGGCACCGACATCATGATCGTCAGAGAACTCGTCGGCGGCATCTACTTCGGCGACCGCTGCGAATCCGAAATCCATAACGGCGACGAAAGAGCATGGGACCTCGAAAACTACTCCGTCCCCGAAGTCGAACGCATCGCAAGATTTGCCTTCGAAGCAGCCAGAAAAAGAAAGAACCACGTCACCAGCGTAGACAAATCCAACGTCCTCGCCACATCCCGCCTCTGGCGCCGCACCGTCATCCGCGTCCATGACGAAGAATACCCCGACGTCAAACTCGACCACATGTACGTAGACAACTGCGCCCAGCAATTCGCCATCCACCCGTCCTTCTTCGACGTAGTAGTCACAGGCAACATGTTCGGTGACATCCTCTCCGACGAAGCCGCCGTACTCTCCGGATCCGTAGGTATGCTCCCCTCTGCCAGCATAGGCCAGGAAACCAGCCTCTACGAACCCATCCACGGCTCCGCCCCGGACATCGCAGGAAAAGGCATAGCCAACCCGATAGCCGCCATCCTCTCCGCCGCCATGCTCCTCCGCTACTCCCTGAACGAAGACAAAGCCGCCGACGCCATAGAAAAAGCTGTCTCCGACACCCTGGACGAAGGCTACAGAACCGGCGACATCTACAAAGAAGGCATGAAAAAAGTAAACGGCATAGAAATGACCGAAGCCATCCTCGCACACATTAAATAAGGGAATATTATATAAAGTATATAGCCTCCTCAATTTCCATCTGCATGACCTTACGGCGCAGCTCGTCCAGCTCCGCAGGCATGGAGTCCATCTCGGTCTTGATCAGTGCGCACGCTTCATCCACCAGGTCGATCGCTTTATCCGGCAAAAACCGATCATTGACATACCGTTCGGACAACTCTACCGCCCGCTCCAAAATCAGCACCGGAATTTTGATATTATGAAAAGTTTCGTAGTGATCCCGAATCCCTTTTAAAATTTCTATCGTATCCTCAATAGAAGGTTCGTTGACCATCACAGGCTGGAACCGTCTTTCCAGTGCAGCGTCTTTTTCAATATGCTTTCTGTACTCGTCGAGCGTCGTTGCGCCGATGACCTGTATCTCGCCTCTGGAAAGGGGCGGCTTGAGGATATTGGCCGCGTCCACGGCGCCCTCCGCCGCGCCCGCGCCGACGATGGTGTGCAGCTCGTCGATGAACAGGATGACGTTGCCGGCCTTCTTCACCTCGTTGATGGTGTTCTTGATGCGCTCCTCAAACTCGCCCCGGTACTTGGTACCGGCCACCATACCGGACAGGTCCAGGGACAGGACCCGCTTGTCCAGCAGGTCCTCGGGCACGTCGGCGGCCACGATGCGCTGGGCCAGGCCCTCGGCGATGGCGGTTTTGCCCACGCCAGGCTCACCGATCAGCACGGGGTTGTTCTTGGTGCGGCGGGACAGAATCTGGATGACCCGGGCGATCTCCTTTTCCCGGCCGATGACAGGGTCCAGCTTCCCGCTGCGGGCGGCCTCGGTCAAATCGCGGGTGAACTCCGCCAGGGCGCCGCCCTTCTTGCCGTCCTCCCGGGAGGGAGCGGCGGAATTGCCGCCTGCGGCGGCTGCGGCCCGGGGCGCTTCGTTGATCTTCTTCACCACGGCGCTGTACAGCTTCTTGGGGTCGATGCCCACGGTGCGCAGCACCCGGATGGCCATGTTGTTGCCCTCACGCAGCAGGCCCATCAGCAGATGCTCGGTGCCGATATAGCCCGCACCGGTGCGGGACGCTTCGGACACGGCCAGCTCCACGGCGCTCTTGGCCCGGGGGGTCAGCCCCTGGGAGGGAGCCGCGCCGGAAAGGCCGGTGCCCACGCTGCGATGGAGCACATCGCAGATCATATCATCGGTGAGGCCCGCTTCCTCCAGGACGCGGTGGGCAATGCCCTCCTCCTCACGCATCAGGCCCAGCAGCAGGTGCTCGCTGCCCACATAGCCATGGCCCATTTCCTCGGCGGCCTCCTGGGCCAGCCGCAGGGATTCCTCCGCACGGGGGGTGAATTTATTTTCCATCATAGTTTACACTTCCTTTCGGTTGATCGGCGTAACGCTTACGCCTGGGGCAGGGACCGCAGCTGGTCCCGGAGCTTGGCGGCTTCCTCGAAGTTCTCGGTTTCCACGGCGTGGCGCAGCTGGGTCTCCAGGGCGTTGCGCTGGCGCTGGCGGCTGAGCTTCTCCCGCTCGTCGCCCTGGACCAGGTTGTCCTCCCGGGGCTCCTCCGCCGCGCGGCGGGCCTGCTGGGTCACGTCCACGGGTTCCGGGAACTCCGTCAGCAGGCGGCTGCCGAAGCCGCCCAGCAGGGGCTCCAGCATCCGGAAGGGACGGGTGAAGAAATCGTCATCGTCCCAGAAGCTGCTCATCATGGGGCGGCGCATATCCTGCACCAGGCCCAGCTGACGGGCGCATTCGGGGCACAGATGGCTCTCCATGACCCGGCCGTTGATGTTGCTCTTATAGTAAAACGTTGCTTCGTTCTTTCCGCAGTTCTGACATTTCATAATGATTGCCTCCTTATTGAAAACTCAAACCAGGTGAATCAGCACCTGCTTGAAAATACTGGCCCGGAGATCGTCCCGCCGGTCCTTGGGAACGGAGCGGAGGGAATTGTCGGACACGGCCCACAGAAGGGTCTGCGCCACGTTCCGCTCCACCGCCTGGGACTGGACCAGGTTTGAAAGAATGGCCCGGGCGCTGGCCAGGTCCAGCGTATCGCCCACGGAGTTGATGACGTGCATCAAGAGCGTGTGGCGGTCCACCTGCACCCGGGTGATGCGGATGTAGCCCCCGCCGCCCCGGCGCGACTCCACAATGTAGCCGTGCTCCGGAGAAAACCGGGTGGACATCACATAATTGATCTGGCTGGGGACGCAGCCAAAGCGTTGGGCCAGGTCGCTGCGCTGCAGCTCCAAAACCCCGTTGGCCTCCTCCAGCTCCGCCTGGATGAACCGGGCGATCATATCCGATGTACCCAAGCCCTTCACTTCCTTTCTGTTTCGATTCGGCCTGTCTGACTTTGCCTTTCTTTGACCTTTGGCTATAGTATACCACCAGGTTTCAAAATGTCAATAGGGAATTTTGACTTTCTTTGACCTTTTCTGTAAACAAATTGTAAACGAGAAAACCGCCGCCTGCGGAGGCAGGCGGCGGGGGTTATTCGGGGTTTTCCATAAAATAGTCCCGGGTTTGTTGGATATTGTGCTGAATTTCGGCCTTCAGCTCCTGGGGGGAGGCGAATCTGCGCTCCGGGCGCAGGCGGCGGCAGAACTCCACCCGGATGGTTTTGTCGTAGAGGTCGCCGTCGAAATCCAGCAGGAAGGTCTCCACCGACACGGCGTCGCCGTCGCTGACGGTGGGACGGGTGCCGATGTTGGTGACACCGGGGACGCTGGCGCCGTCCGGCAGGAACACCCGGGTCACATACACGCCCCGCGCCGGCAGAAGAACGTGGTCCGGCGGGGTCAGGTTCACCGTGGGGATGCCGATGGTGCGGCCGAAGCGGCAGCCGTGGGTGACGGTGCGGGTCAGGCAGTGGCGGTGGCCCAGGAAATCGGCGGCCCGCTCCATCTGTCCGCTTTCGATAAGGGTGCGGATATAGGTGGAGCTGACGGTGATGCCGTCCAGGGTCACCTGAGGGATGATGTCACAGCCGATGCCCCGCTCCCGGCAGCGGGACAGGAGTTTGTCCGGGTCCCCCTGGTTCCGGTGGCCGAAGTGATAGTCGTGGCCTGCCACCAGGTGCACCGCGCCATAGGTACCGATCAGCAGATCGTCGATGAAATCCTGCCAGGGCATGGTCATCATGGCCCGGTCAAAGGGGGCGATGATCACCTGGCGGATGCCGTAAAGCCGCTGCATCAGGTCCCGGCGGTCGTCGGGGGTATTGATCAGGCCCACCGGGCGGCCGGTGACCACCTCCTTAGGCGGGCGGTCGAAGGTGAAGGCGGCGGGGACGGCCTCCAGCTCCCGGGCCCGGGCGGCGGTTTTTTCCAGCAGGGCTCCGTGGCCCCGGTGAACGCCGTCGAAAAAGCCCAGGGCGATAACAGTTCGATTCAAGGTACTCACGCTCCGAAAAAGTTTTTAAGGGAGGTCATCACGCCGCCCTCCAGGCGGCTGAGACAGAGAAACTCGCCCTCCAGGCCATAGACCCGGTACACGCCCTCCGGCAGCTCCTGGCGGACGGTGAAGGGGTTGCCGTTGCGGCACAGGGCGTCCACCCGGGGGTGCTGGATGCGGTAGGCCGGGTGCTGGCGGAACAGGGAGTCCAGCGGGGCCAGCAGCGCCTCGCCCTCCTGCTGCACCCGGTCCAGGGTCACGGCGTCGTCCAGGGTGAACCCGGCGGCCATGGTGCGGCGCAGACTGCTCATGCAGCCGCCGCAGCCCAGGGCCTGGCCGATGTCGTGGCACAGGGTGCGGACATAGGTGCCCTTGGAGCACCGGATGCGCAGGGTGTAGTCCGCCGGGCCGCTCTGGCCCAGCAGCTCCAGCTCATGGATGGTAACGGGCCGGGCCGGGCGCTCCACCTCCCCGCCCCGGCGGGCGATCTGATAGAGCTTCTGTCCGCCGATCTTGATGGCGGAGTACATGGGGGGCACCTGTTCAATGGGGCCGGTGAACCTGGGCAGCAGGTGCTCCAGGTCCTCCCGGCCGGTGAGCACCGGATGGGTGCCCAGGGTCTCACCGGAGGTGTCCTGGGTGTCGGTGGTGCGGCCCAGCCGCAGCCCGGCGACGTACTCCTTCTGGCCGTCCTCGGCGAAGGACACCGCCCGGGTGGCCTGGCCCACGAATACCGGCAGAACGCCGGTGGCCATGGGGTCCAGGGTCCCGGCGTGGCCCACCTTTTTTGTTTTCAGAATCCCCCGCAGCTTGGCGCAGACATCCATGGATGTCCACCCGGCGGGCTTGTCGATGATGATGATTCCGTTTGCCATGGGTCGCTCCTTGTGAAAAGTCTGCGCCAAACGCGCCTGATGGCGCGTACAAGCGTTTTGCGCAGCAAAACCTTGCCGCAGGAGGCAAATAAAATGCAATCATTTTCGGCCGGGGCGTGTACCTGGCCGAAAATACTTCTCAGGCTGCAAGTGTGGAATTTGTTCGCCATCGGCGAACAAATTATGCGCGTAGCAGACTGCAAATTTTGTCAAAAAAGGGCCTTGCCCTTTTTTGACAGTTTCGTCCACCCGGCGGGTTTGTCGATGATGATGATTCCGTTTGCCATGGGTTGCTCCTTTTGTCAATCCTCCCCCGCCACCATGTCGATGGCCTGGAGCACGGCCTGCTTCACCTCGCCGAGGGTGCCGTGCAGCGTGGCACCGGCAGCAGCCGCATGGCCGCCGCCGCCCAGAAGGGCACAGACCTCCGTGGCATTGACCCGGGGGCCGGTTCGCAGGGAAATTTTCACCCGGCCGTCCTTCAGCTCCCGCAGGGTCACGCCGCAGTCGGCACCCTCCACCAGGGCAGCCAGACTGGACAGCTCCTCCACATCCGCCTCCGTGGCCTTGTAATCCAGGCACAGGGACAGGGGGATCTGCATGACGACCACCCGGTCGTGGTCATAATACTCCGCCCACTCCGCCATCCAGGCCTCCATAGCCAGACGGGTGCGGCTCTTGGTGCGGAACAGGGCCTTGTTCACCGGCGCCACGTCAATGCCGCAGTCCATCAGGGCGGCGGCGATGCGGTGGGTGCGGGCGGTGGTGTTGGAATAGACAAAGCAGCCGGTATCCGTGGAGACGGCCACATACAGCGGCAGGGCGATCTCCGGCGTCAGCGGCGTCATCAGGGTGATGATGTTGTACACGATCTCGCCGCAGGCGGCGGATTCGGCCTCCAGACAGGTCTCCCGGGCGAAGAACTCCTGGGAGGGGTGGTGGTCGATGGCCAGGTCGATGCGGTCCTGATAGGGCCGGGCGTTTTCCGGCAGCAGGGACAGGGCCGCAATGTCCACGGACACCACATGGCGGGGGACGAAGCCCTCCGGTGCGGCGTAGGGGGCGGCGTAGGGGGCATAGGTGGCGGTCAGCTCCGGATTGGGCAGCAGATACGCCGTCTTGCCCCGGTCCCGCAGGGCCTGGCACAGGGCGGCGGCGGAGCCCACGGTGTCGCCGTCGGGGCGGACATGGGTCAGCAGCAGCAGCTCGTCCCAGCCCAGCAGCAGCCGGGCGGCTTCAGCGGTGGTCATAGCACAGCCCTCCTCAATCCTCCCGGTCCTCGGGCAGAACGATGTCTGCGTTCCGGGGATCGGCAGGCTTCACATGGTTCAGCATATCCAGAATGTGTGCGCCATAGGCGATGGAATCGTCGATAAAAAACTGGAGCTCCGGCGTGTAGCGCAGGTCGATGCGGCTGCCCAGCTCGTGGCGCAGATAACCGGCGGCGGACTTGAGGCCCTTGAGCAGGCCCTTCTCATCCGGGCAGTTCAGAGCGCTGACATAGACCCGGGCATAGCGCAGATCGCTGGTGGTGTCCACATGGGTGATGGTCAGCATACCCTCGGACACCCGGGGGTCCTTGACGGTGCGCAGCAGGGCGGAAAGCTCCTTCTGGATGGCGTCATTGATGCGGGGAATGCGGTTGGATGCCATAGTCGGTCTCCTTTCGTTTTCGATGAGATGAAAAGAGGGCGGGCGAAGCGCCCGCCCTCTGGGTTGTGTGTTTACTGGGGGATTTCCTCCATGGTGAAGGCTTCGATAATATCGCCCGCCCCATGAAACGGGGTTTCATGGGGACCCCGGATATGACCCTCTTTGGCGGAAGTGAATTCCGCCAAAGCAAGGTTTTGCTTCGCAAAACACTTGGACGCACTTGCGTGCGGGCGCAGCGGCGCTGCGCAGGAAGGCGACCGGACCGGTTTGCGTTCCGGGGCGGCATATGCCGTTACTGGGGGATTTCCTCCATGGTGAAGGCTTCGATAATGTCGCCTTCCTTGATATCGTTGAACTTCTCGATGGACAGGCCGCACTCGTAGCCTGCGGCCACCTCCTTAACGGAGTCCTTGAACCGCTGCAGAGAGGCCAGAACGCCCTCGTGGATGACAATACCGTCCCGGACCAGGCGGACCTGGCAGTCCTTCCGCTGGAGCTTGCCGTCCTGGACATAGCAGCCGGCCACGGTGCCCACGCCGGAGACCTTGTAGGTCTGGCGGACCTCCGCATGGCCCAGCAGAGCCTCACGGAACTTGGGGGCCAGCATGCCCTTCATGGCGGACTCGATTTCGTTGATGGCGTCATAGATCACGCGGTACATCCGCATGTCCACATGGGCGCGGGCGGCGGAATCCCGGGCGGCGTTGTCGGGGCGGACGTTGAAGCCCACGATGATGGCCTGAGACGTGGAGGCCAGCATCACGTCGGACTCGTTGATGGCGCCCACGCCGCCGTGGATGACCCGGACCCGGACCTCGTCGTTGCTGAGCTTCTCCAGAGAGGCCTTCACGGCCTCCACAGAGCCCTGGACGTCGGCCTTGACGATGATGTTCAGATTCTTCATCTCACCGGCCTGAATCTGGCTGAACAGATCCTCCAGAGAGACCTTGGTGACAGGGGCGTTGGCCTTGGCGCGGGCCTCCTCCTTGCGCTGCTCCACCAGCTCCCGGGCCAGCTTTTCGTCGGCCACGGCGTTGAAGGTGGCGCCGGCGGAGGGAGTCTCGGACAGGCCGGTAATCTCCACAGGCACGGAGGGACCGGCGGAGGTCAGCTTCTGACCCTTGTCGCCCACCATGGCCCGGACGCGGCCCACGGCGGTACCGGCGATGATGATGTCGCCCTGCTTCAGGGTGCCGTTCTGCACCAGCAGGGTGGCCACGGGGCCCCGGCCCTTGTCCAGCCGGGCCTCGATAACGGTTCCCTGGGCGGCGCGGTTGGGGTTGGCCTTCAGCTCGCTGACCTCGGCGGTGAGGGTCAGCATCTCCAGCAGGTTATCCACGCCCATGCCGGTCTTGGCGGAGATGGGGCACACGATGGTGTCGCCGCCCCACTCCTCGCACACCAGCCCGTACTCGGTGAGCTGCTGCTTGATGCGCTCAGGGTTGGCCTCAGGCTTATCCATCTTGTTGATGGCCACGATGATGGGGATACCGGCGGCCTTGGCGTGGTTGATGGACTCCACGGTCTGGGGCATGATGCCGTCCTCGGCGGCCACCACCAGAATGGCGATATCCGTGACCATGGCGCCCCGGGCGCGCATGGAGGTGAAGGCCTCGTGGCCGGGGGTGTCCAGGAAGGTGATGGGCTTGCCGTTGATCTGCACCTGATAGGCGCCGATATGCTGGGTGATGCCGCCGGCCTCGCCGCTGGCCACATGGGCGTTGCGGATATAGTCCAGCAGGCTGGTCTTGCCGTGGTCCACGTGACCCGTTGGGATATTTTACACCCGCAATATCAAGGAAAATCTCTCGGCTCACAGTTACTAAAATACCGAATAGAAAAGATAAAAGTAATCGATAGTATTCAAAAAATAACCGTCAGAACGTCCCAATTAGCCTACAAATTTTACGAAAAACAGGGATTTGAATTGAATGAAGTGAAAGAGGATTATTGGGCGAAAGGATTTGACCTATATCGAATGGAATACAAGGGATTAGACTAAAGAACACTTGCATAAAACCAACATCAACTTAGTATTCAATTTCAAACTCATAAACTACCGTAATAATTCCCTGTTAAGTAATTAAAGCTGAGACAAAGACGATTTACAGACAAGATAAAGCCAAGTCGAACTCGTCTTTATTGTTACCGTATTTGATCCATATACCCCCTATCTGCATTTATTTTTCTATTATATCGTCTACTAAACTAATATTAAAAAGCAACCGAACTCTCTAAAACAACATCTATATACGACAATA
>OLWB01001203.1_pt1 | contig 25136 bp, 13 predicted proteins | sample 1673331 | NCBI WGS metagenome assembly OLWB01 (sample SAMEA3178943, study PRJEB25190) | human gut metagenome | biome: human gut; feature: human-associated habitat; material: faeces | place: Austria | collected 2013
CGAACTGGATCCAGACGTCGCCGAACTGGCCGTGGCCGCCGGTCTGCTTCTTGTGGCGGCCTTGCGCCTTGCAGCTCTTGCGGATGGACTCACGGTACGGCACACGCGGATTCTCGAGCGTGATCTCAACGCCGAACTTATTCTTCAGCTTGGCCAGCGCGACCTCCAGATGCTGGGTGCCCAGACCGCTGATGATCTGCTGCTTCGTCTCGGGGTCGACCACGAACCGGATGGCGGGGTCCTCCTCGATCAGGCGGGCCAGCGCACTGCCGACCTTACCCTCGTCGCCCTTCTTGGCGACCTTAACGGCCATGCGGTAGCTGCTGATGGGGTACACAGGTGCGGGCAGCGCCACGACGCGGGCGGGGTCACACAGGGTATCGCCGGTCTTGGCGGTGGCCAGCTTGGCAACTGCGCCGATGTCACCGGCGGCGATTTCGGGCGTGTCGGTCTGCTTTTTGCCGCAGACGGTCAGCGTCTTGCCCAGGCGCTCCGGCTGGCCGGTGCGGGCGTTGACGGCGTTGCTCGTCGCGGTCAGCCTGCCGGACAGCACCTTAATAAAGCTCAGCTTGCCGACAAACGGGTCGGCCACAGTCTTAAAGACGTAGGCGCACAGCGGGGCGGCGGGGTCGGCGGTGATCTCCACCGGTTCGCCGCCAGACTCGCCCACGGCGGACGCGGTGTCCGCGCCAGGCAGCAGCACGTTCATGTTGTAGAGCAGCATATCCAGCGCCTGCGCGTTGACGGCAGAGCCGCAGAACACGGGCGTGATCTGGCCGCTGCGCACGCCGGAGGCCATGCCCTGGACGATCTCCTCTGTGGTGAAAGCCTCACCCTCGAAGAACTTCTCCATCAAAGCCTCGTCGGTCTCGGCGATGGCCTCGCTCATGGCCTGAATCAGGCCCTCAAAGCGGTGGCCGATGTCGGGCAGGTCGATCTGGACCTGCTTGCCGCCTTCGTATTTGAAGGCCTTCTGGCTGAACAGGTTGATGTAGGCGACGGTGCCGTCGTCCAGACGGACGGGCACGACGCAGGGGCAGACACTGGGACCGAACTTGATCTTCATCTGCTCCAGGATCTTAAAGTAGTCGGCGTTTTCCAAATCAGCCTTGGTGACAAAGATCATCCGCGCCTTGTTGTTTTTCAGCGCCAGCTGGTACGCCTTCTCGGCACCGACGGTCACGCCGGAACGCCCGGACACACAGATCAGCACGCTCTCGGCGGCCATGATGCCCTCGGCAGCGCCGGTCTCAAAATCAAACAGACCCGGTGCGTCGATCAGGTTGTACTTGATGCCCTCGTACTCGACGGGAACAACGCTCGAGTTGAGCGATGCCTTGCGGCGGATCTCCTCGGGGTCAAAGTCGCTGGCGGTGGTGCCGTCCTCGACACGGCCCATACGCTCGGTTGCGCCGCTCATGTACAGCAGTGCCTCGGTCAGCGTCGTTTTGCCGCAGCCGGCGTGGCCGGCCACCAGAATGTTGCGGATGTCTTTGCTTGCGTAGCCCATGGATCGTCAAACCTCTTTTCGCGCCGGGGCTGCTTCCGGCAGCCCTGCGGCGTAGAATTTCATTGCGGCGCAGTGATTTTTGAACACTCCCGCCTGTTTGATACTACTTTACCACATTGTTGTGGAAATTTAAACAGTTTTTTCGTATTTTTTGTAAAAATTTTTAGGCAAAAGATTGTGGAAAGTGTAAAAAACAGACCCTTGCCTCCCTCTGCGAGGGAGGTGGCCCCGCAGGGCCGGAGGGAGAGAACCTTTCCATAGCCCAAAATATGTCGGATTATCGCAAGGTTCTCTCCCCCACCGCCTGCGGGCGGAGCCCCCTCGCAGAGGGGGCCAGGGTAATGAAAAAGCCGCACAGCTTTTACTGTACGGCTTAACGGCTCACTTATTTTTCCTTCTTCGCCGTCTTTTTGCGGCGGCGGACGCGCCCGCTGTCGGCCTTGGCCTCGGGAACATAGAGGCTATAGCTCAACAGGTAGCGCCCATGGGCAGGGATGCGGTAGAACGCGGCCTTGATGCGCTCCAGCGGGCCGGTGCCGCTCTCGGCGGTGCTGCCGCTCAGCATAACAACATACTGCATATCGGTGTAGCGGGCGGCCACATCGCACTGGCGCAGATTCGTGCGGATCAGATCGCCCAGCTGCTCCACCATCAGAGCGGTCTCGGCAGCATCGGTGTTCTGACTGGGAGCCACGGTCAGGATCGCCAGGAATACCTGCAGACCGTAGCGGACCTGCACGCCGCGCTGTACGCGGTAAATTTCCTTGAACGTCTCAAAGTCGCAGATACAGGCCCCCGTGTCCTCGGTATCCGGCAGAGCAGAGATCAGCTTGGAGACCTCGCTCTCCATATTGCGGTCTGCCTGGCGCATCTGGCGGTAGGCAGAGCCTGCGCGGCCCGGCTCAATGGCATGATGCAGGCAGCCCATGGCGCTGCCGCGGCGTGCCAGATCCTCCGCCTCCTCGTGGCGGCCCAGCGTCTCCAGCGCGACAATCTTTTCCAGATAAAGACGCTCCTCGTAGGGGTCCAGCTCCAGCGCGCGGGTACACAGCGTAACGATGCGGGTGCTCTCGCCCCATTTTTTGCAGAGCTCCAGCAGGTTTAAAATGGCTGTGCGGTACTGCCCGTGCAGACGCACGCTGACACTTTCGACCCACGGCTCGGACGCAGACTGCGGCAGCAGGCGCCCGTCATACAGGTTGACGATCTGTTCATAAATGCGGCTGCGCTTCTCGGCGTCGCTCTCCTTGCGGGCCAGCTCCGACAGGTCGTTGACCTCAAACACATCCACGCTGCAGTCCAGATGGGGGTTCCACTGGTAGTAGCCGCGGCTGGTCACGATGCAGCCCTTCATCTCATCCAGACCCTCCGCGTCGATCATAAGGCGGAAGCGATGCAAGATGGCGCGCAGGGCCATGTCCGGGTTGGTGGACCGCTCCCCTGCCCACAGGGTATCGGTCAGTACCTTGTGGGAGACGCGCTCCCCGCGCCGCAAAACGAGATACTGCACCAGCGCCGTTGCCTTGCGGGACTGCGCCAGCTGTGCCAGCACGGGCTTGCCGTTCACACGGATCTCAAAGCCGCCCAGCATTTTGATTTCAATTGTTGCCATCCTAGTCATCCTCTCTGCTCTGATGCCCATGACGTTCCTGCATTTTGTCCGGCACACAGGTATTCATGTTTTAAAGTATAACAAGTCCATTTGAATTTGTCCAGTACATCCGCCGGGATTGTAATATACTTTTCAAAAATCGTCCCGGAGGGCACCGCTCACGACTCCGACGATGCCTTGCCGTCCCAGGTGCCGGGTTCATACAGGATGACCGGCTCACCGGGCAACTGCACAATGGCTTTTTGGGTGCACAGCGGCACGATCTGGTTGTTGGCGTCCCGCTTGGCCACAGTCAGCACCACCGTCATAGCCGTAATGCGCGGGGTCTTGGTTTCGTCGCCGTCCTGCGTCCAGCTGCGGGCGTAGAAATGCAGTTCGCTGATGAACAGCCCCATATAGGCATCCCGGGGATAGGCCGTTGTGTAGCCGTAGGCAACGTAGGGCCGTGTGACCGTCTCAGTACCGTCCTCGGCCTTGTCCTTTTTTGTGTGCTGCGGGTTGCCGTAGTGCCCGGCGTTATTCAGTTCATCGCGGTAAAAGCGCATGTGCAGGTAGCCGTTCAGTGCATTGGCCTGATCCGCTGTCAGCAGTGCTGTGCCGTCTGTCTTTGTCAGCATCGGCACACAGTCCTTGTCGATCAGCTCAATGTGGTTGGGGTAGACGCTGAATTCCAATGCCGTGCCCTCGCTGTAGTCGTCCTTGGACGCAAAAACGCTGTCCAAATTATTAAGGTCCGTCGCGCCGTCGGTGAAGCGGATATAGCCGTTCGCCTCGAGCACCTCGCCGCGGATCGTCTCAATGAGCGCATCGGCCAGATTTTGCGCGCGCGTCTGCTGCTGGATGTCCATGTACGCCTGTGCGCTGGGCTGTATCAGCGTAACCGCCGCCAGCGTAAAGAGCGACAGCAGCACCATGCAGACGATCAGCTCCACCAGCGTTGTGCCGTTCTGGTTTTTCAAACGCTGCTTCATGGGTTGGTCTTCCCTTCTGCCGTGCTCTTGCTGTAGCGGTAAAACTTGTGCTGTTCCGTCGTTTTTTGGCCGTTTTCCGTAACTTCTGCGCTTGTCTCCACGCTGTCCAGCTCAACGCCATCCACCACAAACTCACCGTAATCGCCAAAGGAGAACTTCAGCCCCTCCTTCTCCTTCGTCCAGTCGGGGGCCACGTCCCTGGCCGGGTACAGCCCGGCACAGAAGGCATAGGCTGTCTCCCGCAGCGACTCGGCCTTTTGGGACATGGCGCGGGCGTACCGCAGCGAAACGACGAACATCGACGTAAAAATCATCAGCAGCAGGAACGACACAAGCACTTCCACAATGGTCTCGCCGCGCTGACTTTGTAAAGTATGTTTCATAGCGGGTCACTCCTGTGTTGTGCCGGTGCTCTGTTTGGCACCGCGGGTGTAGGTGATGGAATCGGGCTGCTGGCTGGTGTCGCAGTGGAACGTCAGGCGGTTGCTGGCAATGTTGCCGTCAGTAATGGTCAGGTCACCACTGCCGGGGGCGTAGAACGTCAGGGCTTTAATGCAGTAATACTTTGTTGGACCGTCGTTTATTGTGTAGTACACCTTTGGTAATTTTTTGCTTTTTGCCTGGCTTCCGTCGCTGTCGTACTTCACTGTGCGGTCATAGGTCCGCGTGAAGGCAAAGCTCTCGCCGTTTTTCGTGACTGTCACCGTAATGTCCAGCTGTAAATCGACGATTGCCATGCCCTTGCGGTCTTCGCCCTCCAGTGTGTCGAGCAGGTTGCGCAGGTCTGTGGCACTGGTGCTGTTCGCCGTTTGGTTCAGCTTGTCGGCACCGTCGCCCGGGCGGCGGCGCAGTGTTACCGTGATGGCCTCGGCCCCGCCATCAGGCTGGCTGCCCTTCGGTTTCCAGGCGAACTCCTTGGGCTGGGATTCCAAATCATAGATGTCCTTGCCGTAGCTTTGGGAGAACATGAACTGCTCATTGACGAACTTGGCAAAGCTGCTGTCCTTATTGTTCAGCTCCCCTTCCAGCACGTCGGAAAAGCTGGTTGCCAGCTGGTAGGCTTCCTGTTCCAGCAGCTGGCGGTTGGCATTGGCCGTCAGCACGGAGGCCGCATAGACCAGCGCTGCCGACAGCGCCACAAACAGCGCGCCGATGCAGAGGACCAGTATCATCGAAAGTCCCTGCTCCCCGCGCAGAATGCTGCGTGCCCTGCGGTGCATAATGCCACCTTCTTTCCTGAAATAAAATTACGATGCGTCGCTTGTTTCCGTCCGTTTCGGGGGCGCGGTTTTCGCCGCATCCGTCTCATCCGGGGCAGCGGCGGTCTCCGGGGTCGCCATGGGCAGTGCCGCACGGGCCCGCATCAGGACCGGGGGCACGCTTGCGGGGGCGCTTTCCGCCGCCGTGCTTTCTGCGGTCTCGGCGGGCGCGACGCTCTCCGTGGAGTCCATACTCTGGGCATCCTCCGCCGCATCGGCGGTGTTCGTCTCGTTGACGGGGACCTTGACCGAACCGGACGCAACGGTCTTACCGTTGTTATCCGAATGCGCCAGCGTCTGCAGCATCACACTTGCGGTGAACTTTTGCAGAGCGAGCGAGTCGTCCTGCACCTTTTCCTGCAGCTCGGGCAGGGTGATGCGGTAAACAGGCTCGGCGCCGTCCTCCTGCACCAGCTCCAGCATGGGAACCGTCTGTGCCTTGTAGTACAGCGTACCGCCGTCCTTTTCCACCGTGCCGGTGACGTCATAGGGTTGCGATTCCCAGCCGGTCAGATTGTTATCTTTGTCGTACACAGGCTCAACGCTCAGGTCGTACCAGATGCGGGTGACTTCGCCAGCCTCATTTACGTCGTTGGTCGGGTCGATGTTGGTTTTTTTATCACCAATCGTCTTGGTAACGGTCTTGATTTCCCCGCGCTTATGCGTGACATTGCCGTCTATGTCCGTCACGTCCCTGTCGTAGGTCGTCACCGTAATGATGTAGGGCTTTTTGTCCTTGTCCAGCGGCGTGACCGTAAAGCTGTAGCTGTCTGTCAGGTTGCGCACCGTGCCGTCGGTCTGGGTGTACTTGTTCACCGCGGTCCACTCCACCGTAAAGCGGCGCAGCTCCAGCGGAGTCGTACCGCGATTGGTCTTACACTCGGGGTCGTTGTACAGGTTGACTTCCTGCTTGTAAACGGCATTGCCAAGCGCGCGTTCCGGTTCGGCAGCGTCCACGGGGGCGTCCAGCGTGATGGCCGGCAGCTGTGCCGCTTCGGTATCCTGCTGCAGGATATAGAACCAGTTCGACGCTGTCGTGCCGTCGGTGGGCATAACACGCACCGCGGGCAGCAGGTATTGTTTTGCATGGTCGGGCGTCAGCGTAAAGCCGTTGCCGTCGGGCACAAAGGTATAGCTGGCGGTGGTGCCGTCGGCGCTGGCGCTCCCGCCCACCGTGCGGCTGTCCTTCGGGATGACCAGCTCGGCGTCGCCATTGTTCAGCATCTCGTCCAGTTTTTTGGTCAACTCCTGCTGGGCCGTGTACTTGGCCTGTCCGGTGCCTTCGTCCTGCCAAGCCTTGGCCAGATTGGCAATTTCTGTATACTTGTCCGCATCGCTGAAGATATAGCCGGTAAAGTAGACATTGCCCTGTGCGGCTGCGTTCAGCGTCATGTTGAGCTTGAGGTCGTTCAGGAACTTCTCCTGATTCGGGCTGTTGTTGTCAAAAGCGACGTTTTCAACCACAGGCGCATCGGCGCGGCGGACGATGGTCTCGGACTGGCTCAACGCGCCGTCCGGGCCGTCAAAGCAATTGCTATCAGCCTTGCGGCGGGCAATGACGCGGAAGCGCAATGCCTTGCCCTGATACTGCTCCAGATCCAGCGTCAGGCTGCCGACGTTGCCCGTGGTGGGCAGCGTCAGCACAGTATTGCCGCCGTCATCGACGACGCACAGGTAATAGTAGCCAATGCGCGCGTCGTCGGATGGCGACCAGCTGACCGTGTAGAGCAGGGCATCCGCATTGTCGGTCTCGCCGTTGACGCGGGTGATGGAGCTCGGCGCGCTGATGCCGGGCAGGCGCTGCTTAACGCTGTAATCCGCCACAGCGGACGCGCCGATTTCCTTGGTGCCGGCTGCCGCCACGCGGGTGACCTCGAGCCGGACCTTGTCATAGCGCCAGCTGTCGCTGCCGTTGGCCAGCATGGTATCCACGTTGACAGGCAGGGTAAAGCTGTTGCCATTTTGTGTCGGCGTCAGGGTGACGCCGTACTTCAGCGCAATTTGCTCCTGACCGGTCACCTTGCCGTCCGCGTTCGTCAGTAAGCCGTAGAGCTTGATCTGGTAGTCGGGGGCTGCGTCCGCGGCCTTCATGTCGTCCTGTGTCCATTTGAACGTGTAGGTCAGCTGATTGTTGTTATCCACTACGCCGTCCCCAATGGTTTCGGCCAGCGTCGGGGCTTTTAGGACATTCAGGTTCAGCTGCTTGAAGATGATCTGCGGGGTCGTTACCGTGGCCTGTGTAGCCCAACTCGGGTCATCGGTGCGGTTCACGTCGGAGAAGCAGAGCGGCGTCAGATGGGCATAGGTATAGCTGTGCTCGCCCGTGCGGACGATCTCATAGCCGTTCTTCCACCAGATTTCTTTGCCGGTGTCGTTTGTCTCGTTCGCATGGCTGGCGATGGCTGTGGACACTTCCTCCTCCGTGGCATCCCAGCGATACTTCATGTCGCCCTTGCCGCTGGTGACGGGCACCGCGACAACGAGGAAGTCGGTGTAGTTCGTCATGGCATCCGACGGCAGGCTGTTCAGGTTGAAGGTGACGGGAGACTCCGTCACAATGCTTTCCCGCGCGGCCAGCGTGATGTACTGGCCGTTCAAAGATACGCCGTTGACTTCGTCATTGCCCAGATATTTTGCCAGCAGCATGACGCGGTAGGTCGGGCTGCCGTGCTCGCTGCTGTCGCTCTTGACCCCCGGGGTAAAGCTGAACTTCACGGTTGCTTCAAAGCTCTCCGCTGTCTGGCCGGTGTAGGTCACAAACTCCGTGTCGCCGTCCTTGTTCAGCTTGCCCAGCGGCAGACCGTCCTCGTCCTTGCCGGAGTCACCGTTGTGGTCTCGCCACTGGGACGGGAGATAGGTCTCTGACTTGTACTGGGCCGAGCGCAGATACTTTGTACTGCTGCTGTTGTCCGGGGTTGCCAACGCCGTAAGCGTCAAAGTGCGTTCCAAATTTTGGGTCAGGCGGATGTACTGCTTGCCATCCTGTCTGCTGAAATAATAAGTATGCTTCCCATCGGTCAGCTTGACGGTCCAAGCCTCATCTGTCGGGTATTCGGTGTAGTTTTTCAGCACCGCGACAACCTCATACTTGAATTCTCTCGATTTTTCATCCGGCGTCTGGCACTGATTCCAGTCAAAGCCGCCGTTCTCGCGTTTGACCAGCCGGAACTCAATCTCCGGTGTAGGCAGGGCGTGCATAAAGGTCTGCACGGCGCTGGTCCGGGAGTTGTCTACCTGCGTCGGGTCGTCGTTGGTGTTGTAGGGCGTTACACGCACGACGAAGTTACCCGCCCACGCTTTATCAGCCACAAAGGTATAGCTGCGCTGGTAGACGTCCGCCTTCAGATAGGGAACTGCATCCGATGCGACTTTACCCGCAGCATCGCAGGGCAGAATTTCAACACGGTAGTAAGCGGCGGGGCTGGCATTCTTGTCGCTGTCGCTCGGCTCGGCCCACGTCACTTCATAACGGCCATAGACGTTGTTGTCCGCGTCCTGCACCTGGCTGGCCTTGACGTGGATTTTTCCCGGCTTGGCTGGCTTGGTGCTGTCCAGCACGTACTTATAGTAGTTCTGGATGACCTCGTCGGTGATGTCGGTAATATCAACGTCCGATTTCGTACTGTTCGCGGCTTCGCCGAATTGCAGCATCACAGTCGCTCTCTGTTTGCCGGGATTGGTATCATCGCCCGCGCCGGTGTCATCGAAAATGTAGGCTTTGTTACCGTCGTTCTTGATATAGGCAGAGTTTGGTTTGGCAGACGGGCCCGCAGATGTAAGACCGCTAATCCACCACAGACTGTACGCTGCACCGTTCTCATCGTCTGCCAAAGTGGGCAGGAACGCAATATAAGGATAGGTTTTGTCATCGACGTTATAGCCTATGTACAAACGGTGTGCTTTTACTTTTCCCGAGGACGAGTTCCAATCTGTCTCGTTGTAGGCCTTGTCACTTCCTTGCTCATCCGCTTTCTCCCAGTTACCTGTTGTACTGTTCGATTTTACTGTGGTCAGTTTACGGGAATCTTTCTTAAAGAAGCTCTTGCCTGCACTTTCGGAATCTTCAATATAATAGTTGCCGTGGCCGGTGACATTCTCGTAACTCTGGCGCAAATAGGCAATAGGATACCAACCTGTACCAACCGTGGCAAAGCAGTTTGTGACATTGGTTGCTTCTTGCGACCCAGAGCCATTACCGCGGCTGCCGACAATGCCGACTCTCCTGTCATACACTCCGCCACACGTAAAGTCTGTATTAAGGTTTCGGCAGCGGTCAATATTTACCGTAACATTATCAATGTTCCCCTTGTTGTACGGGCCGATCCATGCCAGAATGCCGACTGCCTGCGACGCTGCCTTGATTGCGCCGCTATTGACGCAGTCGATGATGTTCAGCGTCATAATATCGGTGGGCTTCTTCATCTCGATTTTACCGATAATGCCCGCGCAGTCATTTGCGCCGTTTGATTTATACCAAATCTGACCGTAGTTACGGCAGGAAAGCACATTTGTGGTGCCGCCGGAAATAGGCTGGTCAATAAAGCCGACAATACCGCCGACTGCACCGTAACCGCTGTTTTTGTCGTTCGTGTTTGTTGTGATTTTGCCAAAATTGAAGCATTTCTGCACGGTTCCGCCGTAGTCCAGCCAATAGGCGATCACGCCGCCCACATTGGCCGAGCGGCTGTTGAACACACTGCCGCAGTTGACTACCTTGCTGACAGACCACCGGTCATCGCTGCGGTTCTGCTGCTGGCCAATGACACCGCCCACATGGACAACTACACGGCTGCCGTCCTTGTAAATGTTGTCATCGTCTGTATCATCCTCGTTCTTCACGTGCGTAAACCGGCGCACGGCGGCACAGTTTACCACAGTGTCCAGCACGCTTTTGTCTGTGATGTTGGATTCGTTCTGGCCGACAATACCGCCGACGGTGGATGCCGTTGTCGCATTGTCAGAATAGACAAACCACTGGCCGGTGGCGGAAGTATCGATTGTACCGTGGAGAGAGTTAAAGCCTGCCAGACCGCCCAGATAACCGGCGGCACGGACGGTCTCGCTGTTGTTGCTGCCGCGCAGGGCGACAAGCAGATCATTGGCGGCAAGGCCTGTGTCGCTGTAAACGTTCGTGTAGCCATAGCCCGTCACAGTGTCAACGCCCTTGAGGCCCGCGTAGGTCTTGCCTGTGGTCAGCTCTGCCGCCATGCTGTTGATGCCGGCATTGGCATCTGCCGCATCCAGCCAATTATCAACCTGTGTAACAAGGGCGGGTGTTGCTTCTCCGTCGCTGACCAGCGCTTTTTTGCTGCCGCTGCCCGTGATAGTGCCGTTGTTGGAGCCCGCGACGCCGCCCACAAAGCCGTAACGCGCCGTGATGATGCTGCCCGCGCCGCCGCTGCGCTCGGTGGCGACATAGCTGTTGACGATTTCGGCATTGTTGCGGCCCGCAATGCCGCCCACATGGCTGGCACTGGCGAGCTTTTCGTCTGCGGTCTGGGTCGTGGTGATGTTGCTGATACCGCTGACCTGCAGTTTGATGTATTTGACCTCACAGCCGGTGATTGTGCTGTTGTTCAGACCGGCAATGCCGCCCACCGTGCTGCCGGTGCTGCGCGCACCGACGGAGACAAGGCCGTCCGTGTCCGCGTTGCCGCCCATCGTGCCGGAATAGGTACACTGCTTCAGGGTACCGTCGTTCTGGCCTGCGACGCCGCCCAAATTTGTATATTTATCAAGATTTTGTGTAAGGTCCAGCCGAACGTTGGTGCTGCTGACCTTGCCGTCCTTCGTGGTGCGGCCCACCGCGCCGCCCAGCGTGACGGTGTTGGTGCCCGCGCGCAGGCCGTTGTTCAGCGTCAGCGCGCCGTTTTCGACCTGACAGCCGGTGACGGTGCCCTCGTTCATGCCCGCAAGACCGCCGATGGTGACCGCCGGGGTGCTGAACCGCACGTTGGCGTTCTCCGCCAGCTTCACATTGCGCATTGTCGCGCCCGCGCGGTTGTACGCCGCAACAGCGCCGATGCTCTCCGACGTGCCGGTGATCGTGCAGTTGCTTACGCTGCTGTTGTTTTCCAGCCCGGTCTCCTGACCGATGATGCCGAAGTTCGTGGCCGTGACGCCGCCCGCCGTGCCGTTGGCCGCGGTGACGGCGGCGCGGACCTGCACATTCTCAATCAGCGCGTCTTTATTATTATTGCCCGCGATGCCGCCCGCCTCGCCGTTGGTGGCGTAGACCTGATTCTGGGCATGGACGCAGGCGCTGATTTTGCCGCCCGCGTCGTTCACGCCCGCAATACCGCCCGCATATTGTGTGCTGGCGCGCACCGAGGCGTGGTTCTCCACACGGGTGATTTCGGCGCTGTTCGTACCGGCCACGCCACCCGCGTATTTGGCGGCATTGACGCTGCCCAGGACCGTGCCGTTGGTGTTTTCAGCGCCGTAAATGCGGCCCTTATAGGCGTTATACGTCGTATTGATACCGGCCACACCGCCCGCATAGTCGGCGGCGGTGACACTGCTTTGCAGCTGGCCGGACAGCGAGATATTGCCGACGTTGGCACCGGCCACGCCGCCCGCATATTGGTTGGCCTCCACCGTGCCAGTACTGTTGTTCTCTGTGCAAATGATGAGGCCCTTGCGGGTGCTTGCCGCAGCGTCACCGCCCAGGTTGACGCCCGCAATGCCGCCGACATAGCTGTCACCGCGCACGGCGCAGTCCTGCGCCGGGTAGGCAGACTGAATACGACCGCCGTTGACGCCCGCAACGCCGCCCAGATAGGTATACCCGGTTTCACGGTTGCCGAGGGACGCCTCCATGCTGCCGCCGGTGATCGTGCCCTCGTTCCAGCCCGCAAAGCCGCCCGCGGCGCACTTGTGAGCCACTGTGCCGTAGTTTATGCAGTTTTCCAGCTTCGTGTTGGGTGTGGCATAGCCGATGATACCGCCCGCCAGTGCGCCGCGCGCGGTGCCAAAGTCATAGCGGCCATCGGCCAGCGCGTTCAGCGATACGCCGCCTTTAAACGCGCCGTTGTTGGACGGGTTCAGGCCGCCGACGGACAGGGCATTCTCCGTTGCGCCGTTAGTTGCCTTTTGAATCGTCAGCTTCGTGTCGGCGTCGTTTGCGCCGACGATGCCGCCGACGTAGATGTCGGCCTGCAGGTTGAGCTTGTTCCAGAAACCAGTCAGGATGATTGTGCCGTCCGCCGTTTTCACGGCGGGGCTGTCGGTCAGCACGCCGGTCTTCTGGTCAATCGTCGGCAGCAGCGCCTCCAGCGTGACGTCCGCGGGCTTGTCCGCCAGCAGACGGTTGTAGCCGATGATGCCGCCCGCGACGGCGTCGGCCTCGACGCGGCCCGAGGCCACATTTGTTTTAAACGCGCCGCCGTCCGCCACGGTGAAGCGGCCCACCGGCAGGTTGGCGCCGATGACGCCGCCGACAAGCTGCTGACCCGCCACGCGGCTGACCTTCACAGTGGCGGAGGGCAGCTCCGGCGCGCAGTTCAGGCCGATCATGCCGCCGACAGCCTTGCCCGCCGCCACGATCTGGCCGCTGATGGTCAGTTTCTGGCCGGAGGTGTTGGAAATCGTCGCCTTTTCATCGTTATAACCGGCCACGCCGCCCACGTAGTTGTTGCCGTACAGGATGGCACCCAGCGTCGGGGTTCCACTCTTATCCCACGTCACAACGCCTTTTTTGCCGTTGCAGCCCGCGATGCCGCCGACGTAGTCGGCGTAGCCGCCCGCGGAGCTGCCCGCGGGGCTGCTCAGCTCCTTTAACAGGTTGATGCGGCGGGTGTCGGTGGCGTTGTCGCCGGACATACGGTTGGCGCAGTTCTGCACGGTGGCTGTGGCATTCGGGTCTTGACTGCCGCCCCAGTCGGCATCATTGACGCCGACGATGCCGCCGACGTAGGCCGCGTTCTTTCCAAAGGCCGCGACCAGACCCGTATTGGTCATGCCGTTGATTTGGCTGTTGCTGCCGTTGACCGACACGATGCCGCCGACGTAGCGGCTGCCAAAGACGTCACTGCTGTTCGTATCGTTCTGTTGTACGCCGCTGCCGGTAAAGCCACCGGCCAAACCGCCCACAAACCGGCTGCCGAGCACGTAGCCCTTGCCGGTCTTGCAGCCGTTCAGCACAATTTCCTTGCCGTAGCCGACAAGGCCGCCGACGAAATCACCCTTGAGGGGGCTGGCGTCGGTCAATGTGCCGGTTTTTTTGTCGAAGCCTGCCTCGACCTGCTCCTTGAGCTGGGTCTCGGTCAGGTCGCTGCGGGTCACGCTTTCGCAGCCTTGCAGGGTCACGCCCCTGCCGTAGCCCGCAATGCCGCCGAAGAACTGCCCCAGCACCAGGCTGTGCGCATCGCCCTCGGTATCGCCCTTATAGTTGGCGCCCGCGCTGACCGTGCCGTTGTTCCTCAGGCCCGTCAGCACCGGCGGCGTGCTGGTATTTGCGCCTGTCGTAAACAGGTTGCCGACGATGCCGCCCGTGAAGCCGTTGCCGGTCACAAAGCCGTTGTTGACGATGTTCGTCTTACCGTTCGTTTGCATCTGGGTAGCGTCCACCGTGCCGAACACGCCGCCCACGCCGACGCTGCGCCAGAGGGAGTTCTCGTCATCCGGCCCGGCTGCCGCGGCAGCGTAGCGGGCCTTCTCGGCCTGCTGGTCTGCCGCTATGTCTGTAACGTTTTTCGTGTTCTCGTCCACAAGCAGACCCGCCACCGTCACGTCCGACGCAACGGTCAGGTCCTGCATGACGGAATCCGTTTTGGGTATGGCAACGCCGACGAGACCGCCAATGCCGCGCGGCTCGTCTGTATAATAGGTATATCTGTTGCCGCCAGCGTCCAGCGTCTGCGCTTTGCGATCCGTTGCGGTGGTAGTGTTGTTAAACGCCAGCGCCGCGGCCACCAGCGCACTCGTCGAGGAGTTCGTGCCGCGGGTCAGGGCGCAGTTTTCCAGCGTGCCGGTGTTGACGCCGCAGAGTGCGCCAACAGCACGCACATCGCGCCAGTTCTCGTCGGTGTCCTCCAGCGCCGTGACGAATTTGGTTGCGGTCAGCTTGAGCTGGTTTTCGTTCGGCAGTGTATCGGCGGCGAGGGTCTCGGTCTTGACGTTGACCTGAATGTCCGGGTCGCGCAGTGTGATGTAAGAAATTTTGCCCTTGTTCTCGCCGATAAGGCCGACATAGTGGTCGGCCAGCTCGTCCTTCTCTGCCCTGCCGGTTTTTGCAACGGACTTGCTGCTCAATTGCAGATTGAGGATGGGCACACGGGTCGTCTTGTTGTTGGCAAGGCCCGTTGTTTTGCTCGTAAGTACGATTTTTTCACCCAGCTCCGGGATCGTCGGCCAGGCGACAGGGTCATTGAGGGACGGCACCTTGGCCGCCGGGTACTGATCACCCGACGCGCAGTAGACCGTGACGCCGCCGCCCGTCCAGTTCAGGCCGGTGCTGTTGCTGGCCTGGGGGGTCAGCATGTAGGTGCCCTTGTCGGTGATGTCCCAGTCGGCAGACCAGCGCAGGTTGTACAGATGGCGGAAATATTTCAGGTCTGCCGTGACCGCCGTGCCGCCCTTGGCCAGCAGGGTGTTTTCATCGGTAGGAGTCCACACCTCGCTGCTGGCGGTATAAATATCTTTATAACTCTCCCGCGGCTCGGCGCGCATGGCAATGTAGATGTCCTGCGGGTCGTTCAGCAGGCGGGTGATGCTGTACAGGCTCGTGGCAGCAACGTCAGCGCTGTTCTCACTGGCACGCAGTAGGGCCGCGTCCGCCATGGCGTCCAGCGTCAGCACAAAGCTGCCCTTGTTGTAGCTTAACGGGAAGTAGAGTTCTTTCGTCTCGCTCGTCTTTTCGCCCGTGTTGCTGTAGTGGTAAATGGTAACAGGCATCTTGGTGATGACCTGTTTGTCATCGCCCGCCGTACCGTTGACATCTCGTTGAATGGTAATAGTAAACAGCTGCTTTTCCTTTGCAGCATCGTAGGCCGTGGCCGTGTAGGAGGTGTCCAGATCGCCGAGGCTGGAGTTGCCGCTCCAGCTCAGGGTCAGCGTCTCGCCGTTCGTCAGGCGGGGATTCTTGACCTTCAGCTTCGTCTGCACCAGCTGCACAACGTTGACGCGGTCCTCGGCAGAGTAGTAGCCGACAAGGCTGTCATTGCGGCGGTGGTCATAGCTGCGGTCATAAATATTTGTGGCATCGGCTTCATTAAAGCGCAGTTTGCTGGAATTTGTGTCGTAAAAGACCGAGTAGACCTGCCCGCTTTGAATGTCGATTTCAACGCAGATCGAGGCATTCAGCAGCGAGGCGTCGTAGATGTAATCGCCTAGCAGCTCCTTGACCAGCGCGTTATGGTTGCCGTCCGCTGCGCCGGTCTTGTCATAGTATAGTGCCGCGATATAGGTGTTCAAGTCTTTCTGGGTGCGCCCATCGAGAGATTTTCCGTTCGCATCAGTCAGACCCTCGGCAAAGTGCTGACCCATGCTGCCGCTTTTCGTCACCTTATCGCGGAACGCATCCAGCTCCCCCGCCGTCTCCATCCAGGTCAGGGAGATCTGCGCCGTCTGGAACAGTGTGCGGGCGTTGGCCTCGTTCTTTTCAAACCGGGCCAGCCGCGTGTAGGCGATCAGCCCGCCGCCGACCAGCGCCGCCAGAATGGCCGTGATAGCCAGAACGACCATCAACTCCACCAGCGTAAAGCCTTTCTTTTTGTTTTTTATATTTTTATTGTACTGCACCATAGATGCTCCCGTCGTTTCTCCGGTGAAAGGTTACAATTAGACACAATATCAGATTATATATATTGGTATTATACTCGGAATGTGACGTTTTCGCAAGAAACTCCGCGAGATTTCAGCAAATTTATACCAAATATAGTAGGTCAGCGGCAGGTTGTGCACGATTTCGCCATAATTTCCGTTATCTTTGAACAAAAAACAGAGTTTTTTTTCGCGAAATTCCTTGCAAATACAGGTCCGGCACGGTATACTAAATAGCGTGTTATTATATGGTAGAGGATGTGTAACAATGCTGGCAGCACGACTGGGCGCATGGCTGCGCCATACCGGGGAACGCTGGGCCAAAGCTGCGCTTGCGGAAAAGCTCGCCGTACTGCTGGCGCTGGGCGCTGTCCTGTATACTATTGTGACCGGCGCGGCGGAGCTGCGCTATCAGGCCCGTGCGCGGGAGGCCCTGGCTCAGGTCAAGGCTGCGCGGCTGGCGGCCAGTGCCGTGTCTGCCCAGTGCTACTCCGCCGGGCAGACGTTCGCCGACCAGACAAGCGCGGACGGCTTTGCGGACGGCATCGCCGAGGAAATCCGCACGCTGGGCTCACTGCCCGGCACAGTGACGCTTTTGCAGATCGACCCGAACGGCTACACCGTGCAGCGGCTCCTGTATCAGGAGAACGGCATGTACGCCATCTATGATGCCGACAGCGGTTACCGCGTTTTCCGCGCGGAGGACCGGCTGCAATACGGCGCGGGGGTGGGCCATGCTGCTGCTTGAGCTTCTGTTGGGACTCATTCGTTTTCTGCTGGGCGCGGCGCTGTTCAGCTTTATGAACGTCGTCGCGTGGCGGCTGCCGCGGGGCATGGACCCGCTGAAGGGCCGCAGCGTATGCCCGCAGTGCGGCCACACGCTGGGTGCGCCGGACTTAGTGCCTGTGTTCAGCTGGTTATTCTTGCGCGGGCGGTGCCGCCACTGCGGTGCGCACATTCCGGCGCGGTACCTGCTGGTGGAGCTTCTGGGCGGCGTGCTGGCGCTGGGCTGCACTTGGCGGTACGGCGCCGCCTACGCCCTGCCGGGCGGGCTGTTCGGCATGAGCTGGGCCGCGCTGCTGGCGCTGGCGGTCTGCGGGATCTTGCTGAGCGTTTCGCTCATTGATGCCGAGACGCAGACCATCCCGGACCGGCTGAATCTGGCACTGGCGGTCTGCGGCGCGGTGAGCGTGCTGCTCTCCCCTGCCGACTGGCTGCCGCACGTCATCGGTGCGCTCTGCGTCAGTGTGCCGATGTTTCTGCTCTGCCTTGTCATCGACGGCGCGTTCGGCGGCGGCGACATCAAGCTGATGGCAGCCGCCGGGCTGTTCCTGGGCTGGCAGAATACGCTGCTGGCGATGTTTTTCGGCATTGTTTTTGGCGGTATGTACGGCATATACCTGCTGGCCGCCAAAAAGGCAGGGAAGAAGGACCACTTCGCCTTCGGCCCGTTTCTGTGTGCGGGCATCGTGATCGCGATGCTGTTTGGCGGGCCCGTTTTGGAATGGTACTGCGCGTTTTTGTGATACTCCTTGCCTCCCTCTGCGAGGGGGCCAAGGGAATCAGCCTTTCATCTATTTCTTTCGGAGGAATCTCCCTCATGCCACGTTTTCGTTATACTGCCACCAATGAGAAGGGCAAGACCGTCCGCGGACTGCTTGAGGCCCCCAGCGAGGAGGCGCTCTACGCCAAGCTGCGCAATGACGGCCTGTACATGACCGACGCGCAGGAGGCCCAGAAGGCCCTCGCGACGTTCCGCCCGCTGAAAACCGCCGTGCTGGCGGATTTCTGCCGCAACCTGGGCACCCTGCTGACTGCCGGTGTGCCGATGGTGCGTGCGTTCCGCATCATGGCGGACGAGCGCACCATCGACGCCCGCCAGAAGGCCCTGTACGAGGCCATCCTGAGCGAGCTGCGCAAGGGCGTGCCGCTGTCCGATGCGATGGAGTCCTGCGCACCCGCGTTCCCCACCCTGCTGCTGGCCATGATCCGCAGCGCCGAGGGCACCGGCAGCATCGACCACGCCTGCGCCCGCATGGCGACCTACTATGAGCGTGAGCACAAGATGAACCAGCAGGTCGGCAACAGCATGATGTACCCCATTATCCTGTCCGTGCTGATCGTCGGCGTTATTGCGATTTTGATGACCTTTGTTCTGCCGCAGTTCAAACCGATGTTTGACCAGATGGAGACCCTGCCGTTCCTGACCCAACTGCTGTTTGACGTCAGCGACTTTGTCGGTGCCAACTGGCCGGTGCTGCTCGTCGTGGCGGCGCTCATCGTCTTTGGCGGCAAGCTCCTGCTGGCGCAGCCGAAGGTCCGCCGCCAGTGGGACCGCTTCATCCTGCACGCGCCGGTGGTCGGCGTGCTGAATCGCAAGATCTGCACGGCGCGCTTTGCCAGCACGCTGTCCAACCTGTACGGCAGCGGCGTGCCCATCATCACGACACTGGCCGCGGCACGCGACGCTATCGGCAACCGCTGGATCGAGAGCCAGTTCGGTGACGCGCTGGACAGCATCCGCGCAGGCCACAGCCTGTCGGAGGCGATTGCGGGCATCGACGGTTTTGAAGTGAAGCTCTCCTCCTCCGTCGCTGTCGGCGAGGAGACCGGCAAGCTGGACAGCCTGTTGGCGACCATCAGCGAGACACTCGACTATGAGGCCGAGATGGCGACCAAGCGCCTTGTCACGCTGCTGGAGCCCGTTATGATCGTTGTTATGGGTCTCGTGGTCGGCGGCGTCGTGGCCGCGGTCATCGTGCCCATCTACCAGTCCTACGGCACTATCGGCGCGTCGAGCGGCGCGATTTAAAGGAACCACCGTCAACCCTGAAAAGGGATTTTCCCGGCAGCTTCTCTCCCTCCGGCCCTTCGGGCCACCTCCCTCGCAGAGGGAGGCAAGTTCCCTGGCCCCCTCTGCGAGGGGGCTCCCGCCGCAGCGGGTGGGGGAGAGAGCCTCATCACTGCAGCTCCTTTTTCTGTTTATATTTTATCCATTCGGAGGCCCACCATGGCACTTCTTACCTCTTTATATCTGTGCAGCCGCACGGTGTATGCCGCCGTCGGCACGTCCACGGGCAGCGGGGCGCGCGTTGTCGCCGCCGCCCAGACCGAGCTGCCCGAGGGCTGCCTGATCAACGGCGTCATCACAAACGAGGCGGACCTGACCGCCGCGCTCAAAGAGTTTTTCACCGCCAACAAGCTGCCGATGAACCGCGTGGCGCTGATTGCAGGCGGCAGCCAGTTCATGCACCGCATCCTGACGCTGCCCGCCATGAGCGAGAAAAAGCGGATGGCCGTGCTCTCCCATGAGCTTGCCAGCGGCGGCGCCGAGATCAAGGCTCCACTGGACGACTACATGCTGCTCTCCCGCGATGCCAAGACCCGCGTGGATACCGTGCTGGCCACCCGCGTGGAGCAGAGCGTCATTGCCGGGTACGACGCGCTGGCCAAGGCCGTCGGCTTCAAGCTGTACAGCATCGACTTAGGGCTGGCCGCGCCGATCAAGGCCGTGCGCACGATCCCCGATTTGCAGCAAAAAACCTTCGTGCTGCTGCAATTTGACGATGACACGATCTCTGCCTGCCTGTTTGTGCAGGGGCAGTACACCTACTCGACCCGCAGCCGCCTGTTCAACCCGCGCGGCTCGGCGGAGTCCGGCACCGAGATCGCGCAGAAGCTCTCGGGCCTGATCCAGTTCCACACGACCAGCAAGAGCGAGCACCGCATTGAGACGGTCTGCTTTGCCGGCTCCACGGCGGACGACCTTGCGGTCTGCCGCCCGGGCTGTGAGGCGCTGGGCCTGCAGGTGGACCGCTTCCCGGATTCACCCACCGTCAGGCTGCCGTCCGGCACCGCGCTGGCCGATGTGCTTTACGCGGCGGGCAACCTGATCGCACGCTGATTTTTACCTGCAAATACTTGCCCCGGGGGCTTATCATTATGGCTATGAAACAGAACAACTTTTACCTGCGCTGGCAGAAGGCCGCCGGTGCGGCCAAGTCGGAGTCCCGCAGCCAGGGCCTGCGGACACTGGTGCCCGGCCTTGCTGTCGTGGCTGTCTCCATGCTGGGCTGGGGTGTGCTGACGCTGCACACCTCGATGCTGAAAAGCCAGCGGGAGGACATCCTGAACTGGTGCAGCGACAATACCGAGCCATACCGCGCCGCAACGCAGGATTCCGAGTCTGCGGCGCAGTTCCGCTCTCTGACCGACTATTCCGACGGGATGACCGAGCTGCTGAACAGCTACCCCGACGTGACCAGCAGTCTGCTGCACCGGGTCGAGGCTGCCGGCGGGTCCGGCATCACGATCCAGTTCACCGACTACAACGCATCGACGGGTGAGCTGCTCTTTAACGCGAACTCCTCCCAGGTCATCGACATTCCGGCCTACATCCGTTCCCTGCAGAACTGCGGGGTGTTTTCCACCGTCAGCTACACCGGCTACAAGGCCGATGACGACGGCTATTCCATCGATCTGCGCTGTGTGCTGGCAGCGCCGCAGCAGTAAAGGAGGGCGCTATGGAAATTGCACCAATGACAAGGCGCGATAAAATTCTGCTGTACGTCGTTCTGATGCTGGCGTTCGTTGTGCTTTTTGTCCGGTTCATGCTGATTCCGGGCATTGAGAACCACCAGCAGGCCGACGCCGATCTGCGCGAGGCGCAGGACGCCCAGACCTCCATGCAGGATGCGATCATGCTGGCCGGCACCTACGCCGCCGAAAAAAACAACAACTGGGGCGAACTGCAGACCGCCAACGCCAGCTACTACAGCCTGCTGAGCAGTGACGAGCTGGACACGCTGGTGACAAGCCTGGAGCTGAACCACAATTTACAGCCCGACTCGCTGACCATCGGCGAGCCCGTAACCCAGAGCCTTACCTATTATACCGCCAGTGAGAACGCCGGACAGAGCGCTGCCCCCAGCGCAGCCGCGTCCGCCTTTGCCGGTGACGACGACAGCATCACCGCTGACACCGCCGACACAACGGCCCAGGGCAACGCCATTTTGCAGCAGATCTTAGCCTCCGACCTCATCCCGGACTATGACCAGCCGGGCTATTACCGCAGCGTGGCGGTCAGCTTCTGCTGCACGGGCGAGGACAGTGATTTTCTTTCGATGCTGGACGACATGGCCGCGAACTACCCGTCCGTACAGCTTGTATCCTTCTCCATCGATACCCGCAGCTTCGCCGACACCGACGGCAGCGCCGTGACGGCCACGGCGTTCAATGTATCCCTGAACGTGATCCTCTGTGACAAAGGAGGCGTACAGCCGTGAAAAACATCCGCCTCGGCGACGTTCTGATCGAGTTCGGCTATATCACGCCCGACCAGCTGAACACCGCCCTTGCCTACCAGAAAGAGCACCGCGACCTGCGCGTCGGCCAGGCTTTGCAGGAGCTTGGCTACGTCAATGAGCGTCAGGTCCTGGAGGCACTGGCCCAGCGCCTCCAGCTTACAATGATCGACATCGAGCACACCAACGTCGATGTGACCGCCGTTGAGAAGGTCCCGCAGGAGCTTGCGCAGAAGTACGATATGCTGCCGATTGCGCAGAGTCCGCGCGCGCTGACGATTGCCGCCAACGACCCGCTGAACTACTACGCCCTTGAGGACATCCGCCAGCTGACCGGCCTCGAACCGGAGATCGTGCTGGCCGAACTGGAGCCGCTGCGCCGCGCCATCCGCTACTATTACGCCGAGGTCAGCGCCCGCAAGGCGGCCCGCACCGCCAACGACAGCGACATGGCCGCTGCCCAGACCGAGGATCTGGCCATCGACATGACTGCCGAGGGCGGCGACCTCGACGCGCCCATCATCCGTCTGCTGAACAGCCTCGTGCAGCGTGCCGTCACGACGACGGCGTCGGATATTCACATCGAGCCGTTCGAGGGCGAGACGAAGGTCCGTATGCGCATCGACGGCGTCATTATCGACTATGTGACGCTGCAGCGTGCTTTGCACCAGCCGCTGATCGCGCGTATCAAAATCATGTCGAACCTTGACATTGCCGAGCACCGCATCCCGCAGGACGGCCACTTCCGCGCGCGCCTCGAGACCGGCCCCGACGTCAACGTCCGTGTTTCGATCCTGCCGACGGTCTTTGGCGAGAAGGCCGTTCTGCGTATTCTGTCCAGCAACACTTACATCAAAAATGCCAGCCATTTCGGCATGAACGACGAGACCTACAAGCGCTTTCTGCCGCTGCTGAACCGCCCGAACGGCATCGTCTACCTGACCGGACCGACAGGCTCCGGCAAAACGACGACGCTGTACATGGTCCTGCAGACGATTGCCGAGCGGCAGGTCAACGTCTCGACGATTGAGGACCCCGTGGAGCGCAACCTGGCCCGCATCAACCAGACGCAGGTCAACAACATTGCCGGCCTGACGTTTGAGAGCGGTCTGCGCGCCCTGCTGCGCCAGGACCCCGACGTCATCATGGTCGGCGAGACGCGCGACGCCGAGACAGCGTCCATCTCGGTGCGTGCGGCCATCACGGGCCACATGGTTTTCTCAACGCTGCACACAAACGACGCACTGTCGTCCATTGTCCGTTTGGAGGATATGGGTGTCGAGCGGTACATGATCGCAAACTCCGTCGCGGGCCTCGTGGCTCAGCGTCTGATGCGCCGCGTCTGCCCGCACTGCGCCAAGCAGATGCCGGTCACGGCGGAGGAGCGCACCTATTTAGGGCCTGACATCCCGTTTGTGCGCCGCGGCACGGGCTGTACCCAGTGCAACGGCACGGGCTACCGCGGGCGTATCGCCATCCACGAGCTGGTCATCATCAACCGTGAGCTGCGCGAACTGATTTCTGCCGGGGCAACGCAGGCGCAGCTGACCGAGGCCGCCCGCCGCAGCCAGGGCATGACGAGCCTGCGCGAGGCCGCCCTGCAGCTCGTCCGCGAGGGCGAAACCACCCCCGAGGAGCTGCTGAAGATCACGTTCTATGAGGAGTAAACAGGAAAGCAGCAGCTGACCGCAGGGTTCTCTCCCTCCGGCTCGCAAGCTCGCCACCTCCCTCGCAGAGGGAGGCAAGGCGACTTGGCCCCCTCTGCGAGGGTAACTCCCCACAGTGTGGGGAGATGTCGCGGAGCGACAGAGGGGCCTGGGCCCGAAGGGCTGTCGCGAAGCGACTGGGGGAGAGAGCCTTCCGCCACCACCCTCTTTTCTGAAAAACGAGGTACACCATGCAGATTCATGAGCTCACCGCGCTGGCGCGGAACAGCAAGGCCAGCGATATTCATATCTCCGAGGGGCTGCCGCTGATGTTCCGCATCGACGGGCATCTGGCGGAGGCACCGGTCCAGCTTTCGGCGGCAGAGACGCGCTCACTGATTTTGAGCCTGATGGACGAGGCCCACCGCGAGGCCATCACATCGGAGCGCATCGACGCAGACTTTGCGCTTGTCGCGCCCGACGGTACCCGCAGCCGTGTGAACGTCTTTTACCAGCAGGGCAGGGCTGCGGCCACACTGCGCCTGCTGAACGACTCCATCCCGACCTTGGAAGAGCTGGCCATGCCGCCCGTTCTGACAAAGCTGGCCGACGAGCCGCGCGGCCTGATCCTGGTCACCGGCCCCACGGGCAGCGGCAAATCCACCACGCTGGCCGCCATGATCGACCACATCAATAAGACGCGCAGCGACCACATCATCACGATTGAGGACCCCATCGAGTACGTCTATCAGGGCCGCTGCTCGCTGATCCACCAGCGCGAGGTCGGCGCCGATGTGCGCAGCTTTGCTTCGGCGCTGCGCAGCGCCCTGCGTGAGGACCCCGACGTCATCCTCGTCGGCGAGATGCGCGACTATGAGACGATTTCCGCTGCCGTCACGGCTGCCGAGACCGGACACCTTGTCATGAGCACGCTGCACACCATCGGCGCGGCGCAGACGATCGACCGCATCATCGACGTCTGCCCTGCCGGTGCGCAGAACCAGATCCGCGGCCAGCTGGCCGCCGTGCTGCGCGGCGTCATCACCCAGCAGCTGCTGCCGCTGGCCGTCGGCAAGGGCCGCTGCGCCGCCACGGAGATTCTGGTGGGCACCGACGCCGTCGCAAACCTGATCCGCGAAGGCAAGTGCTACCAGATCCCGAGCATCCTGCAATCCGGCGCGGCCCTTGGTATGCACAGCCTGAACGCCGACCTGGCCCGCCTTGTCAGCACAGGCCGCATCACCCGCGAGGCCGCCGAGCGCTGCGCCACGAACAAGAGCGACCTGAAAAATTACCTGTAAGCAAAATAAAAAAAGGGTATCTGCCGTTCATGCGACAGATACCCTTCTTTTTTACCGCCCTGTAGGGGCCGGGCATGCCCGGCCCGCAGGCTCGCGCTGCCGCCCCTTTTACGGTTTGCTTTGTAGGGAGGGGTCTTGACCCCTCCGCGGCGGCCAGAGGGCTGGCCGCCCTACGATCCCACTTGAAAGCTGTACGTAGGGCGGGGTGACCTCACCCCGCCGTGCACCTCACTTTTCTGCCCCTTCCTTCCCCTGCGCCAAAATCCTTACCAGCCACCCGGGCACGGGTGCGCCCATGGCGGCGGCGTTCTCGGCAATGGAACCGAGCTCGGTAAAAATATACCACACCAGCACCACCGGCAGCACCACGCCGTTCACCTCAAGGCCCAGCCCGGGCAGGTTGGCAACGGCCACCGCCAGCACGGCGTCGGTCAGGGCGCACACCAGCACAACGACCACCATCCCGGCCTTGTGCCAGATGCCGGCCCGGGCGGCAGCGCTCGACCACGCGCCCCTGCTGGCCGCGGCGGCGCTGCCGCTGACCCAGTCCAGCGCCATGCAGGCGGCCCACGCCACAACAAGCCAGCCCAGCCAGCCGAACGCTGCCGTGAACGCCCCGCACACCGCCGCCACAACGGCCTTGCCGCTGACAAACAGATTTCGTTTCTCCATTAAGCATCCTTCCATTCACTTCTGTACAGTCCGGCATCCACCAGCCCGCGGGCCCGGCAGACTTCCAAAACCGCGTCCGCATCGCCCTGGGTGACCGGCCC
>OLWB01001205.1_pt1 | contig 25110 bp, 26 predicted proteins | sample 1673331 | NCBI WGS metagenome assembly OLWB01 (sample SAMEA3178943, study PRJEB25190) | human gut metagenome | biome: human gut; feature: human-associated habitat; material: faeces | place: Austria | collected 2013
GCTATGCCGGGGGCGCGTTTTTTACTTATTCTGTTCGTACAGCACGGCCAGACCCCGCAGGATCAGGTCGGCGGCCATGTGCATCTCGTGCCGGCAGGCCGGCGCAATGACCGGTGCAATGCCGCCGGTGGCCACCACTGTGGCGCGGCAGCCCAGCTCGGATTCCATCCGGTCGATCATGCCGTCCAGCAGCAGCGCCGAGCCCAGCACGCAGCCGCTCTGCATGCAGCCCAGCGTGTCCGTGCCGATGGCCTTTTCCGGCACCGCCAGCGGAATATCCGGCAGCAGCGCCGTGCCGCCTGCCAGCGCCGACAGCGCCAGATTTGCGCCCGGCAGGATCGCTCCTCCCCGGAACGCGCCCTGCGCGTCCAGCACCGAAATGGTGGTGGCGGTGCCCATGTCGATCAGCAGCAGCGGCGGCCGGTACAGATCCAGCGCGCCCACCGCAGCCGTCAGCAGGTCGGCGCCCAGCGTCTCCGGATGGCGGATCATCACCGGGATCCGGCAGCGGACGTTTTCACCCACCACCAGCGGCTCTCTCCCGGTCAGCAGCCGCGCCGCGCCCTGCAGGGCACGCGTTACCGGCGGCACCACCGAGGAGATGATGACCTGCTCCACGTCCCGCCTGTCCACCTCCGCCAGCTCCAGAAGCTGGCTGAGCGCCACGGCGTAATCGCCCACGGCGTTGTCGCGCCGGGTGGCGATGCGGAAGCTGCGGCGCACCTGCCGCCCCTCCATCAGTCCTACGACCACGTGGGTGTTGCCCACGTCCAGTGCAAGCAGCATACGAACGCCCCCCGTCTTATGCGTTGGTCTTGCGGGCAGCCAGCTTGCCCCGGCTGTACATGACCGCCTTGGCGATGGCGGCGCCGGTGATCAGGCACACCGCGCCCTCCACCAGTCCGTTGACGCCCACGAAGGCGATCACGAACAGGAAGGCGTTGGAGCTGCCCAGCGCCGCTGCAAAGCCCTGAATGTACTCCGTGTGATAGAAGCACAGGCACAGCATGGACATAAACAGCACCGTGTTGCACAGCGCGCCGATCAGTCCCGCCGCGCCGAAGGACCACAGGTTGCTCTTGTCCAGCTTGTTCAGCCCCTTGAAAGCCAAACCGCACAGCCAGCCCGCCAGAATACGGGTGGGCACGCACACCAGAAACGTGTAAAGCGGGTTGATGCCCAGCAGCACCGCACCGAACTGGCTCTTGCCGAAGCATTCCCAGAAGCTGATGCAGCCGAACACGCCGCCCAGAATGGCGCCGGTGGCCGGCCCCATGACGATGGCGCCCACGATGACCGGCACCATCAGCAGGGTGATCTCCAGCCCCGGCATCTTGATCATGCCCAGACCCGTGACCTCCAGCAGCAGCATAATGGCCACCAGCACAGAAATGCGCACCAGGTCATGCACGGTGTATTTCCCGCGCTTCGTTTCGTTATTCATATTGTTACCTCCTGCTGCCGCCTCCGTCCAGCAGAGTGCGGCGCTCGGGGATATAATACCACATTTCCCCGTTTTTGCAATAGGCAAAATGAAAACTACGCCGTTTCCGCCGCGCTGCCGGGCAGCAGCGGGCGGCTGATGGGCACAGAGCCCAGCATCAGCATATACTCGCCGTCCAGCATCAGCTGCACCTGCTCCACGCCCTCCAGCGAGCAGAGGGAGTCCACCAATCCCTGTATCATGCGGTTCTGCGCGTCCGCGTCCTCCGGCAGCAGCACCGTAACGCTGCTCGGCAGGTTCAGATAGCAGGTGCCGCCCTCGGTGTTGGCGCCCAGCGCCGTGAATTCCGCGGGCAGCAGCGGCTCGTCCAGGCCGCCGTAGCTGTCCATGGGACGCTCGGTCAGCGCCTTGACCACCGCCTGGGCGATGGTCTCGCCCTCGTACACCGTCAGCCGCCGCTCCTCGCCCACCAGCTTCCCGGTCTGGTCGGGGAAGTACAGAACCACCTTCACCGTGCGGACGATGTCCTCCGGGCTGGTGAGCAGCACCTCCTCGGAGGTGTACACCTCGTTGGTGCGGTCGGCGGGCAGTTCGCCCTCCACCGTCAGCCGCACCGCCAGAATACCCGTCAGCTGCATCAGCGACAGGGTGATGCAGTAGTCGGCGATGGTGCGGTCGATGCCCATCAGCTGGTTGTACTCGCCGCTGAGATCCACCGACACCGTGCCGCCGGTAACGGTGCAGCTCAGCAGCCTTGTGCCCGTGGGCACGGGGCAGATAAAGTCCGATTTGGTGCAGCCGCCCAGAAGCAGTTCCATGATGTACTGCGCCTGCTGCTGCCGTCCCCGGTCATGGGCGGTGATCTCCGCCCAGGGGATAGAGATGCCCGTCACGGCATCGCCGCCGCCGTTGCTCTTGTTCTTCTCGCTGAGGTCGGCCAGGCCGTACAGCCGCAGATACAACGACGGCTCCGCCGCGCTCTGCCCTGCCTCCTGCTCCGGCGCGCCGGCCTGATACGCCCCCAGTGCCGGTTCCTCGTCCGCCGGCTCCTTCGCCGCAGGCGCGCTGCCGCAGCCCGCAGATGTCAGCATCAGCAGCGCCAGCAGCAGGGCGATGATCCGTTTTTTCACGCCTCGTCACCCCTTTCCGCCAGCGGCAGATACACGGTGAACACCGTGCCCACGCCGTCCGCACCGTGCCCGGCCTCGATGGTGCCGCCCCGGTTCTCGATGGTGTCCTTCACGATGGACAGACCCAGTCCGGTGCCGCCCACCTCACGGGAGCGCATCTTGTCCACCCGGTAGAAGCGGTCGAACACGTGGGGCAGATCCTCGTCCGGTATGCCGATGCCGTTGTCGCTGACGGTGATGACCACCCGCTGCCCGTCCACATGAGCCTCCGCGTGGACAAAGCCGTTCTCCGGCGCGGAGTATTTGATGGCGTTTTCCATGAGGTTGTAGAGGATCTGATGTACATCGTCGTCGGTAGCCAGCGCCACGGCGTCCTCGTCCGCCGTGCCGGAGATGGTCACGCCCTTCTCCTGCGCCACCATGTGCAGCATCCGCTCCACCCGCTCCATCACCGGCGCCACCGCCGCAGGATAGGGCTGCTGCACCACGCCGCTGTCCAGCCGCGTCAGCCGCAGCAGGTTCTCCGTGATGCGGCTGAGCCGCTCCGCCTCCCGGCCGATGTCGGTAACGAACTCCTTGGTGGTCTCCTCGTCCATGTGGTCGGTCTGCAAAATGGAATCCGTCAGCAGCCGTATGCCCGCCAGGGGCGTTTTCAGCTCGTGGCTGGCGTCGGACACGAAGCGCCGCCGGGCGTTCTCCGTGGTTTGCAGCCGGTCAGTCAGGCTGTTGAACTCCGCCGCGATCTGGGCGATCTCGTCGGTGCCGCTGGCGTCCGCCCGGTGGCTGTACGCGCCCTCCCGCACATGGCGGATGGCCTGCAGAAGCCCGCTGATCTGCCGCGTCAGCATCCGGCTGAGCACGATGCTCAGCCCCGCCACCAGCAGGGCGATCAGCAGAGAGATGATCAGCAGGTTGTGCCGGAACGTCTCCAGCAGCTCCGCCTGCTCCGTGTCGTAGTCATAGGCGTACACCGCACCCACGATCTGGTTGTGATACACCACCGGCGTGGCCACGCGGCTGAGGAAGGCCGTGCCGTCGTATTTGCAGTAGCTGGCATCCTGTCCCCGCAGCGCCACCGCCACCACGGAGTACAGGGCGTACCGCCCCACGGCGTTGCCGCCCTGCCGGGTGTCGTACAGCACCAGTCCCGCGCTGTTGGTGACCATCACGCGGGTGGCGCCGGACTCGTCCAGTCCCTCCAGCGCCGCCTGCACGTTCTCCTTCGTCAGCTTTTCCAGCCCCATCAGCGCCGACTCGATGACCTTGGTGGTGCTTTTCAGTCCGTTCTGCGTGGATGTCACCATCAGGTTCTGGCTCACCAGCAGCGGATAGGAGTTCAGCAGCACCAGCACCGCCGCGATGACCAGAATGTAGCTGAGACTGAACTTCAGCTGCAGGGTCGCCTTGCTGCGCAGCTTCCGCGCCCCGGCGCGCAGCTGATCGCCCCGCGTCTCCTCCTGCGGGGTCGTGTCGGTATGGATGGCCTCCGTCTCACACGGTAGGCTGTTCTTCTCCCTTGAAATAGTAACCAACTCCCCACTTCGTCATAATGTATACCGGGTTGGCCGGGTCGGGCTCCAGCTTCTCCCGCAGGCGGCGGATGTGTACGTCCACCGTCCGGTAATCTCCGGCGTAGGAATAGCCCCACACCAGATCCATCAGGCTCTCCCGGCTGTATACCCGCCGGGGGTTCTTCATCAAAAGCTCGATGAGATCGTACTCCTTGGCGGTCAGGTCGATGGTCTTTCCGTCCCGGATGGCCACCCGCTGCTCCGTGTCCAGACTCAGCTCGCCCACGGTCAGCAGCGGCGTCCGCTGGCGGCTCTGCGCCGCCTGAGCGCCGTTCATGGAGCGCCGCAGCAGCGCCCGGATGCGCGCCTTCAGCTCCAGAATGTTGAAGGGCTTCGTCACATAGTCGTCCGCGCCGCAGGCAAAGCCCATGAGCTTGTCGCTGTCCTCGCTGCGGGCGGTGAGCATGATGATGGGCACCTCGGAAAACTCCCGTATCTTCATGCACGCGTCGCTGCCGGACAACTCCGGCATCATCACGTCCATGACGATCAGATCCAGGTCGCCCTTCTTCGCCAGCTCCACGGCGGCCGCGCCGTCGTAGGCCGTTTCCACCTCGTAGCCCTCGTTCTCCAGATTGAACTTCATGCCCTTGACCAGCAGCTTTTCGTCGTCTACCACCAGTATCTTCATTCCTGCGTATCCTCCGTCACGATGAAATCTTGTATGCTCTCCAGCACGGTCTGGCCAATGCCGTCCACCTCCAGCAGCTGCGCCGCATCGGTGAAGGGGCCGTTTTCCGTCCGCCAGTCCACGATCCGCTGCGCCAGCACCGGGCCGATCCCCGGCAGACTGTCCAGCTCGTCCACGCCGGCGGTGTTGATATTGACCATCCGCAGCTGCGCCGCGTCCTCCGTCGGCTGCTCCGCCTCGATCTCGTAGTCGCCCCGCGCCGTCCGCGGCGTCAGCAGCCACGTCAGTGCCACCGCCAGAAGGAACAGCACCGTCAGCCCCAGCAAAAACAGATCAGTCTTTGTCAAATTTATCCTCTTTCCCACGGTTGACTACCCCGCTCCTTTTGCTTATAATAGAGTGCGGACATACCGACGCCGCGTCCCGCGCGGCGCCGTCCCCCTATATTATAGCATACATGGAGAAAAAGTCACATGAAAATACGCCGTTTGCTCTCTGTTTTTTTGCTGGCCGCCCTGCTGTGCGGCCTTTTCACCGTTCCCGCCGCCGCGCTGGAGGATCCGGACATCCGCGCCAAGGCCGCCCTGCTGGTGGAGGCCGAGACGGGCACCATACTCTATGACAAGAACGCCCACGACGAGCTGTCCATCGCCAGCACCACCAAGATCATGTCCGCCCTGCTGATATTCGAGGCCATCGAGCGCGGCGAGCTGCGGATGGATCAGTCCGTCACCGCCACCGCCAGCGCCCTGCGCGGCCTGCCGGAGGACGGCAGCACCGCCGACATCGTGGAGGGCGAAACGCTGACCGTGGAGCAGCTGCTCTACTGCATGCTGGTCATCTCCGCCAACGAGACGTGCAATATCCTGGGCGAGACGGTGGCCGGCTCCGTGGACGCCTTCGTGGAGCGCATGAACCAGCGGGCGCAGGAGCTGGGCTGCAAGAACACCCACTTCGCCAACACCACCGGCCTGACCCAGTCCGGCCACTACTCCTGCGCCTACGACCTGTATCTCATCACCAGGGAGGCCATGACCTTTGAGGATTTCATGACCATCGTCAACACCAAGTCCTATGAGATACCTCCCACCAACAAGACCGAGGAGGAGCGCGTGCTCCACAGCACCAACGCCCTGATCTCCAACTGGCGGCTGGCCGGGTATCTGTACTCCGGCGCACAGGGCATCAAGACCGGCAGCACCGACGCCGCCGGACAGTGTCTGGTATCCTCCGCCGTCCGCGGCAGCCGGACGCTTATCAGCGTGGTGCTGGGCGCGGAAAAGGTGGAAAAGGAGAACGGCTCCGGCTACATCGTGGAAAGCTTCACCGAGACGGCGCGCCTGTTCGACTGGGGCTTTGACAACTTCTCCTCCCGGCAGGTGCTGGACGAGAACGAGCTGGTGCAGGAGGTGCCCGTCGCCCTGAGCAAGCAGGTGTCCACCGTGGCCGTCCACCCGGCGCAGAGCGCCGAGGCCATGCTCCCCAAGGATCTGGACGTGGAGTCCCTGACCCGCACCGTCACACTGGATAACGAAACGGCGCTGGCGCCCATCGCCGCCGGCGACCGTCTGGGCGAGATCACCGTCAGCTACGGCGACACCGAGTACGTCACCGTTCCCCTGCTGGCCGTGGCCGATGTGTCCGCCAGCCGCTTCCTGCTGGCGCGCCACGCCGTGGGCGAGTTCTTCTCCCGCCCCTCCATCCGCATTGCCGCCATCGCGCTGCTGGTGCTGATAGTGGCTCTGGTGCTGTGGTTCCGGTTCTATGGCCGCAACCGCCGCTACGGAAAGGCCGGCAGCAAGCAGTACCGCCACCGCTCCTACCACGGACGCCGCCACTGATGCCCATGGAGCCGCTTCGTATCCTGTACGAGGACGCGCACCTTGTGCTGTGCGTCAAGCCCGTGGGTGTGCTGTCGGAGGACAGCGCCGACGGCGCCTGTATGCCCGCCCTGCTGCGGCAGCACTACCGCGCCCAGGGCAAGCCCGACTACATTGCCACCGTCCACCGGCTGGACAAGGCCGTGGGCGGTGTGATGCTGTTCTCCCGCCGCCGGGAGATCACCGGAAAGCTCACTGCCGCCATTGCGGAGCACCGGGTCACCAAGGAGTATCTGGCTGTCCTCCGGGGCACGCCGGAAAAGGACAGCGACACCCTCACCGACCTGCTGTTCCGGGATGCCGCCCACAACAAGAGCTATGTGGTCAAGCGGATGCGCAAGGGCGTCCGCGAGGCATCGCTGGACTACGCCGTGCTGGGGCGAGCCGACGGTCTGACGCTGGTGCGGGTGCGCCTGCACACAGGCCGCACCCACCAGATACGGGTGCAGTTCTCCTCCCGCGGCCTGCCCCTGCTGGGGGACATCCGCTACGGCAGCAAGGCGCCCTGCTCCCCCGCCCTGTGGTCGCACCGTCTGGCGCTGACCCATCCCATCACCGGGAAGCCCATCGACGTCACCTGTCCCCCGCCGGACAGCTGGCCGTGGAGCTTATTTGCAGAATGAACATCAGCGGGAGGGGCAAAGCCCCTCCCGCTGTCAGCTTACTCCATTTACTCCATATCCACGTACACGATCTCCAGCCCCCGGCGCATGGCGTATTCCACCGTGCGGCGTGTGCCGCCCTCCTGCCCGTCGAACACCGCGATGAGCCGCTGGGCGTGATCCACCATGTACCGGTTCCGCCGCTGCATGCACCCGGCGCTGTAGTGATCCTGCACCACCGTCTCGTAGTCGCAGCGCTCTACCAGCGCCTGCCACCGCGCCTGCTGCTCCGGCGTCCAGCCCTCCGGCTGGCTGGGACAGGGGATGGCCGCCTCCAGCGTGATCTCCGGGTACTGCGCCCGCAGCGCCAGCGTGATCTCGCCGCAGTAGGTGTCCACGCCCCGCGCCATGCCGCAGATAAAGTGCCGGTACCCCTGTTCACAGGCGTCGGCGACGGCCTGCCGCAGCCGTTCCTTCAGCGCCGCGCACCGGGGATCGTCCTCATCGTACCCCCACGGCAGCTTCTCCGGCCGATACCCGGAAAAGCACACCGTCATCTGTTTTGCCGGCATACGCCTCACCCTCTTTCTCCGCCCATTGTACAGGATAGAAGCGCCCCTGTAAAGGGCAGGCAGTGGAATTTTCCTCTTGACTTCCTGCGCCCGCCGTGCTACCATACATGTCGAAAACAACCGCATATTTGTCTTCGGGGCGGGGTGCGATTCCCCACCGGCGGTATAGTCCGCGAGCGGCTTCGGCCGCAGGAACCGGTGCGATTCCGGTACCGACAGTATAGTCTGGATGAGAGAAGGCGTGTATGGCATTTTGCGATGCTCTTTTTTGATGCGTACACCTTGGAAGGCAATTTCCGGGTGTTTATCATCGAAAAGGAGTATTTTTTATGACACAAGCACAGAAAACCCACCATCTGGCCGTAGCCGCGCTGCTGGCCGCCGTAGCCGCCGTGCTGCAATTCATCGAGTTCTCCATCCCCATCATGCCCGCCTTTATCAAGCTGGACATCTCCGACCTGCCCGCCCTGCTGGGCACGTTTTCCCTGGGCCCCGTCTACGGCGCGGCCATCCAGCTGGTGAAGAACCTGCTGCATCTGCCCTTCGGCTCCAGCGCCGGCGTGGGCGAGTTGTCCAACTTCCTGCTGGGCGCGGTGTTCGCCTTTATCGCCGGCATGGTCTACAAGAATCACAAAAAGCGCAGCGGCGCCCTGTGGGGCTCCGTGGCCGGCGCCGCAGCCATGGCGCTCATCAGCCTGCCCATCAACTATTTCATCGTCTACCCCGCCTATGTGGTGCTGTACGGCCTGCCGCTGGAGGCCATCGTGGGCATGTATCAGGAAATTCTGGGCACGGTGGCGCAGGTGCCCACCTCCAACGCCCTGCTGAACTGCCTGCTGGTGTTCAACGTGCCCTTCACCCTGTGCAAGGGGCTGCTGGACGTGGCGCTGTGCTTCCTGATCTACAAGCCGCTGAGCCCCCTGCTGCATAAATAAGCGCAAAAGGCGCCGGGCGGACAGGGTCGTCCGTCCCTACGGCGGGACGTCGGGGACGCCGTCCCCTACGGACGGTTTACCATATTTGCCCCGCAATGAGAGTAAAAAAAGAAAGCCCGCGAGGGCTTTCTTTTTTCTGCTTCTCACACGCCCAGCTTTTCCAGCGCGGCCAGCTTCAGGCAGGTGCAGAACACGGCGATGGCCTGCTCCAGCTCCGCCACCGGCGGCAGGGACGGGGCGATGCGGATGTTGCTGTCCTGGGGATCCTTGCCGTAGGGGAAGGTGGCGCCGGCGCCGGTCATGGTAACGCCCGCCTCCTTGCACAGCGCCAGCGTCCGCTTGGCGCAGCCGGGCATGGTGTCCACGCTGATAAAGTAGCCGCCCACCGGACGCTTGTAGTCCGCGATGCCCAGCGGGGCGATCTCCTGATCCAGCGCGTCCAGCACCGCGTGGAACTTGGGTGCCAGGATCGCCGCGTGCTGCTTCATCAGCTCCAGCGTGTGCGCCCGATCCTTCAGGAACAGCACATGGCGCAGCTGGTTGATCTTGTCAAAGCCGATGGTCTGGATGTTGATGAGCTTGCTGAAATAGGCGATGTTGGCCTCGCTGCTGGCCATAACGCCCACGCCCGCGCCGGGGAACGTCACCTTGCTGGTGGAGGCGAACTCGTACACCATGTCCCCGTTGCCGTACTGGGCGCACAGGTCGATGATGTCGGGGAACTCCACGAAGTCGCAGTCGAACTCGTGGATGCAGTAGGCGTTGTCCCACATGAGCATGAAGTCCGGCGCGGCGGGCTTCATGGCCGCCAGACGGCGCACCGTCTCGGCGGAGTACACCACGCCCTCGGGGTTGGAGTACTTGGGTACGTTCCACATGCCCTTCACGGCGGGATCCTTGATCAGTTCCTCCACCTTGTCCATGTCGGGGCCCTCCGCCGTCATGGGGACGGCGATCATCTCCACGCCGAAGCTCTCCGTCACCTTGAAGTGCCGGTCGTAGCCGGGCACCGGGCAGATCCACTTCACCTTGTCCAGCTTGCACCAGGGTTTCTCGCTGTGGGCAAGGCCGTGGGTGAACGCCTTGGACACGGCGTCATACATCAATTGCAGGCTGGCGTTGCCGCCCACGAACACCTGCTCGGGCTTGCAGCCCAGAATGTCCGCAAACAGCCTTCTGGCCGCGGGGATGCCCGCCACCTCGCCGTAGTTGCGGACGTCGATGCCGTCGGAGACGAAATCCTCCGGCTTGGTCAGCAGGCCGAAAATGGGCGTGACCAGATCCAGCTGCACCTTGCTCGGCTTGCCCCGCGCCATATTCAGGCTAAGACCCATGCCCTTGAGCTGCTCGAACTTCGCCTTCACCGCGGCGTACTCCGCCTGCCGCTCCTGGGGCGTCATCTCGGTGTATTTCTTCATTATGCTTTTCCTCCTTCGTTCTTGCGTTCCGGGTATTTCTTGCGAACCATATTACACTACTTGCACAAAAAATGCAACCGCAATTTGTGAATATCGGAGAAAAAGCTGCCCCGGCTCACGCCGGGGCAGCTTAGCAAAACGCATCGTTCTGCAAAGCCATTATCTTGTGAATACGGTTTCTCCGTTGAAGGTAAGCTTGCAGACGCTCCCCGGCTCGATTGGCTCGTCAAACCGTGTCCAAATCATGCAACTATCGTCGGCTTGGTCGGCGGTGAAGCTCCAATCGCAGGGGATAGACTTGCCGCCCTCGTCAAACGCTTTGAACGCGCTGAGGATGCCGGTGGTGGAGTCTATATAGTCGGCAAAATACACCGCCATGGACAGCTTGGAGCACTCGATCCTCTCCGCCGTGAGCGTCTCGCCGCCGTAGGACAGGGAAACATTCTCCGCCAGCACCTCACTCTGCACGGTAACAGGCGTTTCCTCCAGCGTGACCCGCCAGTCCCCCGGCAGCACGGTGGTGGTGATCCCCTTTCCGCCCCAGTGCAGCTCCAGATATGGAAGTGCTTCCTTATCAACGGTCACGTCCCGCCAAAAGTACCGCCACTCGGTATCCGTGGCCTCCGGGTCAAAGTCGCTGGGCTGTCCGAAATGACAGTGGGTCTTCGGGTAGATGACCGTGCCCGTCCGCGTGTCCAGGAAATACCAGTTCGCCTCCCAGGACGCGGACCATTCGTCCGAACCCAGCGGCTCTTTCATCACCAACTGGAGAGTGCCGTCCTCCCACCCGGCGTTGCAGATGGACGCACCGCAGGGCAGCTGCACGTCCGCGTCCCCCGGCTGCCAGTAATACCGCACCGTTCCGTTGCGGAATCGCTGCTGGCACTGGGGCAGCTTTGCGTTCTCTCCGGCGTTTTCCACCATCTCCGCCACGTTGAAGTCGATCTTCTCGTGGTCAAACCACCGTTTCTCCTGCCAGTTTGTGAAGGTCATCACCAGGCCGTTGGCGCTGTCACCCGGCTGCCAGTCGGCGTGTACGACGCCCTCCAGCTCGTTCTTCGGCACGCCCTCCTTCCGCTCCAGAAAATACGACACATACGCGCCGGACATCATCTTGCTGGGGAAGTACAGTTCAAAGTCGGTAAATTGGCCGTCCTGATCCAGCACAGCCCCCTCGTTGGCCTTCAGTCCATAGAGAAGATATAGGGTGCGCTCGTCCGAGATCACCTTCTCCACGTTGATTTGCAATTCCTCTGTGGCCGCCGCAGGCTGCTGCTGGGAGATCACCGGTGCCTCGTCTGCGTCACCGATGACGGTCTGACCGGGGGAAAAGATGTCGCGCCACGACAGCGGTATTCGACTGATAGCGAAGGCGGTGACGGATACGCCCAGTATGATCAGCACCGCCGCACACGCGGCAGATAATTTGGGAAAGCGGGTGCGTTTTCTCCGGTCTGCATTTGTGCGGTTAAAGTCGAGGGCTTCTTCCAGATATGCGGTGTCAATATCTCCGATGGCTGACACCAGCTTGTCGGTTTTCCGATCCATTATATGTTTGCCTCCTTATGATTCAGGTATTGATGTAGTTTTCCGCGTATTCTGCTGAGCCGGACAGACACGTTGTTCTCGGTGATGCCAAATGCGTCTGCCAGCTCGGATATTGATTCTGAGAACCAGTAGCGTTTCACAAACATGAGTCTGTCATCTTTGGGCAAGGCAGCGAGAAATGCGTTGATCTGCGCAGATAGTTCACTTATCGAGAGCTGCTCATCCATGGAGCTATCGGGGATACAGTCCTCCAGTTCGGATAGTGAGACCTCAAATTGGCTGCCCCGCTTTATCGCGGTATTTGCGCGAAGCTTCTTCAAAGAGCGGTTGCGAACGATACGGCAGATATAGGATCTCAGCGGGTCGGGGGATTGAGGAGGAATACTGTTCCATGCGCCAAGATAGGCGTCGTTCACACATTCTTCCGCATCCTGATGATCGTTCAGAATGCTTCTGGCGATTTTCATGCACAGGTCGCCGTATTTTTGGGACAGTTCGGTGATGGCCTGCTCTGAGCGCTCAAAAAACAGGCGTATAATTTGTTTGTCATCCATATAACGGTGTTTCCTCCTTTCTCCCTCTATAGATCAACTACCTTTTCAGGCGGGAATATTACACGCCCTTCGGAATTTTTTACAGATGTTTGCAGGGGGCGGCGTTTCCTACGGAAGCAAGCTGCCCCGGCGCGAGCCGGGGCAGGGATACTGTGTTCTGATATTGTTCCGTTATTCGGCCTCTTTTTCCAGCAGCGCCTTTTTCTCCTCCACGCCGGACTGGGCGCAGCCGTACTCCCAGTTCCACGGATCCTTGCGGCACACGCCGTCGGCAAAGGGGATGAAAATGGACAGCAGACCCACCGCCGCCAGGATCCAGCAGTACCACATGCCGCCCACGATGGCCGCGGGGCTGGTGCGCAGGGCATCGGTGGTGACGGTGGTGTTGGTCAGCGCCGCGGCGCTGAGCAGCTGCGCGCCGTAGGGGATGATGCCCTGAAACACGCAGGAGAAGATATCCAGCAGGGACGCGGTGCGCCGGGGATCCACCCTGTATTCCTGAGACACGTCCCGCGCCATGTCGCCGGCCACGATGATGGCCACGGTGTTGTTGGCGGTGGCGCAGTCGCATAGGGACACCATGGCAGCGACGCCCACCTGCGCGGACTTGTTGCCCTTCATCACCCGGCGCAGCTTCTGGATGATCCATGTAATGCCGCCGTTTTTGGCGATCAGCTCCGACATGCCGCCGCACAGCAGCGTCAGGAAGAACACCTCGTTCATGCTGGTAAAGCCGCTCCACACGCTCTGGGCAAAGGTGGCCACCGTCAGGTCGCCGCTGAAAATGCCCACCAGACCGGCGGAGAAAATGCCGATGGTCAGCGCCAGGAATACGTTCAGACCGCACAGTGCCAGCACCAGCACCAGAATATAGGGCACCACCTTGATGAGATCGAAGGGCAGCGCCTCCAGCGGCATCACCGTCTCCGGACGGCCGAAGATCAGCAGCAGCACCAGCGTGATAACCGCCGCCGGCAGCGCCACAAGGAAGTTCACCCGGAACTTATCCCGCATTTCGCAGCGCTGGCTGCGGGTGGCGGCGATGGTGGTGTCGGAGATCATGGACAGGTTGTCGCCGAACATGGCGCCGCCCACCACCGCACCGATGACCACCGTCAGGGACAGGCCGCCCTTTTCCGCGATGCCCACGGCGATGGGGATGACGGCGGTGACGGTGCCCATGGAGCTGCCGGTGGCGGTGCCCATAAAGGCGGAGATGACGAACAGACCTGCCGCCAGAAACTCCACCGGCACCAGCGACAGGCCCAGATTCACCGTGGACTCCCGCCCGCCCATGGCGGCGGCGACGCTGGCGAACGCACCGGCCAGAATGTAGATCATCAGCATGGTCAGGATGTCCACATTGGCCGCGCCCTTGGCGAACGTCTCGAATTTTTCGTTGATGCTGCCCTTGAACATGATAAAGGCCGTCAGCACCGCCAGAAACATGGCGGTGACGGAGGGGAACTGGTAAAAGGCCATGTCCGCGCCCTTCACCTGATAGTAGATACCGGCGCCCATGTAGATGACGATGAACACCGCAAAGGGGATCAGCGCCAGCCCGCTGGGGCGCTTTCCGTTGAGATCTTTCATGTTGCTTTCCTCTCTTTCTTCACAGAAAATGTCCGCGCTGCACGGGCAGCGCGGGCATCCCTTGTCCATATATTATCGTAAAAGGAAACTTTTGTCAACGGATATTCCCATTTTTATCGGCATCTGGTTATCTATAAAATAGATAGCCGCGTCACACCCGCCGCAGCTCGTACACATCCGTCCGCCGGGCGGACAGGATAGGCAGCTGGCGGCGCACGGCGTCTATTCTGGTCATATCCAGCTCCGTGACGGCCACCTCCTCTCCCGCGCCGCACTGATGCAGCACCGTGCCCCAGGGGTCGCAGACCATGGAATTGCCCCACGCCACGTAGGAGGCGCTCTCGTCCCGCGCCGGGGAGGTACCCACGGTGAAGCACTGGTTATCCACCGCCCGCTGCCGCAGCAGCAGCTCCCAGTGGGCGGGGCCGGTGGTCATGTTGAAGGCCGCCGGCGCCAGCAGCACCCGCGCGCCCTCCAGCGCCATGACGCGGCACAGCTCCTCGAACCGCAGGTCGAAGCAGATGCACAGTCCCATCCTGCCCCACGGCGTGTCGAACAGGGTCACGTCGTTCCCCGGCGACAGGGTGTCGGACTCCCGGAACCGCTGGCCGCCCTCCACGTCGATGTCGAACAGGTGCATTTTCCGGTGGCGCGCCACGCAGACACCCTGCGGGTCAAAGACGAAGGAGGTGTTATACACCCGTCCATCGTCCAGCTCCGGCAGAGAACCGCCCACCAGCCACAGTCCCAGCTCCCGCGCCGCGCGGGAGAGCATCTGATACGCCGCGCCGCCCGCCGGCTCGCCGTAGGCGCGGAAGCATCTGTTGTCGTAGGGGCAGCAGAACATCTCCGGCAGAATGGCCATGTCCGCGCCGCGGACGGAGCGCAACAGTTCCTCCGCGTGGCGCAGGTTGGCGGTCTTGTCCGCCGTAACGTGCATCTGAATTTGTGCCAGTCTCATACGCACCACCTCAATATTCCCGCAGCACCAGCTCGGTGACGCCCTCGCTGATGCTGACAAGGCGTTTCACTTGACTGCGCTTGTTGTACACCATCCACAGCATGTCCCGGATGGCCGTGCCGCCCCGGTAGCCGTGGATGAGCCGCAGGCGGTACACCCCGCCGCCGCAGCGCCGCAGCGCCGCGTCGATGGCGATCTGCGCCTGATATGTGTTCATCCCATGAAGATCCAGTTCCATTACGCCGCCTACCATACAGGCACCTCCCGGTTTTTGTCTCTTACCACACATCATAACGCAAAAGCGTTGAGTTTGCAAGGCGGGAGTGGTATAATACCTGTCATATCGATCATATCCCCTGCGAGGTGCTCTCATGACCATTCTTGTACTCTCCGATTCCCACGGGAACGTGGGCAATATGATACGCGCCGTGGAGCAGGTGCAGCCGGATCGGGTGCTGCATCTGGGCGACTGTCAGCGGGATCTGACGGCGCTGGAGGGGGAATTCCCCGCCCTGCCCATGGAGGGCGTGCCCGGCAACTGCGACTGGGGCAGCTGCGACCAGCCGGAGCGGCTGCTGGAGATGGGCGGCGTGCGCATTTTCATGCTCCACGGTCACACCCGGAACGTGAAAAGCTCCCCCATGTCCGCCCTGTACGCGGCAAAGGAGTACGGCGCGCAGGTACTGCTGTTCGGCCACACCCATGTGCCGCTGGTGGACAACGACGGCTCTCTGCTGACGCTGAATCCCGGCGCGGCAGGCGACAGGCTGCATCCCACCTGCGGCATACTCACCATCGACAACGGCCACGCGGACGTCCGGACGCTGGCGCTGTGAAAGGAGACACACCATGTTCTATATCGGCTGCCATCTCTCCGCCTCCGACGGCTTTCTGGCTATGGGCAAAACGGCGCTGTCCATTGGCGCCAACACCTTTCAGTTCTTCACCCGCAATCCACGTGGCAGCAAGGCCAAGGCCATCGACCCGGCGGACGTGGCTGCGTTTCTGGCGCTCGCGGCGGAGCATGGCTTCGGCACGCTGGTGGCTCACGCGCCGTACACCATCAACCCCTGCTCCAAGGACGAGCACACCCGGGAGTTTGCCCGCATGACGCTGGCGGACGACCTGAAGCGCATGGAGCATATTCCCGGCAACGTGTACAACTTCCACCCCGGCAGCCATACCGGGCAGGGCATCGAGACGGGCATCTGTCAGATCGCGGAGACGCTGAACGCCATCCTGACGCCGGATATCCGCACCACGGTGCTGCTGGAGACCATGTCCGGCAAGGGCAGCGAGGTGGGCAGCCGCTTCGAGGAGCTGCGGGAGATCATCGACCGGGTGGAGCTGTCGGACAAGCTGGGCGTGTGTCTGGACACCTGCCATGTGTCCGATGCGGGGTACGACATCGCGGACGACCCGGACGGCGTGCTGACGGAGTTCGACCGGGTCATCGGCCTTGACCGGCTGAGAGCCGTCCACGTCAACGACAGCCTGAACCCGGTCGGCTCCCACAAGGATCGCCACGCCCGCATCGGCGAGGGCTGTCTGGGCGCGGAGGCGCTGGGGCGCGTGGTGCGCCATCCGGCGCTGCAGGGGCTGCCCTTCGTGCTGGAGACGCCCAACGAGCTGCCGGGCTATGCCCGTGAGATCGCCCTGCTGAAGGAGCTGCACGGCGTATGATGCTGCGGATATCGGCTCTGGCTATCGCGGTCATCGCCGCCGTCGGCCTGTGGAAAAAGGCGTGGCTGCCGGAGAAGAAATGCTTCCGCGCCGGGTTTTTCGTGTACTACACCCACCTGAGCAACCTCTTCATTCTGGTGTACGAGCTGGTGCTGGGCATCGCCAGCTGTGACCCGGACGGCGGCGCGTACCGGTGGCTCAGCTCCCCCGGCGTGGCGGTGAGCGTGACGCTGTGCATCTACGTCACCCATTTGATCTACGCCTTTGTGCTCATCCCCTCCGCCCGGCGCCGGGGCGACGAGAGCTGGCTGAGAGGGCGCTTCTCCTTCGGGAATCTGTGTGTCCACTACGTCACCCCCGGCCTTGTGGTGCTGCAATGGCTGCTGTGGCAGGATAAGACCGGCCTGACCGTGGGTCACGCCGCGTGGTGGCTGGTGCTGCCGCTGGCGTACTTCGCCTTTGCCATGCTGCGGGCGCGCACCGGCGTGCCCATCGGCCACAGCGACAAGCTGTACCCCTACCCGTTTCTGGACTATCCCCGGCTGGGCGCAAAGCGCTTCTGGCTGTACGTCACCGGCATTCTGGCGTTTTTCTTCGCGCTGGGCTGCCTGTTCGTGGGGGTCGGAGGTCGGTTGACATAAAAAAAGAGACGGCTTCGCCGTCTCTTTTTTATGCCTGTGGGATCTCTCCGTGCTCTTTTTCAAAGTCGCTGATGCGCTTTTTGATCATCTGCTCCAGCTCCCGGTTCTTTGTGCGTCCCTCATATTCCGCGATATAGCCCAGCTTGTCCAGCAGTACCTGCTCTACCCGCAGCGTGTATCGACTGAGATTATCCTTCATTTTGCCGCCTCCATGACGAAGTATTGACAAAATAATAGCGAAGGAGTATAGTAAATTGTGCGTTTGACGCAGTTATGACGCATGGACGGGGGTGAAAAAATGTACAAGAAGATGTATCTTTTGCTGTTCAATGCCATTACCACGGCGCTGCGGGAAATAGCCGCCGGGCGAACGGACAGCGCTGTGTCCTGTCTGACCTGCGCACAGCAACAGGCAGAGGAACTGTTCCTGAATGGTGCAAAGTGAAGCCTTTCGTAGGGGATGCGGTCACTGGCTCGGAATGACAGTGCGACTCTGTCCGCCCATAGGGGACGGCGTCCCTCCTATCGCAAAAAAAGAGCGCCCGCACGGGCGCTCTTTTTTATGTCAACTTAAACGCGCTTCCACTTGGCGCCGCCGGGTACATCGGTGATCTCGATGCCCTGCGCCTTCAGCTCGTCGCGGATGCGGTCGGCCTCCGCAAAATTCTTGGCCTTCTTCGCGTCGGCGCGGGCGCGGATCAGCGCCTCCACCTCGGCGTTCTCCTCGCCGTCCTCGCTGACCACGGCAAACCCGCCGGCAGCGGGCGCGGCGGCCACCTGCTTGGCGCGCAGCTCCGCCGCCTTCTCCAGCAGCTTCAATCCCAGCACCGTGTCGAAGCTGTCCAGCAGCGCCAGCTTCGTCTTGTCGTTGGTCTTGGCCTTCAGCACGTCATACAGCACCGTCACCGCCATGGAGGTGTTCAGGTCGTTGTCCATAGCCGCCATGAACTTGGCCTTGTACTCGTCAAAGGCAGCCTGCTCCACGTCGCCCTCGTCCTTCAGCGCTGCGATGCGTGCCAGCAGCTTGTTGTAGGCGACGGTGGCGTTGTCCAGATTCTCCCACGTGAACACAAGGCTCTTGCGGTAGTGGCTCTGCAGGCAGAAGAACCGGTAGGCCAGCGGGTCGTAGCCCTTCTCCTCCAGCAGGCTGACGGTCAGGAACTCGCCCTTGGACTTGGACATCTTGCCGTGGTCGGTGTTCAGGTGCGCCACATGGCACCAGTGGGGGCACCAGGGGTGACCCAGATAGCTCTCCGACTGGGCGATCTCGTTGGTGTGGTGGGGGAAGGCGTTGTCCACGCCGCCGCAGTGCAGATCCAGGTACTCGCCGTTGTACTTCATGGAGATGCCGGAGCACTCAATGTGCCAGCCGGGGTAGCCCACGCCCCAGGGGGAATCCCATTTCAGCGCCTGATCCTCGAACTTGGACTTGGTGAACCACAGCACAAAGTCGTTCTTGTTGCGCTTGTTGGTGTCCTCCTCCACGCCCTCGCGGACGCCCACGGCCAGATCCTCCTCGTTGTGGTCGTTGAAGATGTAGTACCGTTTCAGCTTGCTGGTGTCGAAGTACACGTTGCCGCCGGCCAGATACGCGTAGCCCGTGTCGATGAGCTTGGTGATGATCTTGATATAGTCGTCGATCAGGCCGGTGGCGGGCTGCACCACGTCCGGGCGCTTGATGTTCAGCTTCCGGCAGTCGGAGAAGAAGGCGTCGGTGTAATACTGGGCGATCTCCATGACGGACTTGTGCTCCCGCTTGGCGCCCTTGAGCATCTTGTCCTCGCCCTCGTCGGCGTCGGAGGTCAGGTGTCCCACGTCGGTGATGTTCATGACGCGGTTCACGTCGTATCCGGCGTAGCGCAGGTACTTCTCCAGCACGTCCTCCATGATGTAGGAGCGCAGGTTGCCGATATGGGCAAAGTGGTACACGGTGGGGCCGCAGGTGTACATCTCCACATGCCCCGGCGTGTGGGTCTTGAACTCCTCTTTCTTGTGGGTAGCGGAATTATACAGATACATGGTGCTTCTCCTTTTATATGATGAATTTATTTGAACGATAAAAAACGCCTCTCAGACGCATGGTCTGAGAGGCGAAATGAACTTCGCGGTTCCACTCTCGTTTATCACTCAAGTACGGCCTGATGACGTTGGCCAGCCGGAGGGCATCCACATCCCCCGCGCTCCCGGACGCACTTTCCGCACCGCTCGGCAGGACGGCTTTCAGCCGGTGGCCGTCCCTCTCTTGGCAAAGCTCTGGTGCGTACTCTTTCCGATCAACGCGCTATTCGGTTCAGTTAATAGTAGCAGGAATTTCCCCGCCTGTCAAGTCATTTGGTCAAAAGGCGAAGCCCCGCGTCCGAAGACGCGGGACTTCTCATGGGGAGGGCAAATAGCGGGTTAGGGATTGACAGGCGCAGACCAAGTGGCGATGTTGTTAGCGGATGTAATCTTGCCGAAAAATGCATTTGCATTTTCATAAGAGATCGCTTGTCCCGCCGCTACGGTAATGGTTTGGCCGCCACATGTCCATTTGCCAGCCTTCAGGTAAAGCTGGCCGGGATTATTTCTATCCCCCATCCCGCAGCTGCTAAAGGCTCCTGCCGGAATGGTTTCCACGCCCTCACCGAGGGTAACCTTTTTCAAGGCTTTTGCACTTCTGAACGCCTGATTACCTATCTGAGCGGCAGAAATCCTCACTTCTTCCAGTGCCGTACAATTGCTAAACGCATATGGTGCAATCGTTGTCACGCTGCTGCCAATGTTCATGGAGGTCAGTGCCTTACATTTGAGGAATGCATTCCTTCCAATCGAGGTCACGCCATCACCCAGCGTCACGGTGGTAAGGTTCGTGCAATTACTGAATGCGCTGTCACCAATGGCGCCGCTCCCGATATTCGCATTTGTCAATGCCGTACAGCCGTTAAACGCACCGGATCCAATAGAGGTCACACCGCTGCCGATGGTGATGGAGGGAATCTGCGCGCATCTGATAAACGCATTTTTACCGATTTGGGTCACGCCATTGCCCAGCGTTACATTGACAAGGCTTGTGCAGCCATTGAATGCACTTTCGCCAATGGCGCCGCTCCCGATATTCGCATTTGTCAGTGCCGTACAGCCATTAAAAGCATTTTTCCCAATAGAGGTCACACCATCGCCAATATTAACGGATGTAAGTGCTGTGCATTTGGAAAATGCATTATCGCCGACTGAAGTCACACCATTGCCCAATTCTACTGTGGTAAGTCTCGGGCAACTGTTGAATGCGCTAATCCCGATCTCGCCTCTTTCGATTTTGACGGTTTCAAGTGTCTCTTTTGCATACGTGTTTCCCACCGTAAAGGAGGCATCCAACGTCGCGTTGTCACTGATGATCAGTGTCGTCAATGTCCGGCAGTTATAGAAGGTTCCGGCCTTGACCGTTCCAGCTCTGATAATAGCCTCCTTCAGCGCGGGGCAAGAGTAGAAAGTCTTCTCCCCGATGTCGGTCACGGTGCTGGGTATCTCAACACGCTCCAAAGCATCACAGGTATAGAACGCCTTGTCGCCAAGGGTTTTTACATTCTCGCCCAGCGTAATATCTGTCAAATAATCGCAGCCGGAGAACGCTTCCTCACCTATGGTCTCGCAGTTGACGGTTATTTTTTTCAAATCCTCGCTTCTGTGGAAGGCATAATTCCCAACAGAGCCGCCAGAAACCGTCACCTGCTCCAAACCGCTTTGGCGGAAGCTGGAGTCTCCGATCTCCATATTTGCGGGAATATCTACATTTTTCAGGCCTTTGCACATATAAAACGACCAAGTGCCGATTTTCTTGACGCTACCGGGGATCGTCACTTTTGTCAGCCCTACGCAACCTTGAAACACATCCTTGCCGATCTCTGTCACACCATCCTCGATCACGACTTCCGTGAGATCTGCCCATCTCTCGGCCGGCACCGCTATCGGTTTGCCGTTTTCATCTACCGATCCCTTCAAATTTGCAAAGAATCCATCCGGTACCTTGCCGTTCACGCCAGACACAACGGCCTTGACCACTTTACCGGCTTCATTTTTTACCAACTTAACGCCATAACCCTCAGAGTTGTCATAATCGTAGCGCGATTCGTAATCATACTCCGGCTTGTTGTTCAAGTCCTCATCAGTCGCCGCATCTCTGTCATAGGTGTTGTCGAAGCTGTCGCTCTCCACAGGGGCCTGGGTCGCCAGTACCTTCAGGCTCAGCTCGATGGTGGGCTGTACCGTGCTGTAGTTGGCCTCGTTGCCCACGTTCTCGGGCATCCAAGCCACCAGTGCCACCAGTTCTTCCGCTCCGGCCTTCAGCGGCAGCTCCGCCTGACGGTGCAGTGTCTTCCCCAGCTGCGCGCCCTCACCGACGCCGGTCTGTGCCGCTTCACGGTCAAGGGCAACGGGTGTTCCATTCTCATCAGCCGTAAACGTCGTCCAGCCGAACTTGATATAGTCGGACAGCTTGAACTCCTCGCCGTCCACATTGACGCCCACCGTCTCATGCACCGGCGTGATCTGCATGGCGTAGGTCAATGCCAGATTGCCGCCGTTCTTCACCTTCAAATAGACAATCTGGGTGTAGCCCGGCTCCCACAGGGCGTTCTCGTCGAACAGATCCTTGGAGTCCTCTGCGTCAAGCCAACCGCTTTCCTTGTCCCAATACTCCAGACCCACATCCAGATTACCGGACACAATCCTGTTGACGCCGGTGGAGGCCGTATCTGTAAACCATGCAAATGTACTGCCCGCCAACATCGCCAAGCTCAGCACAAGGGCCAGCACACTGGTTAACAGTGCCCGTTTCGTTCCCCCGACCTTCTTTTCCTGTCTCATGTCATTGCTCCTCTCTTTCTGTGTCTTATTTCTTTTTACCCCCGCTTCGACCGCATTGTCCATGCTGTCTTTTTGAGACATACAACAGGATGCTTTGTCTTTTCATATGAAAAGACAAAGCCCATGGGCTTTTCTGCCGAAGGCAGGTTACTTCTTTAGTTTAGCACGCTATATCGAAAAATGCAAGTACTTATTCACAATTTTCCCTTTTTCAAACTATTCCCCGCCTGTCAAGTCATTTGACCTCTTTGAACACATCGGCGTTTTTGGCGAAGTATTCGATGCCGGAGTACACGGTGGTCACCAGGATGACGCCCTGGCACACATAGTTCAGCACCTGGGGGATGCCGAACAAAATCAGGCAGATGCACACCATGGTGCTGGCGGTCTTGATCTTGCCCGACCAGCCGGCAGCGATGACGCGCCCCTTCTCCACGGCCACAAGGCGCATGCCGGACACGGCAAACTCCCGCAGCAGCACGATGGCCAGCACCCACGCGAAGAAGGTGCCCTCCTCCACGAACCAGCACAGCGCCGCCATCACAAGGCACTTGTCCGCCAGCGGGTCCATGAATTTGCCGAAATCGGAAACCTGGTTATAGTGCCGGGCGATATAGCCGTCCAGCAGGTCGGTCAGGCAGGCCACGATGTAAATGCCCAGCGCCACATAGCGGCTGCCGGGGAAGCCCCAGTACAGCACCACCAGAAACGCAGGGATCATCAGCACCCGCAGGATCGTCAGTTTATTCGCCGTAGTCATATATGTATCCGCCTTTCTTGATCGTATCCCGCACAGTATACCACATTCCGCCGGGAAAGAAAACTGCTTTTTATTCCGCCAGCTGGCCGGTCAGCTCGCCGTCCATGGCGCCGGTGATGCGCACCGGCACGAACTCGCCTGCCTCCACCTCGTGATCGGCGGTGAAATAGATGCGCCCGTCGATATCGGGGCTTTCGGCGTAGCTGCGCCCCACGAACTGCATGGCCTGCTGGTCGAAGCCGTCGCACAGCACCTCGACCACCGCACCCATGCGGCTGTCGTTGAAATCGTCCATGATGCGGGACTGCACGTCCACCACCAGCTCCGCCCGGCGCTCCGCCTCGGCGGTGTCCACCCGGTTCAGCATCCGCGCCGCCGGCGTCCCCTCCTCCGGGGAGTAGGGGAACACGCCCGCCCGCTCGATGCGCACCTCCCGCAGGAAGTCACACAGCTCCTCGAAGGCGGCCTCGTCCTCGAAGGGCAGGCCGGTGATGAGGCTGGTGCGCAGCACCAGACCGGGAATGCGCGCCCGCAGCTCGCGGAACAGCGCCAGCAGCTCCGCCTTGTCGCCCCGGCGGTTCATGGCGCGCAGCACCTTATCGTTGCAGTGCTGGATGGGGATGTCCAGATAGGGCAGCACCTTGTCCTCGGCGGCGATGGTGTCGATCAGCTCGTCGGTGAACTCGTCGGGATAGAGATAGTGCAGCCGGATCCAGTGGAAGTTCAGCTTGCACAGCTCCCGCAGCAGCGCCGCCAGCTTCTTCTCGCCGTACAGGTCGATGCCGTAGCGGGTGATGTCCTGGGCGATGACGATGCACTCCTTCACACCGGCGTCGGCCAGCTTTTTTGCCTCCGCCAGCACGTCCTCCATGCGGCGGCTGCGGTACCTGCCCCGCAGGGAGGGGATCACGCAGTAGGCGCAGCGGTTGTCGCAGCCCTCCGCGATGCGCAGGTAGGCGTAGTGCCCCGGCGTGGTCAGCACCCGGTCGAATTCGTCGATCATGCCGTGGATGTCGGCAAAGCGCCGGGGCGTGCCGCCGGCCATCATCTCCGCAAGCGCCGGCACGATCTCGCCGTAGCTGCCGGTGCCCATGATGCCGTCCACCTCCGGCAGCTCGTCCAGTATCTCCTGCTGGTAGCGCTGGGTGAGACAGCCCGTCACCAGAATTTTGCCCACCTGACCGGCGCTCTTCAGCTCCGCCACGGAGAGAATGGTGTCGATAGCCTCCTCCTTGGCGCTGTCGATAAACCCGCAGGTGTTGATGACCACGGCATCCGCGCCTGCCGGCTCCTCCAGCAACGTGTGCCCCGCGTCGCGGCACAGCGCCATCATCTGCTCGGTATTCACCAGATTCTTGGCACAGCCAAGGGAAATAAATGCAACCTTCACGTTGTGTACCTCACGTCTCCTCGATCTCCTGCCCCCACTCGTTGAGCACAGGGCGTATATCCTGCCAGGCAAAGCCCCGCCGCTGCAGGGCAGCGGCCAGCCGGCGGCTGTCCTCCGGGGTCATGCCGCGTCCCCGCAGCTTCCCCGCCAGAAATTTCCGTATGGCCTCCTCCGGCGGCGGCAGCTGCTCCAGCGCCGTGTCCCACAGCTCCTTCGGCACGCCCCGGCGGTGCAGCTCCTGCCGCACCCGACCCGCGCCGTAGCCCATGGCGCCGTAGTGCCGGACGATGACCCCGGCGTACCCGGCATCGTCCACCGCGCCCAGCGATTCCAGCCAGTCGGCCGTCTCCTCGGCCTCCTGCTCGGTGGCACCCTTCTTCGTCAGACGCCGCTGCACCTCTTTTTTCGACAGCATCTGGCCGGAGGCCATCCGCGCCGCCGTCTGCTTCAGCTCCGACTTCTGCGCCGCCGCCTGTAATTCTACCACAAGCTCCGGCGGTAAGTCCATACCCTTATATAAGCCAAAGCGCAGAAGCTCCGCGCCGGTGATCCGGAGGAGGTCGCCCCCCTCCAGGAACACCAGCACGCGCTCCTGCTTATGCTTGGATTTTTCGATCCGGTCGATGCGCATCAGTCTTCGTCGTCGAAGTCGTCGGCGGACACGTCCACCGCCCGGCCTGCGGCCTTGGCTGCCACGCGTGACTGGCTGCCCATCAGCTTGTGGAAGTTCTCGCGCACCGCCGCTTCCAGCTTGGCGGCCTCGTCGGGATGGTCGCGGAAGTACTGCTTGGCCGCGTCGCGTCCCTGACCCAGCCGCAGCTCGCCCATGTTGAACCAGGAGCCGCTCTTCTGCACCAGATCCAGCTTCACCGCCAGATCCAGCAGGTCGCCCAGCTTGCTGATGCCCTCGCCGTACATGATGTCGAACTCCGCTTCACGGAAAGGAGGCGCCACC
>OLWB01001216.1_pt1 | contig 24935 bp, 30 predicted proteins | sample 1673331 | NCBI WGS metagenome assembly OLWB01 (sample SAMEA3178943, study PRJEB25190) | human gut metagenome | biome: human gut; feature: human-associated habitat; material: faeces | place: Austria | collected 2013
CCCCTGGAGCAACAGCGTGACCCCGTACCTGGTGGAGATCATGGACACATTTTCCGACGACATGGTGGAGGAAATCGTGTTCGTGAAGCCCACCCAGGTGGGCGGCACGTCTGCCATGGAGAATATGCTGGGAAGCCTGATCGCGCAGGACCCGGCCCCGGCTATGGTGGTTTACCCGTCGGACGACCTGGCGGAGCGCACCACGGAAAGCAAGCCAATGGTGAAAAGCTGCAAGGTTCTGGCTAATAAGTGGCGGAAGAACGACAGCAAGAAACTGGCGCTAAAGTTTTCCGACATGACCGTGTACCTGACGGGCGCGAACAGCCCGGCGGATCTGGCCAGTACGAATATACGTTACCTGTTTCTGGACGAAGTGGACAAGTTTCCGGGCGCGTCTAAGAAAGAGGCCGACCCTGTTTCCCTGGCGCGAGAGCGCACAAAAACCTTTTTCAACCGCAAAATCTTTATGGCCTCCACCCCCACCCTGAAAACGGGCCATATCTGGAAAGCCAAAGAGGCGGCGGAGGCTGAAAAGCATTACTTTGTCCCGTGCCCGCATTGTGGGCAGTACATAGAACTGAAATTCGGGTGCCTGAAATGGCCCAGCAAGGACGACGTACCGGAGAACACAGACCGGGCAGAAATGGCCGTGTATGTGTGCCAAGCCTGCGGGGCCGTGATTACGGATCAGGACAAGGGGAAAATGCTACGGGCTGGCCGCTGGCAGGCTGTGAAGCAACGGACGAAGAACCCCAAAAGCGTGGCCTTTTGGCTGAACACCCTGTATTCCCCGTTCACCCGTTTTTCCGATATTGCGCGGGAGTTCATGCGGAGCAAAGACGACCCGGAACTGCTGCACAACTTCACCAACAGCTGGCTGGCGGAGCCATGGGAGGACACCAAACTGCGGACCAATGCGGAGCTGGTGCTGGAGCGGCAGACCGAGGTGGAGGCATACGCCCTGCCGAAGTGGGCGAAGCTGATCACCGCCGGCATAGATGTGCAGGAAAATTGCCTGTACTGGACGATCCGGGCCTGGGGCGATTACATGACCAGCCAGAACATTGCACACGGCCAGGCGCTATCCATGAACGAGGTGGCGCAGATCATGAACACCGAGTTTATACACCCGGACGGGCAAAGGCTTTTGGTATCGCTGGCCCTGATGGACAGCGGCGACCAGACGGATGAAGTTTATGATTTCTGCCTGCTAAATTCAGACTGGGTGCTGCCCAGCAAAGGAACGGGCACCATGCTGTCCAACTACCGCCTGTCAACGATCAACAAGGCCGGAAGCAATGCCAACGGAATGACGCTGGTACTGGTGGACGGCGGGAAGTACAAGGACATGATCGCCGCCCGAATGAGGAAGCCAAACGGGAGCGGATCCTGGATGGTCCACAAGGACTGTGATCTGGAATATGCGGAGCAGGTCACCGCGGAGCATAAAGTGACCGAGCGGGCCAACGGAAAAGTGGTGCAGAAGTGGGTGCCGAAAGCCACCCACGCAGACAACCACTATCTGGACTGCGAGGTGTACGCCGCGGCGGCGGCAGACATGCAGGGTGTACGGTCCCTCTACCTGCAAAGCCAGGAACCGGAGAAGCCAAAAAAGCCAAAACCGGAGCCTGCGCCGACCCCGGAGGAAAACTGGATCCGGCAGAATGAAAGCTGGGTATAAAAACGGGAGGACGAAATGGAAAACACACAGATGAAGCCAGCGGAACTGCTGGAACAGGTAAACAAAGCCATTGCGGCGGTGCTGGTGGGCGGCCAGTCCTACAAGATCGGCAGCCGATCCCTGACACGGGCAGACCTGTCCATGCTGAAAGCCATGCGGGATGATCTGGAGGCCCAAGTGGTGGCGGGGACACCCTCCCACCTGCTGGATCGAACCTATGTAGCCTACTTTGACGGGAGGTGACCGCGCCGCATGGGATTTTTGGATAATATCATCACCGCAATTTCGCCGGAAAGAGGCTACCGGCGGGAGGCGTGGCGGCAAGCCCTGGAGGAGCTGCGTGGATATGACGCGGCCAGCCATGGGCGCCTAAATGCCGGGTGGCGGGTTTTCAACGAAAGCGCGGAACTGACAGACCGTTACAGCCGGGATGTGATCCGCGCCCGCGCCCGCGACCTGGAACGCAACAGCGACATTGCCCAGTCCGTGATCCACGCATTTCGGCGGAATGTGATCGGGAAAGGCTATAAACTCCAGCCAAAGACAGAGAGCGAACTGTTAAACGACCAGCTGGAAAAACTGTGGAAGCAATGGTGCCGCAAGGAAAACTGCGACATAACCGCGTCCCAGTCTTTCAACCAGATCATGCGCATGGCCGTAACGCGGAAGCAGGTGGACGGCGGGATCCTGTTCATCAAGCGATACACGAGGGGTGGCCTGGTGCCGTTCAAGCTCCAAATGATCGAGGTGGACGAACTGGACACCACCGCCTCCATCCCCAGGCACAAGGGCAACACCGTGGTGGGTGGGATTGAGTACGACCCGGCCCGCCGGGCGGTGGGCTATTTCATCCAGCAGTACGATGTGGAGGGCTGGAAGCTGACCACCCCGGTGTACATCGAGGCCAAGCATGTGATCCCATACTGGACCAAGCACCGCCCCAGCCAGCTGCGTGAGGTTTCGGACCTGTCCCCTACCATTACGCGGGTACGGGACACAAACGAATTTATCACCGCCGTTTCCGTCAAGGAGCGGATCGCGGCCTGTCTGGCCGTGTTCATTAAGCGGGCAACCCCTACGGGCGGATTTGGCCGCGGCGGCGTGGTGGCCGGCGGGGATCGGGTGACCTACGAGGGCAAGAGCCTGACCCCCGGCATGATCAAGGAAATGAATGTGGGGGACAGTATCGAAACTGTGGAGCCGAAAAGCGCGGGATCGGACGCCTCACAATTCCTGAAAATGCAATGGCGTCTGATCGGAGCCGGCCAGGGCATGAGCTACGAGGCAACCAGCCGGGATATGTCGGAAAGCAATTATTCCAGCGCACGGCAGGGAGCGAATGAGGATGAAGCCACATTCGCGGCGGAGATCGAGCTGCTGACCGAGATCATGAGCGAGATCTACGAAACTTTTGTTATTTCCTGTTATCTCACCGGGCTGATCAACCCGCCCGGATTTTGGGATAAAAAGGCGGATTACCTGGCGCACAAATGGGTGCAGGCACCGAAAAAATGGATCGACCCGGCCAAGGAAACCACCGCCACCAAAACCGCCCTGGCAACGGGCCAAAAGACATTCCAGGATGTCGCAGCCGAACAGGGCAAGGACTGGAAAGAGGCCGTGGACGAAATGGCCGAGGTCCTGAAATATGGCCGTAAAGCCGGCATTGAGATGGGAGGTGTAATTTATGGCCAAGGAACAGCAGCACAGCAGAACGCCGGAACCCAGGGACAAGAGCCGGGGAACCAGGAGCATGGGGGAAATCCTGATCCGACAGGAGGAGGGGCAGGACAGCCGCCGGAGAACAGTTAGTTTCTCCAGCGAAACGCCATACCGCCGCTATTTCGGCATGGAGATCCTGGACCACGCGGAGGGCGCCGTAGACCTGGGGCGCCTGAACAGCGTGGGCGTCCTGCTTTTCAACCATGATGTGGACAGGGTGGTGGGCCGCGTGGTCCGCGCCTGGGTGGAAAACAACCGCGGTATGGCAGAGGTGGAATTTGATACCGACGCGGACGCGGAAAAGATTTTCAGCAAGGTGCAGAGCGAAACCCTGAAAACCACATCGGTGCGGTACAGAGTGGACAGCTGGGAGGAAGTCCGGGCCGGGGCTACATCGGCAGACGGACGCTTTACCGGCCCATGCAGTATCGCCAGGCGCTGGACGCCCATGGAAATCTCTATTGTTTCCGTGCCGGCAGACGCAACCGTGGGTGTGGGCCGATCCAGTGAGAGCGCAGACACACCGGACCTGTCCGCATACGAGCGGCAGATCCAAATCAATCAAAATACTTTTAGGAGGTAAAGAGCAATGACCATTCAGGAAATGATCGCCAGACAGCAGGCGATTGTGGACGGCGCCCGGAACGAGGGCCGGGGCCTGACCCGCGAGGAGCAGACGGAGTTTGACCAGCTCCAGGGAAAGATTGACGCCGCCCGGAACGCGGGAGGCCAGGACGGCCACCAGGGCGGCGGAGAACCCCCTGCGGAGGGGAACCGCGGAGCCGGTGAGCCTGCCGGCGCAGAGGGCCAGGACGGCGGAAACGACGCAACCCGACAGGCGGCGGTGCAGGCAGAGCGCCAGCGCAACAGCGAAATTGTGGCCCTGTGCCGACAGGTGGGCATGGATCCGTCGGAGTACATCCGCGGCGGCCAGACCATGGACCAGGTGCGCCAGGCGGCGGTGGAGTTCATGATCTCCCACGGCGGCCCCGTGGGCACCCGGACCGATGACGGCCAGGGCAATGAGTTCCGCAACGCGGCGGTGGACGCCCTGCTGCTGCGTGCCGGTGTCCCTGTGAGCAATCCGGCCAGAGAGGCGGACAGCCTGCGCGGCATGTCTGTGCGGGATCTCATGATCGAGTGCATGGCCCGGAGCGGCGAGGGGTCCACTACTTCCCTGCTGCGCATGGGCAAGAATGACCTGTGGGACATGGCGGTGCGCCAGTTCCTTTCCCCCACGGCCTCTTTCCCCGCCATTCTGGATCAGGCCATCCAGAAATCCATTGTACACCAGTACCAGCTTGTGCCCACCACCTATGACCTGTGGACCAGTAAGGGCAGCCTGCCGGACTTCAAGCCCAGCAAGTCCCATGAATACACCATCGGCGGCGGCCAGTTCGACAAGGTGACCGAGGGCGGAGAGCTGAAGCACAGCACCCTGGACACCGACATGAACCCCCTGCGCAAGCTGGACACCTACGGGACCCAGTTCACGATGACCCGCGAGGCGTTCATCAATGATGATATTGGCTTTTTGTCCGAAATGCCGGGCCAGTACGCCCGCGTGGCAAAGCGGAAGATCAACAAGCAGGTGTATGAGGTCATCGTGAAGAACCCCGCCGTATATGACGGCGTGACCCTGTTTGAAGCCGACGCACACAAGAACCTGATCGCCACCGGCACCGCCCCCACCATTGAGAGCGTCCAGAAAATGATGATGAAGCTGCTGCGCCAGACGGATCCTTTCGGGGAAAGCATTATGGTACAGCCCAAGTACATCCTGGTGCCCGTGGGGTACGGTTTCCTTATGTCCCAGCTGCTTGAAACCGCGCAGGTGGATGTGGACGGCATTGGCAGCCACACCGCGAATGCGCTGTACAAGTACCGGACCCAGCTCCAGGTGGTGGAGGAGGGCACGATCAATGCCCTGGCAGGCACCAGCGCGGTGCCCTGGTACATCGTGGGCGACAAGGCAACGGCCAAGAGCGTCCAGGTGGACTACCTGAACGGCGTGGAAACCCCAAGTTTCCGCCGGAGCGAAAAGGCCGGCTACCTGGGCTTTGTGTGGGACATTTGGCTGGACTGGGGTATCACTGTCATGGACTACCGCGGCATTGCCCGCAATAACGGCGTAGAAATTACCGAGTAAGGAGGTACAGAGCAATGAACGCAAGATACTGGCAGAGAGGCGAAACCCTGGACTACACCGCCACCGAGGCCGTGACCAACGGCCAGGTGGTGAGCCTGGGAAATCGGATCGGCGTGGCGGGAAACGACATTGCCAAGGGCGAAACCGGCGCCCTGCATGTTACCGGCGTGTTTATCATGGAAAAGGCCACCTCTGTGGCCGTGACCATGGGCGCCGCCCTCTACTTTGACGAAAGCGAGGAGAAGATCACCACGGAGGCCGCGGGAAATACCCCCGCCGGCTACGCCGCCGCAGATGCGGGGGCAAGTGACGCCACCGTGCTGGTCAATATCGGAGATCCTAACGGCGCGGCGGCGGAGGTGGCCGCCGTGCATGACAGCCTGGCGCTGAAAGATACGAGCGGGAAAGTGTATGACATTACCGTGAGTACATCCGGCACACTGACCGCAACCGCGAGGGAGTAAGGAGGTAACGGGCCATGAAAAGACTGATTGCCGAGCGGCCCGTGCTTTACCTGGGGCGCATGTACGCCCCAGGTGACGCCCTCCCCGCCAGCGACGGGACCATGGTGGCGGCCTGGCTGAGAGCAAAGAGTGCCAAGTGGACCGGAGAGGCCGCAGAGCCGCAGCAGAGCGCCCAGGAGGGCGCAGTACAGGCGGGCGGGTCCCCCCAGGATAGCCAGGACCAGAACGAGGGCCAGGAGGGCCAGGAAAACGGCCAGGAGGCCAAAATGATGGAGGGACACCTGGACCCCGAACAGCTGGCCACTATGAAAAAGGCCGATCTGGAGAAGCTGGCCGAACAGCTGGGCATTGATATTTCCGGCGCCAAGAACAACAAGGAGCGGGCGGAGCTGATCGCGTCGGCCACCGTCCAAGTACCTGAAACCGAAACCGGGAGCGCCCACTGATGGGCGCCCCCAGTTTCAAGGATCTTGTGGCGGCTGACATTTCCGATGTGTTTCTGAATGGACAGGAGTTTGCAGACACCCATACCATAGACGGAAAGACCATGACCGTGGTGGTGGATGAAAACGAGCTGCTGGAGCGGGACAAATCGAAAATGGGGATCCAGGTTGATGGGACCTATAAAAGCCGCCGGTTGATCTATGTGGCAAAGGATGAATATGGACCGCGCCCTGCCTACGGAAAGCAGATTGATTTTGATGGACGCCTGTTCCGGGTGGCCGATTGCACCGAGGAGGCCGCGATCCTGGCCATCACGCTGGAGGCGGTGAGATCGTGAGTGATACGCAGACAATTTTACAGATCGACACCCAGGTGGAGATTGAAAAAATCGTCCGGCAGCTGGACACCCTGCCCAACAAGCTGAAAGCCCCCAGTGTGCTGGCCAGTGCCATCAATGCGACGGCCAACGAGATGAAAAAGAAAATCGGCCAACGCGCCAGGAAACGCTATGCGATCAGCGACAAGAAGATCCTGACCAAAAAGGACCGCGGCGGGATGTACCTGGAGCGGGCCACCGGATCCTCCAGCACCGCCACCCTGATCTCCAGGGGGTCCATGGTGGAAGTCATGGCCTACATGACCAGGAAGAACACCGAAACCACGGCGGCCATGCTGAAAGTCCTGAACGAAAGCGCCATGACCGCGCTGGAGGTGGACGGGAGGAAAGCGTTTCAAACCACATTCAAAAGCGGGCACACGGCCATTGTTCAGCGCGTAGGCCGCAGCCGCTTGCCAGTAAGATCCCTTATGGCCCCGGCGGTCCCTATGCTGTACGGAAAGAGCTATGAGGAGGCGGAGCTGGATTATTACGCCATCCTGCAAAGGCACATCCAGCGAGAAGTGGAGCGGGCGCTGGGCAGCTTCGGGAACGCGGCATAAAAAAGCGGCCCCATTTGATGGAGCCGCTGGGAGATCAGTTACTATAAAAATCTTCGCTGGTATATCCTGCCTGCAAGGCAAGGAAATAAATGTGCTTACACGGTTTACTGCGCTTTTCAAAATCGGGACACGAGCAATAATCCAGCGTGGTGGTGTATTTGGTGCCGGTGGATCCGCTGATTTCAGCGGTCCCGGTGTCCACATCATAGCTGATCAAGCCAAGGCATTCATGGGCCGCCTTTTCAAAACGGTCCGACTGCGCCGCGCTACGGTGTACTTTTTCGTTCCATTCCCCAAACGAGTGGCCAACCGGGCACCGCCTGCTGCGGATGGAAACCAATTCGGTTTTTTTGACCGGAAACACAAGAGAATACGAAACCGTTTCCCGGATCGTTTCGCTTCCCTCCCGCCCCTCTATTGTGCGGAGTTCGCTTGTTTCCGGGTGTCCCTTTTTCCATTGACCGTATGCGGCCAAGGCGGCAGCAATTACAACGCCACCACCAAACGCCTGAATTTCGCCGGTGAACAGGCACACAAGCGCCAGGACAAAAACCACGCCGGCGGCAATGTACAACCCTTTCCCTTTCATTTCATCCACCCTTTTCATACGCCGATATGCTGATTATTACCACAATATTCTGAACATTACCACAAAGGTGATTATAAGGCACAATCGGTAACAAGTCAAGGAGGCGCGGCAGCGTGACGCAAGAATTTTTACAGGACGCCATGGTGGCGGATCTAAAAGAGCTTTTCAGCCATGACCGGCTGAAAAATTCCCTGGGCGTGGAGCGGGAGATCCAGATTTACCCCCAGGATGCACCGATCCGCCGGGGGGACGATGAAGCCATAGACAAGGAGGCGCCGCCGGAGCCGTATGTGGTGGTACGCCTCCGGGGCGGAAAGACAGAAAGCGACGATGATCCGCAGATCATTGACGCGGTGCTGGTGGCCTGTGTCTATGACCCGGATCCGGGGCGCCAAGGCTACCGGGACGCCCTCCACATCATCAACAAAATTTATCATCACTATTCCGCCTGCGCCGTGATCGGCAATCGCTGGGAGATCCTTTACCCCATGGAATGGGTCACCCAGGAGGAGGACACACACCCGTTTTATCTCACGGCCATGTCCTTGCGGATCCAGGCGCCGGCGGTCCACAAGGAGGTGCCAGAAGCATGACAACAAAGAAACAGGCAAAGGCGGCGGAGGAGGCCGGCACCCTGGTGTACTGCGGGCCAACCATTCCCGGCGTGGCCAAGCAGTTCACATTCTACCGGGGCGGCGTCACCGCGGAGCTGAAAGCGGCCCAAGAGCGCAGGCCGGTGCTGCGCGCCCTAACCATACCGCTGGATCAGCTGCCGGAGGCCATGCGGCAGCTGGAAAAGAAACATGGCCGCATTTACGCCCTGTACCGCGAGGCGCAGAGGCAGAAATAACAGGAGGTAAAGCGAAATGGCAACATATCAGCACGGCGTGTATAACCAGGAACAGGCCACAAGCCTGACCACGCCGATCCAGAGCAGCGCCGCCCTCCAGGTGATTTTCGGCACGGCCCCTATTCACCTGGCGGACGATCCGGCCAAGGCGGCAAACATCCCAAAACTGTGTTACAGCTTTGCGGAGTGCCAGGCCGCCGTGGGATATTCTGACGATTTCGGAAACTTCACGCTTTGCCAGAGCATTGATGTGAATTTCCGGGTTTTCAACAACGCCCCCATTATTCTGGTGAATGTGCTGGATCCGAACAATTCCAAGCACATCAAGCAGAACGAGGCAACCAGCGTTGATGTGGCGGACGGGCAGGCGGTCTACACCGTGCCCTATGCGCTGATCAACACCATGGAGGTCAAGAACGGGGACACGGCGCTGGTAAAAGATACCGACTACACGGCGGCCCACGACGATGCCGGGAATGTGGTGATCACGCTGATCTCCGAGAGCGCGCAGGAAGCGGAAAGCCTGTCTATTTCCTCCACGAGCCTGAACCCCGGCGGCGTAACCAAGGAAGATATTGTGGGCGGCGTGAGCAGCTCCACCGGGGCAGAAACCGGCCTGGAGCTGGTACGCCAGATTTACCCCAAGCTGGGCCTGGTCCCCGGCATTCTGCTGGCCCCCGGCTGGTCCGACGATCCCGTGGTGGCGGCAGCCCTCCAGGCAAAGACCACAAAAATCAACGGGAATTTCGACTGCAACACCTATCTGGATATTGCCGCCAACAGCTCCGGCGCCACGGTGTACACCGATGTGAAAGCGGCCAAGGAAAAGCTGGGCGCAAGCTCCAACCATGCAGCGGTTTTCTGGCCCAAGGGTGCGGTGGGCGAAAAGATCTATTGCCTGTCTGCCCTGGCGGCGGCGGAAACCGCCAGCACCGACGCGGCAAACGGAGATGTGCCGTTTGAAAGCCCGTCCAATAAGGCCCTGAACATTACCGCCACCGTGCTGGATGACGGCACCGAGGTGGCGCTGGATCAGGAGCAGGCAAACCTGCTGAACGGCCAGGGCGTGATCACCGCCATCAATGCCAACGGTTTCAAACTGTGGGGCAACAACACGGCGGCCTACCCCTCCACCACGGATCCGAAAGACCGCTGGCTGGCGGTGCGCCGCTTCTTTGACTGGGATGGGAATAACTTCATCCTTACATACTGGCAGAAAGTGGATAAGCCGGGCAATAAGCGACTGATCCAGTCTATCGTTGACAGTCAGAACATCATTGGAAACGGGTATGTGGCCCGCGACTATTGCGCCGGGTATCGCATTGAGTTCCGCGACGATGAAAACCCGATCACCGACCTGCTGGACGGAAAGCTGACCACGCACACCTACCTGGCGCCCTACATTCCGGCGGAGAAGATCGTGAACATCCGTGAATACGACACCGCAGCCCTGGAGGCCGCGCTGACAGGAGGGAGTGACTAAACCATGAGCAAGAATATCCCCACCAAGATCAACAACTACAATGTGTACAACGCCGGGGACAAGCTGCTGGGCGTGGGGGATGAATTGACCCTGCCGGATTTCGAGGCCACCAGCGAAACGGTGAGCGGCGCCGGGATCCTGGGAGAGATCGACGATCCCACCATCGGATATTTCGGAAACATGCAGCTGGAGATCCCTTTCCGCACTCTGGACAAAGAGGCCACCAACATGATGGACCAGACCAGGGCGGTCCAGCTGACGATCCGGGGCGCCGCCCAGGAGATCGACAGCTCCGGCAACATCGTGCCCAAGTCCATCCGCGTGGTGGTCAGCGGGCGGGCCGCAAAGCTGACCGGAGGCAAATTGAAGCGGGCCAGCACTATGGACAGCGGCGTGACCCTGAACATCCTTTACATTTTGATTGAGGTGGACGGGGAAAGCGTTCTGGAGCTGGACAAGATGAACCCCACATACAAGGTCAACGGCGTGGACCTGCTGGCAGAGTACAAGGAGATGTGCTAAATGGACGAAATTAAGGCCAATGCCGCCCTGGAGGCGGCGGAGGACCAGGAGGAGAGCCTGATCCTGAAATTCAAAAAGCCGTATGTGTTCGAGGGCAAGGAGTACACCGAGGTGGACCTGTCCGCAATGGAGGACATGACGGCGGAGGACCTGTGCGCCATGGGCAAGATCATGACCAAACTGGGCATTGTGAACCCCGTGGCGGAAATGACCGTGGATTATGCCATTTACATGGCGGCCCGCGCCTCCGGCAAGCCGGTGGAGTTTTTCAAGGGCCTGCCCCCCAAGGAGGGCATAAAGCTGAAAAACATGGTCACGGGTTTTCTTTACGGCGGGGATGGAGAGGACTAACCCCGCCAGAAATTAGAAAAGCCTGCGTGGGGCTTTCGTTCCTGCTGCGGACAGGTGTGGACTATTTCATGCACCTGTCCGTGCAGGAATTACAGGACATAGCGGAGGAGGCGATCAAGCTGTATGGCAAGAGGAAAAGTCTATGATCTGGCAATCAAAATTGCCGGACGGGTGGACAGTTCCCTGAAAAAAGCCTGCCTTGACGCAGACGAACAGCTGGGAGAGCTGGCCAAGACAGCGGAAAAGATCGGGAAAGCCGCAAAGGTGGCCGCCGGCGTGACCACGGCGGCGATCAGCGCGGTGGGCGTGGCCTCCGTGAAAGCATACACGGAACACCAGCAGGCGGCCAACAATATGGCGGCGGCCACCGGAGCAGCCGGTGAGCAACTGGAGTATTTGCAGGACGCCATGGACACGGTGTACACCGACAACTACGGGGAAAGCCTGCAAGATGTGGCGGACGCCGTGTCCTTGGTGGACCGCAACATGAAAAATATCTCACCGGACGAAATTGTGGAGGCAACAGAGGCGGCCCTGGCCCTCCAGGACACTTTCGAGTATGGCGTGGAGGAAAGCACCCGTGCCGCGGCGGCCATCCAAAAGAATTTTGGTGGATCCGCAAAAGAAGCGTTTAGCCTTATTGCGGCGGGTGCGCAAAACGGCCTTGACTATTCCGGTGAGCTGATCGACACCATCAACGAGTATTCCAGCCAGTTCTCCAAGCTGGGATTTACGGCAGACGGCATGTTCCAACTGCTGCAATCTGGCGCAGATAGCACGGCCTGGAACCTGGACAAAGTGGGCGACGCCATCAAGGAGTTTTCGATCCGGTCCATTGACGGAAGCGACACCACGGTGGCGGCGTTCCAAGCCCTGGGCTATAACGCCAGTGCCATGATGGAAACCTTTGCAGGCGGCGGAGATGCGGCAAACAAGGCGTTTTACGATGTGCTGAACACCCTGATGGATGTGGACGATCAGGTGCAGCGGGACGCCATAGGCGTTTCCCTGTTCGGGACCATGTGGGAGGACCTGGGAGCGGAAGCCATGCAGGCCATGGCGGACGCCTCCACGGCGGCCTATGACACCCAGGGGGCGCTTGATCAGATCAATTCCGTGCGCTATGACGATTTGGGGACCCAACTGGAGGGCGTGAAGCGACAGGCGGAGGAAATTCTGTGGAGCATAGGCGAACAGCTGACACCGTACCTGCGCGACGGCCTGACATTTCTTTCTGAAACAGTTTTGCCAAAGGTGTCCACCGCTGTGGAAAAGCTGGGCGGATATGTGGAAAGCAATGTGATCCCGGCGGCCAAGACGGCGGCCCAATGGATCGGAGAAAACAAGGACATGCTGCTGACCCTGGCCGGAGCCATTGCCACCGCGGTGGGGGCCTATATGGCATTGAAAACTGCGGGACAGGCGGCGGGGGCCATTAAAGGGATCGGCACGGTGCTGGGCACGGCAGTTAAGCAAGGCGGCCTGCTGAAAACGGTGGTGGGCCTGCTGGGCGGGCAGTTCACTGTGGTGATCGCCATAATTGCGGCGGTGGCCGGCGCCTTTGTGATCCTGTGGAACCGGAGCGAGAAATTCCGAAACTCCGTTATGGGGATCTGGCAGAGGGTACAGCCGCTTATTCAGGCATTTGGCAACCTGGTGAGCCTGATTGCCACCAGCCTGGCCCCTGTCCTGGCCAATTTGGGCACCGTCGTGCTGGGCGGCCTGGAGGCGGCATTTGTAGCCATAGCCCCGTACATCGAAAATGTGATCACAATTCTAACGAATTTGATCGAGTTTATCACAAATGTATTTTCCGGCAACTGGTCCGCCGCATGGCAGAATGTCGTGAACATTTTCGGATCCGTTTTCGGGATGATCGTCAACCTGGCAAAAGTTCCGATTAACGCGGTGATCTCCGCCATCAACTGGGTTATTTCCAAGATCAACAGCATATCCGTGACAATCCCTGACTGGGTGCCGGGCGTGGGAGGCACGACGCTGGGTTTCAACATTCCGACGATCCCGGCGCTGGCCGCCGGCGGCGTCGCAACCGCCCCGACACTGGCCATGATCGGCGAGGGTGGGGAGCCGGAGGCGGTCATGCCGCTGTCCAAGCTGGCGGAGCTGCTGGACGAATGGACCAAACCAAAGCCGCAGGGCGGCGGCGGAGGCCAGGAGGACGCCGGCGGGGATCACATCGTATGGTCCCCCGTGTTTAACTTCTACGGAAACACGGCCAAGGAGGAGGCCGTGGCCGCCGCCAGAATGAGCTTTGCGGAGTTCAAAAAGATGTATAAGCAGATGAAAGCCGAGGAGCGGCGCAAGAGTTTTTCCCCGGCATAAGGAGGGCCACGCATGGCAGGAACCTATACCACCCAACAGGGGGACGCCTGGGACGCTATCGCGCACAAGGTATATGGAAGTGAAAAATACACCGGCTGGCTTATGCAGAACAACTTTCCCCTGCTGGACATTTTCGTGTTTGGGGCGGGGACGGTCCTGCAAACGCCGGACCCGCCGGAGGATGACGAAACGGCCAATCTGCCGATCTGGAGGACGCAGGCATGAAAACACGCAGCGCGGAGGTGGATCTGACCTGGAACGGCGCGGCAGTCAAAAGCAAGATGCTGGGCCAAACCACGGAGATCACATACACGGATCCCGCAAGCGGAGAGGCGGACAGCCTGGACATTTCGATCCATGACAGGGACCGTCAATGGACGGTGGCATGGATGCCCCTGGAGGGCGACACGCTGGAGGCCATAATCAAACTTTCCGACTGGGACCGGGAGGGTGACAACCGCACCCTCCCCTGCGGGTTTTTCATCCTGGACAATTTCGAGTTTGCGGGGTGGCCGATCACCGGGACCATATCCGCCGTGTCTGTACCGGCGGACGGCGCCTTTCGGGAAACCGAACGGACAAAGACATGGGAGAAAGTCACGGTCCAGGAGATCGGGAAAGAGATTGCAAACCGGGCCGGAATTACACTGGCCTGGGATGTGGAGGGGACGCCATTCACGATCCAATCCATTGAGCAGTCAAGCCAGACAGATTGCGACTTTTACATGCAGGTGTGTGAAAGCTACGGCTACGCCATGAAAGTGTATGCCCAAAAAATCGTGGTATTTGACCGCGAGGCATACAAGAAAAAGGACCCGGTGCTGACAATCCGGGAGAGTGACATTGAAAGCTGGAGCTGGAAAAAGACCCTGGCCGGGACCTACACCGGCGGGGAATACACCTACACGGACCCGATCACCGAGGAGGAGATCAAGGCCACGGTGGGGACGGGAACCAGGATCCTGAAACAATCCGGCAAGGCCGACAACCTGGCGGACGCGGAGAGAAAGATCCAGGCGGCGGTGGACAGCGCCAACCACGGACACACCACCATTTCCATGACCATCACCGGAAACGCCACGCTGGTGGCCTCCCAATGCGTCACGGTGGTGGGCCTGGGGCGCCTGTCTGGAAAGTATTACATCGACAGTATCACCCACCATATCGGGAACGGCTACACCATGGACCTGGAGCTGTCACTGGTGGAAGCCATGACCGAGGAAGTGATCAAAGACGCCACCGAGAGGCTGGCCGCCGTGGGCGTCATGGCCTCCCCGGAGTATTGGGTGGCCCATTACAAGGATGTGAAGAACCTGGACGGCCTGATCCTGAACATGGCAACCAGGATCAAGGTCAACCTGGGGGGCACAAGTATTACAACGGTGGACGCGGCGCTGGATGTGCTGACAAAAACCGGCGTAATCAACTCCCCGGACTATTGGGCGACTGCTTACACCTCCCTGGCGTGGCTGGGCACCCTGCTGATCAGCGCGGCCAACGCCCTGACGGCGGATTGAGAGGAGGGACACATGGCAAACGATATTTTCCGGGTGGGAAAGGTTTCGTCCATCGACTACGCCGCCGGCCTGGTGCGGGTAGCATATCCTGACAAGGACAACAGCGTGACCGCCCCCCTGCCCATGTTATGCACGGAATACAACATGCCCCAGGTGGGCGATCCGGTCATGGTGCTGCACCTGTCCAACGGAACCGAGGCGGGGCTGGTGCTGGGCCGGTATTGGTCAAACAACAACAAGCCCCCGGAGGGCGCGGCGGGCCTATTCCGCAAGGATCTGGCCCGGACGCCGGGGGAGGCCATGATCCGGTATGACGGCACAACCCTGACCATCAAATGCAACGGAGCAATCAGCATAGAGGCCGGGGGCGCCGTGACCATCAACGGATCCACCATTGACTTGAATTAGAGGGGGCACAACGATGCCGCAGGCGGCAAGAATAACCGACACGGTGGCAGGGACCACCGCGGGAGAACATGCTGGCCATGTGCCGCCACATTCCCCGGAGCCGTTCAGCGGGGAGATTTCCGGGGCGTGTTCCGGGAATGTGCGGATCAACGGCCTGGCCGCCGCTACGGTGGGGAGCATTACCACCGAGCGGGACGGATGCTGTGGATCCAGCCAGGGCGCCGTGGGAGCCGGGAGCGGAACCGTGAAGATCAACGGGAAGCCGGCGGCAAGAACGGGGGACGCCCTGGCGGCACATAGCGGGAGCGGGACCGTGACGGGCGGCAGCTCCAATGTTCGGATAGGAGGGTAAGCTGTGACCATTGGAACGCTGGGGAGCCGGATCGTTTTCGAGGTGAGCGACGAAACGGCCCTGATCCTCCAGGAAATGACCAGGGAGATCTCCGGGCGCTGGGCCATCCATGAAACCATGGGGGCAAAGCCGAAAGCGGAGTTTTTAGGGCCTGGCCTCCAAAGCGTAACCCTGCCCATATACCTGTCCGCCGGCCTGGGGGTGCGCCCCAGGACCGTGCTGGAGCGGGTGGAGGGCATGGTGGAGGCGGGGACGGCGGAATATCTGGTGATCGGAAACAGGCCGGTGGGCGGAAACCCGTTCCGCCTGACCGGATCAAGCGAAACCTGGAACACCATATTCAACCGCGGAGAGCTGGCCAAAGCCACGCTTTCCATCACCCTGGAGGAGTACGCATGAGCATTTCACTATATGATTTTCAACTGCAATTCACTTTCGCCTCTGACAAACTGGCAGAGCTGGACCGGAAGCTGGCCCTGCTATATTCCACCAGGGAGGGCACCATGCCGCTGGATCGGGAGTTTGGGATCAACATGGATTTTGTGGACATGCCGCCGGAGGTGGCCAAAAGCCTGTATGTGGCAGAGATCACAAAAAAGACGGCCCAGTTTATCCCGGAGGTGCGCGTGCAATCTGTGGAGTGGACCCACGGAGGCGAGGGGCAATTTTATCCCAAGGTGGTGATCACAAGTGCCTGATATGTCGGCAATCGAAAACACGCCAGAGATCAGTTTCATTGACAATAAGACTGTGGAAGATGTGCGCAGCGAAATGGTGGCGGACTATGAGGAATACATGACAAAGGCCCAGGGCGTGACCGTTTCCCTGGACCGGGCCAGTGTCCACCGCATGATCCTGTACGCCGCGGCGGCGCAGATCTACCAGGCCATGCAGTACATAGACCGCCAGGGGAAGCAAAACCTGCTGAAATACAGCTATTCCGACTTCCTGGACAACCTGGCGATCTTCAAGGGAGTGACCAGAAACCCGGCCACGGCGGCCACCTGCACCCTGCGTTTTACCATGGCGGCGGTCCGGGAAACGGCCACGGCAATCCCCCAGGGCACCAGGGTGGCCTCCTCCGGGGCGGTGTACTTCGCCACGGATGAATATGCGGAGATCCCGGCGGGCAGCACCACCGTGGATGTGCCGGCCACCTGCACGGAAACGGGAAGCGCGGGGAATGGCCTGACCGCCGGGGAGTTGTCCACCATCGTGGATCCTATTCCCTATGTGGCCAGCGTGACCAACACCGCCACCACGGAGGGCGGCGCGGAGATTGAGAGCGACGCAGACCTGGCGGAGCGGGTCTATCTGGCGCCGGGGGCCTACTCTACGGCAGGACCGGAGGACGGCTATCTGTACCACTCCAAAGCCTACAACCCCGCCATAGGGGATGTGGTGGCCACCAGCGACCAGGAAGCGGGAACCGTGGACATTGTTTTCATCATGGCAGATGGATCCACGCCGGGGCCGGAAATGATCAACGGCCTGAAAGGCTATCTGAACGACAAGACGATCCGCCCCATGACGGATCTGGTCAATGTGTCGGCCCCGGAGGAAGTCCAATACACCATCAACATGACCTATTACATCAACCGGAGCGACAGCGCCAAGGCCGTGACCATCCAGGCGGCGGTGGCCCAGGCGGTGGCGGATTATCAGACCTGGCAGCGGGCCATTGGGAGGGACATAAACCCGTCCAAGCTGGTGGCGCTGGTCATGGAGGCGGGCGCCAAGCGGGTGACCGTGACGGCCCCAACATACACCGCCGTGGCCGCCACAAAAGTGTCCGCCCTCCAGGGTGAGGCCGTGATCAGTTACGGGGGGCTGGAAGATGATTAAGCTATCCGGGAGCCGCTTCACCGATATTGCGCCGGAAAACCTGGCAAGCCAGATAGAGGTCCAGGCGATTGCCTACGCGGTAGGGCGGCAGGTTGAAAAGCTGTGCGCATACTCCGACGCGGCGCGGACCTATGCGGCCATTGCCACCATGCCGGAGTGGCTGCTGGATTACATGGCGGTGGAGCTGCGCACCCCGTCCTATGATGAAAACTATTCCATAAAAACCAAGCGGGCGCTGATCGAGGGATCCCTGCTGTTTTATACGCAGATGGGCACCCCCGCGGCGGTCAATCGGATCATTGAAACCATTTTTGAAACCGGGTACATAGAGGAGTGGTACGAGTACGACGGAGATCCGCACCATTTCCGGGCCTATGTCGGGGACGGCGGAGAGGTGGGGCCGGGAGAGCTGGAGGAGTTTCGGCGGGTCCTGTCCTCTGTCAAGCGCCTTTCCTCCTGGCTGGATGACATTATCACCATTGCGGTCATGGATCCAGAGGTCCTGACCATCACGGGAGCCATGGGGCGGGGCTATATGTCCACCACTCTGCCGGAGGCGCCCATGGACTACAACCTGGAGGCGCCGATCCGAGCGGGCGGGGTTTTCGGGTCCATTATGCAGACCGCCATCCCGGCGGCGGATTAAGGAGGCAAAAATGTTTTACGGATTTGTAATCACGGAGGCCGGCAACAACCTGCTGGCCAACATGGTGGCCGGCGATAAGCTGACCATTACCAAGGTAGTCATGGAAAAGGGGACGGCGGAGAGCAAAGAGGCTGCCAGACAACTGACCGCCCCCATTGACCCAGGCCCCAATGGAACCAGCACCGAGCCGACGGTGGAGGGCGCCGCCGTCAACATGCTGGTGGAATACCGCAGCGATCTGAACGGCGGGCTGCAAGAGGGTTTCTGGATCGGCGGTTTCTGCGTATATGCAAAGACCGAAACCGTGGCGGAAACCATGATTTATTACGGGTCCCTGGGCGATCAAAAGCAGTATGTGAGCGCCTATGTGGAGGGAACCGCCCCGGATGTGCGCCGCTACCCCGTTTCCATCACCGTGACCGCCGGCGTGGAGGTTGAGGTGTCCTATCCGGCGGAGGCGTGGATGACCGCCGAGGATGTGGCGGAGCTGTTCAATGACACCCTAAAGCCGCAGCTGGAGGAAAGCCTGGATGACCTGATCGACAATCACAACGAGGACCCGGAGGCCCACAACGGCGCCCTGAAAGACAAGCAGGACGCCATCAAGGTGGAGGGCCTGCTGAAAGGGACAAAGACCACCGGAGAGGGCGGGGACACATACAGCGTAGGGGCGGCCACACCGGGCACTGACTACCAGCCGCCCACCAACGCCCTGACGCCGGCGGAGGCCATGACAACCCAGGATTACATCCCGTTCTATGATCACACCAGCGGCCAGCACATGCGGGCCACCCTCCAGAGCTTGAAAGAGGCCATAGGCGTCCAAAGCCCCAGCATTAAGGTGACCACCTGCGCGGGCGCCTCTGTGACATGTTCGGACGGGGAAACCACCCTGCAAGGGACGGGGACAACGGAGTTTGAGCTGCCGCACATCGGGGAATGGACCGTAACCGCAACCCTGGACGGAGAGAGCGCCAGCCAGGAGGTGGAGGTGACCGGCGCCCTGCTGTATGAGGTGGACCTGATGATCACCAGCGGGGTGGCGGTGACCACGCAGCCCACAAAAACCACCTATTACATCGGGGAAGCGTTTGACCCCGCCGGCATGGTGGTGACGGCCACATTTGCGGATGACACAACCGAGAATGTGACCAACGACTGCACATTCTCCCCCACCAACATCTCCAAGGACACCACGGCCATCACCGTCAATTACCAGCGGGCAGGGATCCAAAAAACCACCAGCGTCCAGGTGACCGTGCGGGTACTGTCCAGCATTGAGATCACCACGCCGCCCACGAAAACGGCGTATAAGTACGGGGAGATTTTCGAGCCGTCCGGCATGGTGGTGACCGCCCACTACACCGACGGGCAGAGCCGGGCGGTGACCGGGTACACCTTTTCCCCCAACACCGCCCTGGGCATGAGCAACACCACCATTACGATCTCTTACACGGAGGGCGATGTGACCAAAACGGACACGCAGACCATCACGGTGGCCAAGGTGCTGGACCATATCGCCGTAACCACGCCGCCCAGCCGGACCAGCTATTTCTCCGGGGAGAATTTCAGCACCGCCGGCATGGTGGTGACCGCCTATTACACCGATGACAGCAGCGCGGCGGTGAGCGGGTACACCTATTCCCCCACCGGCGCCCTGGCGGCGGGAAACAATACGATCACCATTTCGTACAGCGAGGGCGGCGTGACAAAGACCACCACCCAGGCCATCACCGTGACCACGATCAGCTCCACCCTGAACAGCAATTCGTGGGCCACCATCAAGGCGGTTTCTGACGCCGGCCAGGGGGACAATTACTGGGATGTGGGCGACACCAAGACCATCACCATCAACGGGAAAGTGGGAAATTTCACTTTTTCCAACCTGTCCATTGCCGTCTTTATCCTGGGTTTCAACCACAACAGCAGCCGGGAGGGGAGCAACCGGATCCACTTCCAGATCGGGAAAATCTCCAACAAGCTGGTGGGCCTGTGCGATAGCCAATACGGAAGCTATCCGAGCGGGTCCGGGTACTTCAACATGAACACCAGCCGGACCAATACCGGAGGCTGGAACAACTCCAACATGCGGCGGAATATCCTGGGCAACACCGGGACACCCTCCAGCCCGCCGGCAAACACCCTGCTGGCGGCCCTGCCTGCGGATCTCCGCGCCGTTATGAAGTCTGTAACCAAGTACAGCGACAACACCGGCGGCGGATCCAACACGGCCAGCTATGTGACGGCCACCACCGACTGGCTTTTCCTGCTGGCGGAGTTTGAATACCACGGCAGCCGGAGCTATGCAAACAGCGCGGAGCAGAATTACCAGCAGCAATACGCCTATTACAAGGCGGGCAACAGCAAGGTGCATTACAGGCACGACAACACGGGAACGGCGGTCTATGCGTGGTGCCGGTCCGTCTATGCGGGCGGCAGCTACTATTTCTGCCTTGTCAACGCGGACGGCACGGCCGGCACCAACACCGCCGACTATTCATGGGCCGTGGCCCCCGGCTTTGCCGCCTAATCCGCCGCAGCGAACCCCGCCCCTATCCCGTCCGCGAAAGCGGGCGGGAAACGGGGATGCCAACACCGTGAGAGGAGGACGCCGCCGTGTCCGTACTGAAAGATAAAAGGACCGTAAGCAAAGCGGAATATGTGAATGTGGCCAACCAGATTTATGTGAAAACCGTGGATTTTCTTTCGAGGGTGTCCCCGCGATATTCCCGGCTGATTGCGGCGGACACCGCGCACCTGGCCGGGCAGGTCATGGATCACGCGGAGGAGGCAAACAAGATCTATCCGTCGGACCAGCTGCGCAAGGATCTGCGGAAAAGTCACCACCTGGAGGCACTGGCCCACCTTTCGGCCCTGGATGTGCGCCTGTCCCATTGCTATCAAATTCTGTATTGCAATCCGCAGGGCGCTTTCACGGACGGAAAGGGCCACAAGGTGCCGGCGGCAGAGGCCGTGAGGCGGCTGGACAACATGAGCCAGGACCTGGGGGATCTGATCAACCAGGAGGCTGATCTCCTAAAGGGAATTATGGAGAGCGACAAAAAGCGAAAATAGGTCATATACGGGTGTATTTCTGCACATGTGCCGTGTGGCAGGGCGGCAGGCGGCGGCGGTCAATGCGTGGTGCCGGTCCGTCAATGCGGGCAACAGCAACAATTTCTGCCTTGTCAACACGGACGGCACGGCCAACAACAACAACGCCGACAATTCAAGGGCCGTGGCCCCCGGATTTTATAGAATGGGTTGAAAGCGGACGCGGTGCGCGCCCCGAACCCGTATAAAAGGAGAAATACTTCCCTGGCAATCATGCCTAAAACTGCCCACTGACGGCCAAACACGGACGCTGCTTGCATGGCGGGGTATTGCGCTATCCCCGTTTCATGTGTCGGGCCAAGGTAGTTTACACGCGCACCTACAAGATAACTATGCGGAGGGCGAATACTTTTTATTATGACCAGCGAGGAGCGCCGGGAGGCGCGTTACAAACGCCGCCAGCTCCGGCGGCAGAGGAACAGACAGGCCCGCAGCGACAAACTGGGCGGCCTGGAGGGCGTTTTCAGTTACCACGCCATGTTTAAGTATGGGAAAAAGTGCTGCAATGGGGTGCGCTGGAAAGCGTCCACACAAAACTTTGAGCTGCACCTGTTTTCCGGCACGGCGAAACGCCGGCGCCAGGTCCTAACCGGAAAATGGAAACCGGGGAAAACCGTATCATTCCCGCTGCGTGAGCGGGGCAAGTTTCGGATCATCGACGCGCCGCACATTACGGACCGCCAGATCCACAAGGTGCTGACCAAGGAGGTGCTGGCGCCGCTCTACTGCCCCGGCATGATTTACGACAACGGAGCCAGCCAAAAGGGAAAGGGCCTGCACTTCCATTACAAAAGGCTAAAGGAACACCTGCGCTGGCATTACCGGAGGCACGGGAGGACCGGGGCAATGTTCCTGATGGATTTTCACCACTTTTTCCCGGATGCGCCCCACGCGCTGATATACGAACGGCACCGGGAGCTGATCATGGATCCAGACCTGCGGGCGCTGGCGGATCTGGTGGTGGCGGCGGTGCCGGGCGGCGTGGGGATGCCGCTGGGCGTGGAGCCGAGCCAGCAGGAAATGGTGGCGCTTCCCTCTTTCCTGGACAACTGGATGAAATGCCAGCTTTCAATCCACGGAATGGGCCACTATATGGACGATTACGACGCCGCCCTGGAGAGCCGGGAACGGGCGGAGCAGGTCAAGGAGGAAACGATCCGCCGGGCAGAGGCCAGGGGCCTGCAAGTGAACCGGAACAAATGCCATGTGATTGACCTGGACAAGCCCTTTCGTTTCTGCAAGGCCAAGTTTCAGATTTTGCCCAGCGGGCGGATCATCACACATGGATGCCGGGACGGCATGAAGCGGGCGCGGCGGAAAATGCGATATTTCCGCCAACAGGTGGACGCCGGGGAAAAGACTGTGGAGCAGGTGGCGGAATGGCTGAAAGGCCCCATTGCCTACTATGAGCAATTCAACGACCACGGGCGGGTGCTGAAACTGCGCCGCCTATATTATGCCCTGTTCATTGAGGGCAGGAAAACCGAGGAGGTAAAACCATGTATCGGATCGTAAAAGACGGGGCGGCCCTGGCGCTGATCGAGGCCCCCACCTATGTGCGGCAGGCCGGAAACGGGTGCTTTGTGCTGTGCCAGGCGGCGGAGGCCGTGGGGATTGCATACGGGGGCACCGTGTACCACCTGCTGGGCCGGGAGGCCGTGGAGGGAGCCGAGAGCGTGATCCTGGAGGCGGTGGACGCCGGCGCAGAGATCCAGGCGGCGGGAGAGAGCGCGGCCAACAACGCAAAACTTTCCGGCCAGCTGTCCGCAGCGGCCCGCCTGTATGTCCAGACGGCCACGGATGTGCCGGACGAAACGGCGCTGGAAATGCCGGATCTTTTCAAAACCTGGGAGGAGGCCCTGGCCGCCGGCGTGACCCTGGCGGAAAACTCCATCATAAATGACGGGGGGACCCTGTACCGTGTCGTGGCCCCCGGCGGCGTACTCCCCCAGGCGCACCAGCCGCCCCATGGGGAGGGTATGCTGGCCGTGTACCGGCCCATTGACACCACGCACGAGGGAACACTGGAGGATCCGATCCCGTGGGTGTATGGGATGGATTGCACAAACGGCCTCTATTACTCCTATAACGGCACCGTGTACCTGTGCAAAGCGGACATGAAACCGTGCGTATGGGCGCCGGGATCTGCCGGCTTATGGCAATGGGAGGCCGTGGCGGCAGGAACAGAAACGGAGGCGTAACCCATGGGGAAAGCCTATATCGTCAAGCGGCGGGCGAGGATCGACACCATCACCGGGCCGGTCAATCTCCCCTATGGCACCGAGGTGGAGGCCGTGGAGGATCGCCTGACCTATCAAGGGCGCCAGCTGTGCGCAGTAACGAGCCGAAAGGCACACCTGTATTTTGCCAGGAATGATGATGGGCAGGGGCGGGAGCGCGGCGCCCTGACGCTGGCCATCACAAAACGGCTGGAGAAGCGGGACCGGGACCATCAACGGCGCTGGGATCTGGTATGGGAGGATCCCGTGTGCCAGAAATACAGGCACCCGGAGCATGAGGATCATTTCCTGTGGGGCCATGCCTTTTTCGAGGCCCCGGTGGAGGACCTGCGGCATATTGCGGCCATGATCGGGGCAAGGGGGTGACCGCCATGGACAACACGCGGCTGGTGACGGAGCTGTGCGCCATCATTGACAGAATGAATGTGCTTTTACAGGCCCAGGCCATGGAGCTGGCGCAGCTCCACGCGCTCCACCATGAGGAGGAGATCGCGGCGGTCCGCCAGGACTATGCGCGGGCCATTGGGGAGGTGACCCCATGACGGCGGCGGAAGTGCTGACCGGCGGCGGGATCATCCTGGTGGCAATGACGCTGATCCAGATTGCCCCCATTAAGCTGGATCCGTGGTCCGCCGTTGCGCGGGCCATCGGGCGGGCCATCAACAAGGATGTGATCGAAAAGCTGGATGAAACCCGCGAGATCCTGGACGCCCACATAAAAATGGATGGGGCCAGGACGGCGGACGCACACCGGGCCAGGATCCTGCAATTCAACAATGAGCTGCTGCGGGATATTCCGCACACGCGGGAGGAGTTCATTGAAATCCTTGCGGAGATCGACCGATACGAAAAGTATTGCAAAGAAAACCCGGATTACCAGAACAACCGGACCACCCACGCCGTGGCAAATATCAGCCGGGTATATGATGACCGACTGATCAAACACGATTTTCTAAAGGAGGAAACGCCGTGAAAAGCCTGATTGTGGCGGCTGCCGCCATGGTCCTGGGCACCGCCCTGGGCTTTCTGATTTGCGGCGCCACCGTCCGGCACCTGCGCCAAAGAGTGCGGACCCTGCGGAGGCAGACAAAGACCGGACCGCCCAAAAAGATGGGCGTCATGGACAAGGTGCTGATTTTTGAGGCCGTGATCCTGATTGCCTACACCGTAGCGGATCTGGCGGTGTTTTGGCATACAGGGGCCGAGCCGTACACCCTGACGGGCTGCGTGTTCGGCGTGTGCGGCCTGGAAAACGGCGTCATGGGATGGATCAAGA
>OLWB01001218.1_pt1 | contig 24892 bp, 18 predicted proteins | sample 1673331 | NCBI WGS metagenome assembly OLWB01 (sample SAMEA3178943, study PRJEB25190) | human gut metagenome | biome: human gut; feature: human-associated habitat; material: faeces | place: Austria | collected 2013
TACCTCGTAGATGCTGTGGGGCACGTCCCCGTCTGTGATGAAGCTCTCATAAGCCGCGTCGAACAGCAGCACCGCGCCGCGCTCATTCGCATAATCCACCCACGCCTGAAGCTGATCCCGGCTGTACGCCGCGCCCGTGGGGTTGTTGGGGCTGCACAGGTAAATCAGGTCCGCCTGTACATCTGCCTGCGGCATGGGCAGAAAACCGTTTTCCCGCGTGGCCGCCGCATACACGATACGCCGCCCGGCCATCACATTGGTATCCACATAGACAGGATAGACGGGGTCGGGCACAAGGACGGTATTGTCTACATCGAACAGGTCCAGGATATTCCCGATGTCGCTTTTCGCACCGTCGCCCACAAAGATCTCGTTCTCCGCCAGCACAACGCCGCGCCGGGCGTAATAACGCATCAGAGCCTGCTTCAAAAAGCCGTAGCCCTGCTCGGGGCCATAGCCGTGAAAGGTTTCCTTTTTTCCCATCTCATCGACCGCGCCGTGAAGGGCCTCGATGACGGCGGGAACCAAGGGCATGGTCACATCGCCGATTCCAAGGCGGATAATATCCGCCTTGGGGTTTTCCTGCTGGTATTCCGCCACCTTTTTGGCGATGGTGGAAAACAGGTAGCTGTCAGCTACATTCTGAAAATTATGGTTGATATTCATAAGATATTCGCTCCTTTCGGAATAGCCTCCGGATTAGATCTCCACAACGCCCTCGTAAACCGTCACGGCGTTGCCGGTCATGTAGACCGTATCGTCGGTATAGCGGATCACCAGATCGCCGCCGATCAACTTCACGGTGATATCAGTATCCTTTTTGCAGTAACCGTTTTCCACCGCCGCTACCGCCGCGGCGCAGGCGCCGGTGCCGCAGGCCCAGGTTTCCCCGCTGCCTCTCTCCCATACTCTCATTTTCAGAGTGTGGTCATCCAGCACCCGGATAAACTCGGTATTCACCCGCTCCGGGAACAGCTCGCTGGTTTCAAAGGCCGGGCCGATTTTCTCAATGTCCATGGTTTCCACGTCGTTTTTAAACACCACGCAGTGAGGGTTTCCCATGGAAACACAGGTCACATGGTATTCCACGCCGTCCACGGTATAGGGCGCATTGACGATCCGGTCCGCCTTCGGGTCCGGCAGCTTGGAGGCGTCCACCGGGATCAGCGCCGGGGTCAGCTCCGCCTTGCCCATATCCACCTTCATGGCGCAGACCTTTCTGTCGTTATAGATAGGCCACAGGGTCTTAATCCCGCTTAAGGTTTCCACCGTGATCTTTTCCTTGGCCGGGTCCACCAGGCCGTGGTCATACAAGAACTTGCCCACGCAGCGGATGCCGTTGCCGCACATTTTGCCCTCGCTGCCGTCCAAGTTGAACATACGCATTTTGCCGTCGGCCACATCAGAGGGGCACACCAGGATCACGCCGTCACCGCCGATGCCGTAATGCCGGTCGGACAGCCGGACGGACAGAGCCTCAGGATTATTGATATCATGCTGGAAGCAGTCAAAATAGATATAGTCGTTGCCGCATCCGTGCATTTTGGTGAAGTTAGCCTTGATTTTCTCCGTTCTCATGTCGTTGATGTCCACCAGCTCTGTGCTGTAGGGAGAATACCGGCTTCTCAGGGAGTTCGCCATAGCGTTGGCGGTATCGATGGAGGTCAGGCAGGGAATGCTGCGCTCCACCGCTTTCCGGCGGATCTTTACACTGTCACGGGTGGGAATTCTGCCCTTGGAGGAGGTGGAGATCACATATTGAATCTTTCCGCTTTCGATCAGCTCGATGGTATTGTTATGGTCGTCCTCATGGATCTTATTCACCGGGATCGCCTGGATGCCCGCCTCGGCAAGCACCTTGGCGGTACCCTTGGTGGCGTAAAGGGTAAAGCCCAGATCCGCGTATTTCTTGGCGGTTTCCGCGATCTCGTTTTTATCGGAATCCCGGACAGTGATAAACACGCCGCCATCCTTCTTCATTTTATAGCCCGCGGCGATCAGGCCCTTATAGAGGGCCTCCTCCAGCGTGCCGGCAATCCCCAGCACCTCGCCGGTAGACTTCATCTCCGGTCCCAGATGGGTATCCACGTTGATCAGCTTGCCGAACGAGAACACGGGCACCTTGACCGCAAAATACGGCGGCGCGGGGTGGAGTCCGGTGCCGCATCCGATGTCGGCGAGCTTTTCGCCGAGCATGACGCGCGATGCGATATCGACCATCGGCACGCCGGTGACCTTGCTGATATACGGAATGGTGCGGGAGGAACGAGGGTTCACCTCGATCACATACAACTCGTTGTGATAGATCAGATACTGGATATTCACCAGTCCCTTAGTATTCAGGGAAATGGCCAAATTCCGGGAGCTCTCGATGATCTTGTCCGTCATCACGTCGTTGATGTTCCAGGCCGGGTACACGGCGATGGAGTCGCCGGAATGGACGCCGGCGCGCTCGATGTGCTCCATAATGCCCGGGATGAGTACGTCGGTGCCGTCGGAGATGACGTCCACCTCCAACTCGATGCCGCTCATATACTTGTCGATGAGGACGGGGTTCTCGATGCCCTGCGAAAGAATGATGTCCATATACGCGCGGACGTCGTTTTCGCCGTAGGCGATGGTCATATTCTGCCCGCCGATGACGTAGGACGGCCGCAGCAGCACGGGGTAGCCGATGCTTTCGGCGGCCCTGAGCGCCTGCTCCAGCGTCTTGACGCCCAGTCCCTTCGGGCGCTTGATGCGGAACTTGCTCAGCAGCCTGTCGAACCGCTCGCGGTCCTCGGCGGTGTCGATGCCCTCGGCCGAGGTGCCGAGGATGCGGATGCCCTTGGCGTCGAGGAACTTGGCCAGCTTGATGGCCGTCTGCCCGCCGAAGGCGACGACGACGCCGATGGGGTTTTCGGCCTCGATGACGCCCCAGACGTCCTCCTTGGTCAGCGGCTCGAAGTACAGCCGGTCGGAGACGTCGAAGTCGGTGGACACCGTCTCGGGGTTGTTGTTGATGATGATGACCTCGTAGCCCAGCTTGCGGAGCGTCTGCGCGCAGTGAACCGAAGAGTAGTCGAACTCGATGCCCTGCCCGATGCGGATGGGGCCAGAGCCCAAGACGATGATCTTTTTCTTACGCTTTTTGGACGCGGCGATGTGCGCCCGCGCCTCGCAGTAGTCGTCGTAGCAGGAGTAGAAGTAGGGGGTGGCCGCCGCGAATTCGCCCGCGCAGGTATCGACCATCTTATAGGACGGCAGGCGGGGGCTGCGGATCTTCTGCCCCGAGAGGGCGGCGATGCTCTCGTCGGTGAAGCCGAGCTTTTTGCCGCGCAGGTACAGCTCGTCCGTCAAATCGCTCTTGGCCAGCAGAGCCTCGTAGTCGGCGAGGTTTTTGAGCTTGTGGATGAAGAAAAGGTCGATCTTCGTGACCGCGTTGATTTCCTCGGGCGAAACGCCCTCCTTGAGCGCCTTGTAGACGGTGAACAGCCGCAGGTCGTCGGCCACGGAGAGCCGCGCGCGCGCGTCTACGCCGTCCAGCAGCGGGCTGGAGAGGGTCTGCATCCCAATCTCGGCGCCGCGCACGGCCTTCATCAGCGCCTCCTCGACGCTCTGGCCGATGGCCATCGCCTCGCCGGTCGCCTTCATCTGCGTACCCAGCAGGCGCGACGCCTTCACGAATTTGTCAAACGGCCATTTCGGCAGCTTGACCACGATGTAGTCGATGGCCGGCTCGAAGCAGGCGTAGGTCGTGCCGGTCACGTCGTTGCGGATTTCGTCGAGCGTGTAGCCGAGCGCGATTTTGGCCGTGACCTTGGCGATGGGGTAGCCCGTCGCCTTGCTCGCCAGCGCGGACGAGCGCGAAACGCGGGGGTTGACCTCGATGACGGCGTATTCAAAGCTGTCGGGATTGAGCGCGAACTGGACGTTGCAGCCGCCCTCGATCTGCAGCGCGGTGATGATGTCCAGCGCCGCTTTGCGCAGCATGCCGTACTCCCGGCTCGAAAGCGTCATCGCCGGCGCGACGACGATGCTGTCGCCGGTGTGAATGCCGACGGGGTCGACGTTTTCCATGCTGCATATGGTGATGGCGTTGCCCTTGGCGTCGCGCATCACTTCGAATTCGATTTCCTTCCAGCCGGCGATGTACTTTTCAATAAGCACCTGATGGATGGGGGAGAGCGCCAGCCCGTTGGCGGCGATGGTCTCCAGCTGCGCGCGGTCCATCGCCGCGCCGCCGCCCGCTCCGCCGAGCGTGAAGGCCGGGCGCACGATGACGGGGTAGCCGATGCGGTCGGCGATGGCCAGACAGGCTTCAAGGTCCTCCGCCGTGTCCGACGGGATGCAGGGCTGGCCGATAGAGGCCATCGTGTCCTTGAAAAGCTGGCGGTCCTCCGCCCTGTCGATGGCCTCGGCGTTGGTGCCGATGAGGCGCACGCCGTGCTTTTCGAGGAATCCCTCCCGCGAAAGCTGCATCGCGATGGTCAGGCCGGTCTGGCCGCCCAGTCCGGCGAGCAGGCTGTCCGGCTTTTCCTTGAGGATGATGCGCTCGACCGTCTCCTTTTTCAGCGGTTCAAGATAGATTTCGCTGGCCATAGACTTGTCGGTCATAATCGTGGCGGGGTTGGAATTGACCAGCACCGCCTCGATCCCCTCGGATTTCAGCACGCGGCAGGCCTGCGCGCCGGCGTAGTCGAACTCCGCCGCCTGTCCGATGACGATGGGGCCGGAGCCGATGACGAGCACTTTTTTGATCGATGTATCCTTAGGCATTGCAAACCCTTCCTTTCCTTCAGCGCGCGCCCGCGAGCTTATCGACGAAAGCGTCGTACAATTGCGCGGTGTTCAGCGGGCCTGCCGATTCGGCGGGGCGGAACTGCACCGAAAATGCGTCGAATTTCGTATACGTCACGCCCTCCGCGGTGCCGTCGTTGGCGTTGAGGAAGCTGATTTTGCCGACCTGCGCGGGGATGCTGTCGGCGGCCACGGCGAAGCCGTGGTTCTGGGACGTGACGACGGTGCGGCCGCTTGCCTGCTCGGTCACGGGCAGGCTGGCGCCGCGGTGCCCGTAGGGCAGCTTGAACGTGTCGCCGCCCGCGGCCAGCGCCAGCAGCTCGTGGCCGAGCCCGACGGCGAAGAGCGGCGTTTTGCCGCAAAGCGCGCGCACCGTCTCGATGCGCTGCGGGCTGATTTTGGGGTCGCCCGGCCCGTCGCCGAGCAGCACGCCGTCCGGCCGGTCGGCGAGGATGGCCTCGGCCGGCGTGTCCTGCGGGTAAACCGTGACCGCGCAGCCGCGGCTTTGCAGCTCGGCGAGCAGCTCGGCGGACGTGCCGTAATCCAGCAGCGATACGCGGCAGCGCGCGTCGGGCGTTTCGTAAAGCGTTTTTTCCTTGACGCTGACGCGGGCGACGGCGTCGCCGACGGCGTAGCCGTTCAGCGCGTCCATATCCACGGCCGTCGGGTCGGCGCAGATGCAGGCGTTCATCGTGCCCTTGTCGCGCAGGATGGCGGTCAGGCGGCGGGTATCGACCCCGCAGATGCCGGGGACGTCCGCCTTTTGCAGATAGTCGCCGAGCGTCCCCTCCGAGCGGAAGTTGGAGGGCGCGCCGCAGAGCTCGCGGACGACCACGCCGAACGCGTGGATGCCGCCGCTCTCGAAGTCGGCGGTGATCAGCCCGCAGTTCCCGACAGCCGGAAAGGTGAACAGCAGAAGCTGGCCGTAATAGTTGGGGTCGGACAGGGTTTTGTTGCAGCCGACCATCGCGGTGGTGAACACCAGCTCGCCGACGGCGTCGCGCTCGCTGCCGATGCGCTTGCCCTTGAAAATCTGCCCGTCGCCGAGCAGAAGATATGCGTCTTTCATAAGAATGCCCTTCCTTTCCGCGGCGCTTACGCCTTGTCCTTCATCAGCCGGACCATCACGGCCTTCTGCGCGTGCAGGCGGTTTTCCGCCTCCTCGAAGATTTCGTCGGTGTGCGCGTCGAACACGTCCTGCGTGATCTCCTCGCCCTTGTGCGCGGGCAGGCAGTGCAGCACCATCGCGTCGGGCGCGGCGGCGCGCATGACGTCGGCGTTGATCTGATAGCCGGCGAACAGGCGTCTGCGCTCGGCCGCTTCGGATTCCTGCCCCATCGACGCCCAGACGTCGGTGTAGAGGATGTCGGCGCCGGCGGCGGCCTCGAGCACGTTCTCGGTGCAGGTGTAGCTGCCGGCTTGCGCGGCCCAGGCCGCGACGGCGGCGTCGGGCTTATGCGCGGCCGGACAGGCGACAGAGACGGACATACCCGTTTTGATGCCGCCGACGATGAGCGAATTCGCCATGTTGTTGCCGTCGCCGATGAAGCAGAGCTTCAGTCCGGCGAGCGAGCGCTTGCGCTCGCGGATGGTCATCAGGTCGGCAAGCACCTGACAGGGGTGGCAGTAGTCGGTCAGCCCGTTGATGATCGGGATCGAGCCGATGGCGGCCATCTCCTCCGGCTCGCGCTGGTCGAAGGTGCGGATCATAATCCCGTCCAGGTAGCGGGAGAGGACGCGGATGGTGTCGGCCGTGTCCTCGCCGCGCCCGATCTGCAGGTCGTTGGAGGACAGAAACAGCGCCGTGCCCCCCAGCTCGTACATCCCCACCTCGAACGACACGCGCGTGCGCGTGGACGATTTGCGGAAGATCATCCCCAGCGTTTTGCCCGCCAGATGCGGGTGGGGGATGCCGTTCTTTCTCTCGTATTTGAGCTGGTCGGCCAGATTGAGCAGCTCGATGATTTCCTCGCCCGACAGGTCGCCGAGCTTGAGCAGATGCTTCATAATCGTTCGTTTCCGTCCTTTCGCCGTTATTCGTCGAGTATCGATTGCAGAATGTCCAGCCCCTCGGCCAGCAGCGCGTCGGGGATGTTCAGCGCCGGCAGGAGGCGCACCTTGTCCTTTGCGGTGAGGACGAGCAGGCCCTTTTCCAGCGCGCGCGCGCAGACGGCCTTTGCGTCATGCGTCGTTTTGACGCCGAGCATCAGCCCCAGCCCGTCGACCGCTTCGACGGCGGGGTGCTTTCCGAGCGTTTCGCGGATGTACGCGCTCTTGCGCCGCACGCCGGCCAGCAGCGCGTCGTCGATGCGGTCGAGAATGCTGACCGCGCCGGCCGCGCAGACCGGGTTGCCGCCGAAGGTGGAGCCGTGCGACGAGGGCGTGAGCGTGTCGGCGGTCTTGGCGCCCAGCAGCGTCGCGCCGATGGGCAGTCCGCCGCCCAGTCCCTTGGCGGTGGTGACGATGTCCGGCGCTACGCCGTACTGCTCGAACGCGTAGAGCGTGCCGCTGCGGCCGTTGCCGGTCTGCACCTCGTCGATGAGCAGCAGAATATCCCGCTCGGCGCAGAGCGCGGCGGCGGTTTGCACGAAGTTCCGGCTGAGCACGTTCACGCCGCCCTCGCCCTGCACCAGCTCGAGCAGCAGCGCGCATACGCTGCCGTCGAGCGCCTTTTCCAGCGCGCCGGCATCCTCCGGCGGCGTGTAGGCGAAGCCTGTCGGGAAGGGGAAGAAGGAATGATGGAACGCGTCCTGTCCGGTGGCGGCGAGGGTGGCCATCGTCCGCCCGTGGAAGGAGCCGGTCAGCGTGACGACGACGCCTCTGTTTGGGCCGTATTTGTCGAAGGAATATTTGCGCGCCGTTTTGATCGCGCACTCGTTCGCCTCGGCGCCCGAATTGGAGAAGAACACGCGCGACAGCCCCGTGCGCGCGCAAAGCCGCTCGGCCAGCTCGGCCTGCGGCGCGGAATAGTAGTAGTTGGAGGTGTGCGCGAACGCGCCGAGCTGCTTTTCGACCGCCGCCGTCCAGACCGGGTCGCAGTGGCCGAACGCGTTGACCGCGATGCCGCTGCCGAGGTCGATGTAGCGTTTTCCGTCGCTGCCGAACACCTCGCTGCCCGACGCGCGCGCGAACTCGAGCGGCAGCCGCCCGTAAGCGTGCGCGATATACGCGCTGTCCTTTTCAAATGTGTTCAAATGCGGCGTACCTCCTTTTATTTGATGAACATGGTGCCCAAGCCCTCGTCGGTTAGCATCTCGACGATGATGGAGTGGGGCACGCGCCCGTCGATGATGAACACCTTCGGCACGCCGCGGCGCACGGCCTCGGCGCAGCACTCGACCTTCGGGATCATCCCGCCGGTGATGACGCCGTCCTTGTACAGCGCGGGGATTTCCGACACGCGCACCGTGCGGATGAGCGAGCCTTCGTCCGCGCAGTCGCGCAGGATGCCGCTGATGTCGGTCATCGTGATCAGGCTTTCGGCGCCGAGCGCGGCCGCGATGCGCGCGGCGGCGGTGTCGGCGTTGATGTTGTAGATGCCGCCCTCGTCGTCGCAGCCGACGGTGGAGACGACGGGGATGTAGCCCTTGTCGAGCACGTCGAGGATCGGGTCGGGGTTGACGGCGGTGATTTCGCCCACATAGCCGAGCGACTCGTCGAGCATGCGGGCGCGGATCATATGGCCGTCGATGCCCGACAGGCCGATGGCGCGGCCGCCTTCGCCGTGGAGCAGGTTGACGAGGTTTTTGTTGATCTTGCCGGCCAGCACCATCAGCGCCACCTGCGCCGTCTCGCGGTCGGTGACGCGCAGGCCGTTGACGAAGCGGGTCGGCAGGTTCATCCGCGTCATCGTCTCGGTCAGTTCGGGACCGCCGCCGTGCACGAGCACGACCCGTACGCCGATGAGCGAGAGCAGCGCCACGTCGCCCATCACGGCCTTTTTCAAATCGTCGTTGATCATCGCGTTGCCGCCGTACTTGACGACGACGATCTTGCCGCTGTACTGCTTGATATAGGGCAGGGCGCAGACGAGCACCTCTGCGCGCTGGTAGTTTTCCGTCATTTGACTTCGCTCCCTTTCGTTCAGGTTCTGTAATCGCCGTTGATGCGGACGTAATCGTAGGTCAGGTCGCAGCCCCACGCCGTCGCCTCCGCGCCGCCGTCGCGCAGGGCGACGTCGATGCGGATTTCGTCGGCGGAGAGAACGGCCTTGGCCTCCTCCTCCGAGAAGTCCACGCCCGCGCCCGATTCGCACACGCTTACGGCGCCGGCGGCGGAGGAAAAGGAGACGTCTATGCCGTTCGGGTCGGTCTCAACGCCGGCGTAGCCGACCGCGCAGAGAACGCGGCCCCAGTTGGCGTCGGCCCCGAACATCGCCGCCTTGACCAGCGACGAGCAGACGACGCTCTTGGCGAGTATGCGCGCGTCGGACAGGCTGCGCGCGCCGCGCACGCGGCATTCGAGCAGCTTGGTCGCGCCCTCGCCGTCCTTTGCGATGGCGCGGCAGAGCCTGCGCGTGACGAAGGCGAGCGCTTCGGCGAACGCGTCGTAATCGGCGCCCTCGGCGTCGATGGGCAGGTTGCCGGCCCTGCCGTTGGCGAGGATGCAGACCATATCGTTGGTCGAGGTGTCGCCGTCGACCGAAATCATATTGAAGCTGTCGTCCGCGTCGGCCGACAGCGCCTTTTGCAGCAGCTCCGGCGCAATCGCGCAGTCGGTGGTGAGGAAGACGAGCATCGTCGCCATATTCGGGTGGATCATCCCCGAGCCCTTGGCAATGCCGCCGAGCCGGCATTCCCTGCCGCCGGCGGTGAACGAGACAGCGAATTCCTTGACCGCGGTGTCGGTGGTCATGATGGCCTCGGCCGCGTCGCGGCTGCCGTCGGGCGAGAGGGCGTCCTTCAGCGCGCCGACCGACGCTTCGATGGGCGAAACGTCCAGCCTTTGCCCGATGACGCCGGTGGAGGCGACGATGACGTCGCGCGCGTCGATGCCGCAGGCGTCGGCCGCCAGTTCGCACATCCGGCGCGCCACGGCCGGACCGTCGGCGTTGCAGGTGTTGGCGTTGCCGCTGTTGCACAGCACGGCCTGCGCGCGCCCGTCGGCGAGGTTCTCCCGCGTGACGGTGATGGGCGCGCCCTTGACGAGATTTTTCGTATAGACCGCCGCCGCCGCGCAGGGGACTTCGCTGTAAAGGAGCGCCAAATCCTTCTTCGTTTTGTTCTTGCGGATGCCGCAGTGGACGCCGGCGGCCGTGAAGCCGGCCGGCGCGCAGACGCCGCCCTGAATTTCTTTCATATCGCTTTTGTGTCCTTTCGTTGCAAAATCAGTCTGCGCCGAGGACGAGCCCCTCCGTCTCGGCGGCGCCGGTCATCAGGTTCAGGCACTGCACCGCGGCGCCGGACGCGCCCTTGCCGAGGTTGCAGAAGCGGGCGAAGAGGTTGACGCGCTCGTCGTTGCCGCTGATGAGGATTTCCATATCGTCGCGCCCCGCATACGCGTTGGCGTAGAGCGTTTCGTTGCCGACCGGCTCGCGCACGGACACCATCCGCTGTCCGGCGTAGTAAGCGGCGAAGTATTCGTGCAGGGCTGCGGGGGTGACGGCCTTTTGCAGCAGGCCCGTGTAGAGCGGGACGCAGACGAGCATTCCGGCGTAGAAGTCCCCGATGATGGGGTTGAAGAGCGGCTGCCGTGCGAGGCCGCAGACATGGGCCATCTCGGGCAGGTGCTTGTGGGCGGACGCGGTGGCGTACTGCGCGGGCGCGTCCATCGCCGCGCCGTCGGTGCGGGCGGCGTAGTCGGCGATCTTCTTTTTGCCGCCGCCGCTGTATCCGGTCAGCGAATGGGCGGTCAGCGGGTAGTCGGCGGGCAGAATGCCGCCCGCGACCAGCGGGTACACGAGCGCGCAGAAGCCGCTCGCGTGGCAGCCCGGGACGGCGACGCGGGACGCGCCGGCGACGGCCTCGCGCCGGTCGGCGGACAGCTCGGGAAAGCCGTAGACCCAGCCCGACGCGGTGCGGTGCGCGGTCGACGCGTCGATGATGCGCACATGACTTCCGGCCATCGCGACGGCCTCGCGCGCGGCGTCGTCGGGCAGGCAGAGGACGGTGACGTCGGAGTCGTTGATGCGCGCGCGCCGCGCGGCGGGGTCCTTGCGCTCCTCCTCGCTGACGGTGAGAAGCTCGATGTCCGGCCGCGCGGACAGCCGTTCGGCGATGCGCAGTCCGGTCGTGCCGGCCGAGCCGTCTATAAACACTTTTGTCATGAAAGCTGCTCCTCAATCTTTTTGATCTGCTCGGCTACGCGCGCGGGCGCGGTGCCGCCCTGCGAATTCCGCAGCGCCATACAGGTGTGCATATCCAGCGCCTCGTACACGTCGGCGTCGAAAAGCGGCGAAAAACGGCGGTATTCGTCGAGCGGAAGCTCGGCGAGCGTCTTTCCCGCGTCGATGGCGTAGGCAACGAGCGCGCCGGTGACCTTGTACGCGTCGCGGAAGGGCAGGCCCTTCTTCGCCAGATAGTCGGCGCAGTCGGTGGCGTTGATGTAGCCGCCGTCGGCCGCCCTGCGCATGTCGGCGGCGCGGACGGTCATCGTCTCCAGCATCGGCGCGAGCACGCCGAGCGTGGCGAGGATCGTGTCGACGCTGTCGAACACGGCCTCCTTGTCCTCCTGCAAATCCTTGTTGTACGCCAGCGGCAGGCCCTTGAGCAGCGTCAGCAGCGTGTGCAGGTCGCCGTAGACGCGGCCGCACTTGCCGCGGGCCAATTCGGCGATGTCGGGGTTTTTCTTCTGCGGCATAATCGACGAGCCGGTCGAGAACGCGTCCGACAGCTCGACGAAGCGGAATTCATAGGACGCCCAGAGCGTCACCTCCTCGGCCAGCCGCGAGATATGCATAGCGATCATCGCGTTGACGAACGCCAGCTCGATGACGTAGTCGCGGTCGGAGACGGCGTCGATGCTGTTCTCGCAGACGCCGTCGAAGCCCAGCAGGCGGGCCGTCAGCGCGCGGTCGATGGGGTAGGTCGTGCCGGCCAGCGCCGCCGCGCCCAGCGGACAGCGGTTGATGCGCGCGCGGCAGTCGGCCAGCCGCTCCAAATCGCGCAGGAACATATTCGCGTACGCCAAAAGCTGCTGCGCGAAGCTGATGGGCTGCGCGCGCTGCAGGTGCGTGTAGCCGGGCAGGATGGTCTCGGTGTGCGCCTTGGCCAGCGCGACGAGCGTGCGGACGAGGCGCAGCAGCGCTTCTTTTTCCTCGTCGGCCATCCGCCGCAGGTACAGGCGCGTGTCCACCGCCACCTGATCGTTGCGGCTGCGCGCGGTGTGCAGCTTCTTGCCGGTGTCGCCGATGCGCGCGGTGAGCGTTTTTTCGACGAACGAGTGGATGTCCTCGCAGGCGGGGTCGATCTCCAGCCGGCCGTCGTCCAGCTCGGCGCGGATTTCCCCGAGCGCGCGCAGAATCCTTTCGGCCTCCGCCTCGGTGACGATGCCGCAGGCGCCGAGCATGCGCACATGCGCCTGCGAGCCCTCGATGTCCTCGCGGTACATCCGCGCGTCGACGCGGATGGAGGCGTTGAAGTCGTCCGCCGCGCCGTCCAGCGCCGATTTGAATCTGCCTGCCCACAGCTTTTCCATCGTATGAACCCCTCTGTCTTATTTCTTGCCTTCGCGCTTGGCGTCGGCCATCGCCTTGACCTTGATCGGCAGCCCGAACAGGTTGATGAAACCGGCCGAGACGCTCTGGTCGTAGACCTGATCCTCGTCGAAGGTGGCGATTTCCTCGTCGTAGAGCGAATAAGGCGACGTCACGCCCGCGTTAATCATATTGCCCTTGTAGAGCTTGAGCTTCACGGTGCCGGTGACGGTCTCCTGCGTCTTGTCCACGAACGCGGAGAGCGCCTCGCGCAGCGGCGTGAACCACTGGCCGAAGTAGACCAGCTCCGCGAATTTGGCGGCGACCAGCTCCTTGTAGTGCTGCGTGTCGCGGTCGAGCGTGAGCGTTTCGAGCACCTTGTGCGCCTTGTAGAGAATGGTGCCGCCCGGCGTTTCGTACACGCCTCTCGACTTCATGCCGACGAGACGGTTTTCCACGATGTCGGCAAGCCCGATGCCGTTTTCGCCGCCGAGCCGGTTGAGCGCCTCCAGCAGCGCGACGGGGGCGAGCTTTTCGCCGTTGAGCGCGACGGGCACGCCCTTTTCAAAATCGAGCGTGATGTAGGTCGGCTTGTCGGGCGCCGCCTCGGGCGAGACGCCCATTTCGAGAAAGCCCTCTTTGTTATAAAGCGGCTCGTTGGCGGGATTTTCGAGGTCCAGCCCCTCGTGCGAGAGGTGCCAGAGGTTCTTGTCCTTGGAATAGTTCGTTTCGCGGCTGATCTTCAGCGGGATCTGGTGCGCGATGGCGTAGTCGATCTCCTCGTCTCTGGACTTGATGTCCCACACGCGCCAGGGCGCGATGATCTCCATATCCGGCGCAAACGCCTTGATTGTCAGTTCGAACCGCACCTGATCGTTGCCCTTGCCGGTGCAGCCGTGGCAGATGGCGTCCGCCCCCTCGGCGCGCGCGATCTCGACGATGCGCTTGGCGATGACCGGGCGCGCGAACGACGTACCCAGCAGGTAGTCGCCCTCGTAGACGGCGCCGGCCTTGAGGGTGGGGTAGATGTAGTCGGTGATGAATTCCTCGCGCAGATCCTCCACATAGAGCTTGGAGGCGCCGGTCTTGATTGCCTTTTCCTCCAGCCCGTCCAGCTCGGTGCCCTGCCCGACGTCGCCCGAAACGGCGATGACCTCGCAGCCGGGGTAGGTCTCCTTCAGCCACGGGATGATGATGGACGTGTCCAGCCCGCCCGAGTAGGCGAGTACAATTTTGTTGAAGGTTTTCTTTTTCGTTCCTGAAGCCATAACGATACGCGCTCCTTTTGTTAAAATGTAAAATGTGTGCCGAAAGCCGGCGGTTTTGTCCCGCCCGACGCGGCGGAATGCCGCGGTGCGGGGGTATGGATTATATTATACGCCAAATTTGCATAATGTCAAGACTTTATCGAATAATTTTGCAATAAAACGCATTTTTATGCAATATACACGGAATAATATGCATTGGATGCGGCCGCTTTGCATCAGCCTTCCTTTTTGGCCTTCGCTTCGCAGTAGATGCAGCGGTAGATGCGGTTTTCGCGGTCGGTCAGCTTGAACACATGGTCCAGTTCCTGCTCGGTGGAGGTGATGCAGCGCGGGTTTTTGCATCGGATGACGTTGGTCAGCCTTTCGGGAAGCTGCAGCGCGCGTTTGGCGACGATGCCGTCGTTTTCGATGATGTTGATGGTGATGCCGGGGTCGATGTAGCCGAGCACATCGAAATCGAGGTCGATGAGGCTGTCGATTTTCATAATGTCCTTCCGGCCCATCTTGGAGCTTTTTACGTTTTTCAGGATGGCCACGCTGCATTCCAACTGTTCCAGATTCAAGTAGTTGTAAATGCGCATGCTGTTGCCGGCTTTGATATGGTCGAGTACATATCCGTTCTTTATGCTGTCGATTTTCATAGAGCATCCCGCCTTTCTTTTTACGCGCGTCCGGGCATGCGGCCCTTTTTGACGCTGTCGGTTTTCATTGCATATCCTCCTCAGAGCAGGCCGAGCAGATACAGAATCAGCGCCTCGCGGATGAACTTGCCGTTTTCCACCTGCTTGAAGTAGCAGGCGCGCGGGTCGTCGTCCACCTTAGCGGAGATTTCGTTGACGCGGGGCAGCGGGTGCATGATGCAGAGGTCGGGCTTGGCCGCGCGCAGCTTGGACGGCTCGAGGATGTAGCTGTCCTTCAGCCGGACGTAGTCGGCCTCGTTGAAAAACCGCTCGCGCTGCACGCGGGTCATATACAGGATGTCCAGTTCGGGAAGCGCCTGCTCGAGCGAATCGGTTTCGGCGTAGGCGAGCCGGTTCCGGTCGATGACGCCGTTTTTCATATATTCGGGCACGACCAGCTCGGGCGGGGAGATGAAGAGGAAGCGGATGTCCTCGTAGCGCGCCAGCGCCGTGATGAGCGAATGCACCGTGCGGCCGAACTTCAAATCGCCGCAGAAGCCGATGGTGAAGCCGCCCAGCCGTCCCTTCTCGCGGCGGATGGTCAGCAGGTCGGCGAGCGTCTGCGTCGGATGGCAGTGGCCGCCGTCGCCGGCGTTGACGATCGGCACGGGCGACTTCGCGGCGGCGGCCATCGGCGCGCCCTCCTTCGGGTGGCGCATCGCGATGATGTCGGCGTAGCAGCCGACCGTCCGCACCGTGTCGGACACGCTCTCGCCCTTAGCCGCGCTCGAGCTGTCTGCGGAGGAAAAGCCGAGCACGCCGCCGCCCAGCTCGAGCATCGCCGCCTCGAAGCTCAGCCGCGTGCGGGTACTCGGTTCGAAGAAAAGAGTGGCGAGCTTTTTGCCCGCGCAGGCGTGCGAGAAGGCCGCGCGGTCGGCGATGATGCGGTCCGCCGTGTCGGCCAGCAGCTCGATTTCGTCATTGCTCAGGTCGGTGATGTCGATCAGATGACGCATAGAGGCAGAGTTCTCCTTTCCGGCCGCGCGGTCAGCGGCGTATCCAGCTTTCGTCGGCGGGGTTGTCGCGGAACGCCTTCAGGCGCGCGATGTCGTCGGGGGAGATGTAGCCGCTTGCGGCGGCCTCCTCGCAGACGACGTCGAAATTGGTCAGCGAGACATTCTTCACGTTCGCCGCGGCCAGCCTCTCCAGCCCCTTCTGCATCCCGTAGGTGAAGATGGAGGCCACGCCCAGCACGTCCGCGCCCGCCTCGCGCAGCGCCTCGACGGTTTCGATCACGCTGCCGCCCGTCGAGATGAGGTCCTCGATGACGACGACCTTCTGCCCCGGCAGCAGCTTGCCCTCGATGCGGTTGGCGCGCCCGTGATCCTTGGCGGACGAGCGGACGTAGCCCATCGGCAGCCCGAGCAGATGCCCGCAGATGGCCGCGTGGGGGATGCCCGCCGTCGACGTGCCCATCAGCACCTCGCAGTCGGGGTAGTGGGCGCGGAGAAGCCCGCAGAGTCCCTCCTCGATGACCGTGCGCACCGCCGGCGCGGTGAGCGTGAGGCGGTTGTCGCAGTAAATCGGGCTTTTGATGCCGCTGGCCCAGGTGAAGGGCTCGTCCGGCCGGAGGTAAACGGCCGAGATTTCCAGCAGGCCGCGCGCCGCAGCGCGCGCCGCATTCTGCATATCCATTGGTATCTCTCCTTATTTATAAATATATCTTTATAAATTCATCCCGCCGGTGAACGCCTCCAGGCAGCGCAGATACGCGCCCTGCGGGTCGGCGGCGGCGGTGACGGCGCGGCCGACCACGATGTAGTCGGTGCCGGTGGCGCGCGCCTTCTCCGGCGTCATAATCCGCACCTGATCGTCGGCGGAGCCGTCGGCGAAGCGGATGCCGGGCGTGACGGTGAGGAAGCCCTGCCCGTTGGCGCGCTTGACGGCCGCCGCCTCGTGCGGCGAGCAGACGACGCCGTCCAGCCCGCTCTGCGCGGCGTTGGCGGCGTAGTGCGCGACGGTCTCCTCCATCGGCGTGCCGATGAGCAGCTCGTCCCGAAGCATTTCCGCGCTTGTGGAGGTGAGCTGCGTGACCGCGATGAGCAGCGGCCGCGCGCACTTCGCCTCCGCCGCGCCCTCGGCCAGCCCTTCGACGGCGGCCTGCATCATTTTCCGGCCGCCCGCGGCGTGCAGGTTGGTCATATGCACGCCCAGCCGCGCGAGGTTCTTCATCGCCTTGCGGACGGTGTTGGGGATGTCGTGCAGCTTGAGGTCAAGGAAGACGCGGTGGCCGCGCTCGAGGATGCGGCGGACCATGTCCGGGCCTGCGGCGTAGTACAGCTCCATTCCGATTTTTACATAGGGCTTTTTGCCGCCGAAGCGGTCGAGGAACGTCAGCGTTTCCTCCGCGGAGGAAAAATCGCAGGCGATGATGACGTCTTTTTCGTTCATTTGCGTTCGCTTCCTTTCTGTTTGCCGCCGTGCGCGGCGCCGATGACGTCCCGCAGCGCGGTGACGCCGAGACGCGCCGCCGCTGCGGGCAGGTCGTTGATGATGTCGCGGCAGGCCGTCGGGTTCACAAGGTTGGCCGCGCCGACCTGCACCGCCGTCGCGCCCGCGAGCATCATTTCCAGCACGTCCTCCGCGCTCGACACGCCGCCCATCCCGATGAGGGGGATGTCCACGGCTTCGTACACCTGATAGACCATCCGCAGCGCCACGGGGAACACCGCCGGACCGCTCAGCCCGCCGGTGACGTTATGCAGCAGCGGCTTTTTCGTCCGCAGGTCGATGCGCATCCCCAGCAGGGTGTTGATGAGGCTGATTCCGTCCGCGCCCGCCGCCTCGACGGCGCGGGCGATCTCCGCGATGTCGGTCACGTTCGGCGTCAGCTTGACGAACAGGGGCTTGTCCACCGCCGCGCGCACGGCCTTCGTCACCGCGCCGGCGCTTTCCGCCGTGGTGCCGAAGCCCATCCCGCCGCCGTGGACGTTGGGACAGCTTATGTTCAGTTCGATCATCCCCACGTTGTCCGCGCTTGCCGCCAGACGCGCGCATTCCACATATTCGTCGACAGAGAAGCCTCCGATGTTGGCGATGATCTTCTTATTATAGATGCGCTTCAGCTCGGGCAGCTCGTGCGCCAGCACATGCTCGATGCCGGGGTTCTGCAGGCCGACGGCGTTGAGCATCCCCGCCGGCGTCTCCGCGATGCGCGGCGTTTCGTTGCCGAAGCGGGGGTGCAGGGTCGTACCCTTGCAGGAGAACGAGCCGAGGATGTTGATGTCGTAATACGCCGCGAACTCCTTCCCGTAGCCGAAGGTGCCCGAGGCGGGGACGACGGGGTTGTCCAGCTCCATGCCGGGCAGCGTCACCGAAAGGTCTACCATAAAATCTCCTCCTTCTTCAGCACCGGACCCTCGACGCAGATGCGCTTGCTGCCCGTGATTGTGCGGCAGGAGCAGCCCATGCACGCGCCGAAGCCGCAGCCCATCCGCCGCTCGAAGGAAAACTGACCGCCGCAGCCGGACATCGCGCAGACCGCCTTCAGCATCGGCTCAGGCCCGCAGGCAAAGGTGTAGTCGTATGCGAGGCCCGCCGCCGCGTCGGTGACGAAGCCGGACACGCCCGCGCTGCCGTCGGCCGTGGCGACGACGGTTGGGACGCCGAGCGACTCAAACTCGGCTTTGTAAAACACCTCGGACGCGGTGTTGAAGCCGAGCACCGCCGTCGGCCGGACGCCGCGCGCGAGCAGCGCCTTGGCCAGCAGGTACATCGGCGGCACGCCCGCGCCGCCGCCGAGCAGCAGCGGGTGCGACCCCGTTTCGGTCAGGTCGTAGCCGTTGCCCAGCGCGGTAAGCACGCGCAGCGTCCGGCCGGGGCGGTAGTCCGACAGCGCGCGGGTGCCCGCGCCGACGACCTTGTAGATGAGGGTGACGCGGCTGCCCGCCGCGTCGCAGACCGAGATGGGACGGCGGAGGTAAAACCCGTCGAGAGACAGGTTGAAGAACTGCCCGGGCGCGCGGACGTCGTCCGCTTCGGCGCCATCGAGCAGCAGGCGGAACACGCCCGGCGCGAGGGGGGTGTTTTCGAGGATAGTCAGGCTTCTTTCCATACGATTTCTCCGTTTACAATCGTGGCGCAGACGGCGCCGGTCAGCGTCAGCCCGTCGAAGGGCGAGCGCTTGCTTTGCGTGTAGGTCTGCTGCGCGTCGAACACGCCTCTGCGCGTCACGTCCGCGACCGTCAGGTCGGCGGGCGCGCCTGCCGTGATGCCGTTTCGGCCGGGCAGCGAAAAGCGGCGCGCGGGGTTGACGCTCATCAGCGCCGCCAGCCGTTCGAGCGGGATCACGCCCGGCTCGACGAGCGCAGTGACGCAGGCGGCGAACGCGCTCTCCAGTCCCGGGACGCCCATCAGCGACCGCCGCAGGCCGCCCGCCTTTTCCTCCGCCGCGTGCGGGGCGTGGTCGGTGGCGATCATATCGATCGTGCCGTCCGCAATCCCCTCCAGCAGCGCGGCGCGGTCGCCGGCGCTGCGGATGGGCGGGTTCATCTTGAAGCGGCCGTCGTCCTCCAGCAGCTCGTCGCAGAAGTACAGATAGTGCGGCGCGGTTTCGCAGGTGACGTCTGCGCCCGCCCGCTTGGCGCTGCGGATGAGCGCGACGCTTTCCGCCGTGGAGATGTGGCAGACGTGGTAGGCGGCGCCCGTCTTTTTCGCCAGCGCAAGGTCGCGCTCAATCTGCGCGTATTCGCTCGCGGACGAAATGCCCGGCAGCCCGTGCGCGCGCGCGAAATCGCCGTCGTGGACGCAGCCGCCGCGGACGAGCGTGATATCCTCGCAGTGGGCGGCAAGGATACGTCCGGCGGCTTTGGCCTCGCGCATCGCCCGCTCCATCACCCGCTCGTCCTGCACGCCGCTGCCGTCGTCGCTGAACGCGACGGCGTAGGGCGCGTTCTCCGCCAGCGGCGCGACGGTCTCGCCGCTGCGCCCGCGCGTGATGCAGCCGTAGGAAAACACCCGCACCGGCGCGTCCGCCGCATGCACGGCCTGCGCGCGCAGCCGCTCGGCGCTGTCGGGCGGCGGGTTCAGGTTGGGCATCGCGCAGACGGCGGTGAACCCGCCGTGCGCCGCGGCCATCGCGCCGGACCGCACCGTCTCCTTATAAGAAAAACCCGGCTCCCGCAGATGAACATGAACATCCGCAAGACCGGGAAAAACAGCTTTGCCGCCGCAGTCCAGAACGGGGACGGACGGGGACGCTTCGATATGCTCGGAAATGAGAACAATAAGGCCCTTGTCGATCAGAATGTCGCGGTGCAGGAACGCGCCGTTTATGTACACGCGTCCGCCCTTCAGCAGCATCGACATAGTGTTACCCCGCTCCTCTCGTTACTTTATCCTTTTTATTATACATGCTTGTCCGGCCCTTGTCAAGAGCCTTTCGCCGAACTTTTTCCGATCTGCGGATTTGTACAAAATATATTGACAAAAAAGCAAAAAAATGGTATATTAAAGCAAGGCTGTAATCCAGTGCGGGAGAAGATGTATATGTATTCCTATTTTATTTATGGATATAAGCTAATTAGTAATATTGTGCTTACAAATATTCCGATCTATTGTGCACAGCCATATTATAATGGCGTTTTATATCTGAAATTTTATAAAGATAATATGGAATCCTCGTCTTGGGCGACGTCTCTAATGATTAATGAAAATCAAAATGCATACACACTTTACATTGGAGATTATGTTCTGTATCGTCTTTATCCTTCGCAAAATAGTATTTCGGTATATGCTTCGGATCCTTTGTATGTTGAATCCACTATTCTAAATCTCCCATTTGCTGTTTTGGCAATAGCAAAAAAATCTCTTTTACTTCATGCATCTGTATTTGCATATGAAGATACATTAATTCCTATATTTGCCAAAAAAGGCACAGGAAAAACTACTTTGGCAGCATCTATGAGTAAATTTTATCCTTTTTTTTCGGACGATACGTTATACGTTAATCCCAGAGGTGATTTTATGAGATTGCATGCCGGATCCAGAATTTTGAAAATGCATACTGACTCATCTTCATACCTAGGATTGGATTCTGCTTCGAAACAAGTCAATATCCAAAATAAAGGATATTATCGTTCGTTCAAAACTGTTGATGGCACAAAACCTGCAATCGATTATAAACTTGGCGCATGCTTTTTTCTAAAGCGAGAAGAACAACAGAATTTAACAATTGAACAAATTACCAAACCTTATTTAAAAAAAATATATTTACATGCTAATATATGCGGTGCGGAAACCTTAGGTTTTTGGTATTGTACGCAAATTAATTCGTGCCCATTATTCAATAAAATTATATCTGAATCGAACTTTTATACATTAGCGATACCAAATGACTTAAGTCGTTTGTCGGCTGTATCTGAAGAATTAGCAAAATTTATTGCAAACACATAAAGTGGTTAACTTAGTTCTTTGTATATTGGCAATTTGCGAAAAATAATGGTTGCTTTTTTAATTTAATATGTATATAATAATTTTATGGTGGCTTAGGAAACAAATGATATGGCGCCTTATCATTTGCATATAAATAATGGAGGTTATGTAATGAATGATATCATCCAATCGGAAGGCGAAAACGCAAAACGTATTGATGTAAATATTGTTCCACTTTGCGGGTGCACTATTAACGTACCTGCAGACTGCAGTCAAGTTTGCTCATAACAAAATATTTATAAAAATAAAATTTTAAAAAAGGAGCGTTATTAATGATAGATATTCAATTTACGAATGAAACTCGGGGCATCAATTTTCTTCCAGGCTGCGGAGGGACAATAAATCTTGTTTCTCTCTGTGGATGCTCTGCCGATGCAGGATGTCCGGCTTCATAAACGAATAAAACATAAAGTGTACTGTTGCTTGTCTAACAGGCGCCGCTGAGTGCAAGATGATTTGCACTCAGCAAGGCAAGCATATTTCGGCTTATAAAACGATAATGGTAGAAAGGAGCCAATATAATGCAATATTTGCTATCAAAATACACCCGAACGATTCCATACAAAAATGCGGATATATTGATAATTTATAATACGTTTAATGGAAATCAAAGCTACATATATGATCAAAGTATTAAAAATCAATTGGAAGCACTAAAACGAGGCGCCGTGGATGAGGCAGAACTCGATGATGCATTAAAGAACAAGTATTGCGTTATTGCGGGCACCGATGAAACTAAAGAAGCATTTGATGAAATCAGAAAAAGAATTAATGACGATAATGCGCTCAATATTATTATAATACCGACAACAGAATGTAATTTTAGGTGTGAATATTGTTACGAAGAAAAAGAAAAAGGATTCATACAAGATGAAATCTTGCAAAATTTATACGAAGCAGTAAAATTACATTTTTCCGAGATTAGCGGAAGTAAATCGCTTCGGTTGGACTGGTTTGGAGGAGAGCCTCTACTGTATTATGAAAAAATGATAGCCTTTTGTGCCCGTATGAATCAATATTGTATAGAGAATTCCGTAATCTTTCAGCATTCTATCACTACAAATGGATATCTTTTGACAAAAGACAAAGCAAGCAGGATGATTGAAAATGGAATTCATTTATTTCAAATTACTATAGACGGAGCGGCAAAAACGCATGACAAATATCGGCATTTACCAAATGGTAGTCCGACGTGGCAGAAAATAATAGATAATTTAATAGAAATGAAATCGCTAACGGCTGTTTTCAAAGTGCAGATAAGGGTGAATTATAATTTTGAAGTAGCAGAATCATTAGATGAATTTTATGAATTTTTCAAATCGACATTTGGAGACGATTATCGTTTTGAATTAACTTTTCATGCTATCGGCAAATGGGGCGGTGAAAATGATGACCGAATAAACGTTGTATCTCCTGAATATCAATCTTACATGATGTGTGAATTGACAAAAATGGGAATGGAGCGCGGCGTTACGCATTTCGCTCCGTATTTGCCGCGTTGTGGTGCCGAATTATGTTATGCTAATATGAAAAGATCTTATGTAATATATAAAAATGGGACAATTGGCAAGTGTACGCTACAGGAGTCGCCAAATCCGGATTCGGATTTCGTTATAGGTGATATTTATCAAGGATGTTTTCATATAAATAGAGAAAAGGAACAAAAGTGGATTTATTCAGAAAATGAATATAAAGAGCACATAAAAAAGAACCAATGTGGCGACTGCATATCCTTTCCCATTTGCGGCGGAATCTCATGTCCAGCATACCGGGTCAAAAACGGCGTCTATACGAAGAAGTGTACGCCAACGATGTTTTGTATAGATGAGCTGATTAATATGAATTATGAAATGATGAGGTAGGAGGGGAGTCGATGAAAAGGAAAACGGGAGCGTTTAAGGTCTATCTGCGTTTTATTGCCTCGGTTTACAGAAACAATAAGCTGTTCGTACTGTCCAAGGTTTTCATATCGGTTTTGGCCGGACTGCTCAGCGTTGTCACGGCGGTGCTTCCCAAATATATGGCCGACGCAATTTTGATCGACAACAGCGAGTACGGCTTTATCGCCTATGTGCTTCTCTATGTTCTGGCACAGTTGATCATAGGCGCGGTTTATAACTTTGTTGAAATCTATATCAACAAATCGCTGATTGTCGTAAAAGCCAAATGCACGGAAGAGGTGCTTGAACGGCTGTATCGGATGGTATATGCAAATTACGAACAGCCCGAAAGGCGCAACTGCATCGAGCGGGCGTTCCAGTTTGCGACGCAGACCGGCGTGGCCTCCTTCAATACGTTCCTTACCCTCATCGGCACCTTTATCACCTTTACGTCGTATGTGTACATCATCGCCAGACACAACTGGGTAACGCTTGTGCTGCTGAGCATCAGCATTGTCGCGACATACATTTTGCAGAAGCGGAAGGCCGAGTACGAGTATACGATGAAGCGCAGCCTGACGACGGATGAAAGAAGAACCGGCTATTACAAATCGGCGATGCTGGATAAGTCGCTGGCGAAGGACATCCGATATTCGGGCGCGTTCGCGCTGTTGAAGCAGTGCTACGGACGCGAATCCAAGAACTACTCGGATAAGCTGTTTCGGAAGAGTAAAAAATCCTATTACTATAATCAGGCCATTTCCGCCATTCAGCTCGGTTTGGTGTTCGCTGTCATGGTTTCTTTCGGGCAGCGGCTCTTTCACGATTCGATGACATATGGCGACTACACAATGTCAGTCAATGTCTCTATGTCCTTTACCAGCCTTGTCTTTCAGTTGATATCGCACATAACGTCGGTGTATACGGCCGTCCTTGACGGAACGAACTATAACGAGTTCCTCGGCATCACGGAAAGCACAAAACAGGCGCCGGTTCCGAACAGGCCGGATATCGAATTCCGAAACGTGAGCTTCAAGTACGGCACCGAAGACCGCTGGGCGCTGAAAGATTTCACATATACCTTCCGGTACGGGAAAAGGTATTCCATCATCGGCGAAAACGGTTCGGGCAAAAGCACGCTGCCGAGCCTGCTCATGCGCCTGTACGACGTACCGGACGGCATGATTACCATCGACGGACACAATCTGCGCGAAATCCCGCTGGCGGCGCTACGCAGGAATATCGCCTGTGTGCCGCAGGACAACTTCCTCTTTTCTGACACGCTGCAGAACAACATCGCGTTCGGCTCAGACAACAAGTCGCTGGAAGCGGTGCAGGAGGCGGCGAAAAACGCCTGCATCCACGATAACATCATGGAGTTCCCCAAGCAGTACCAGACGCTGGTGGGCGAACGCGGCGTGACGATTTCCGGCGGTCAGAAGCAGCGTTCCTCCATTGCCCGCGCGCTGATGAAGGATGCGCCGATTCTGCTGCTGGACGATGCGCTCTCTGCTGTCGATACGGACACGGAACGGCAAATACTGGATAACCTGCACCGCTTGCGCAAGGGTCGCACGACCATCATCGTAGCGCACCGCATTTCCACCATTCAGGATGCCGACCACATTCTTGTGCTGGACGAAGGCAAGGTGGAGGAGTACGGCACGCACGAGGAGCTGCTGAACAATGGCAAACTGTACGCAAGCCTGTACCGCAAGCAGCAGCTGGAAAAGGAACTTCACGAGGAAGGAGGCGCTGCACATGCGGAGTAAGTTCGGGGATAACGAGCCGCAGGACGTTTCGTATCACGGCAACGCCTTCCTGCGCCTGATGGGCTACATCAAGCCCTACTGGAAAACGGTTGCGCTGTGCTGTGTGCTGGTGGGGCTGCTGACGGTGTTCGACATTGCCCGCCCGCGCATCATCGGCGACGCGATTGACAAGTACATCACCCAGCAGAGCGCGCAGGATCTGCCGCCGGAAACGCGCTTTCAGGGCATCCTGATTGCGGCGGGGCTGTATGTGGCGATTCTGCTGCTGCAATTTGTCTGCAACCGCCTGCAGTACCTGAAGATTCAAGAAACCGGGCAGAACATTGTTTATACCCTGCGCAATGAGCTGATGGCGCATGTCGAAAGCCTCTCCATGCGCTTCTTCGATTTGACGCCTGTGGGCAGAATCGTTACGCGCATCACCAACGACACCGAGGCGGTCAATGAC
>OLWB01001225.1_pt1 | contig 24818 bp, 29 predicted proteins | sample 1673331 | NCBI WGS metagenome assembly OLWB01 (sample SAMEA3178943, study PRJEB25190) | human gut metagenome | biome: human gut; feature: human-associated habitat; material: faeces | place: Austria | collected 2013
CTATAAAATTCTTTCCAACTTTTAACTCTTTGTATATTAGAATATCTGTTATAAGGTGTATCCATTAAAATTGTTGTTATTCCATTTTCAATACAATCACTACATATATGAACAGAATCATCAATCATAATATCAATATTATGCTTTAAACATTGCTTAGTTTTAGCGCATTTATCATAGGCATCTGTTAAAATCAAGTTATCATAATAAATATTATTATCTTCAAGCCACTTTTTTGTCATATTATATGGATCTGTATATTCTCCATTATTTCTTCCTGTGATAATACAAATAATATGACCATCATCATGAAGCTTATCTATGTATTCTTTAGCACCTTCAATAACGCCTAATTTTTTTGCTATTCTTTCTATATTATTTTTGTAAAAATTGATTTCTTCATCCTCATTCCAATCAAACATTCCTTTTCTAATATAATCAGCGTTTTTATTTATAATACCCGAATTTCTCAATTCTTTGTCATGTAATAAATACTCAGTTAATAAAGTATCATTAAAATTTGATATTACATTGTCTATATCTATTCCTATCTTCATGTATATCCTCCGAATTTTTACTAATTTTAAACTATAAAAATTATACAATATTTAAACCTTTTTTTCCATATGCCTATTGAAATTTAATAACGACACATATATAATATTTTTAGAAAGAGAGCATTATGGTTCGTAACCTGCTGTTTAACCGCTCCCTTGACATCTCTGTTCGAACTTTTCGAACATTTACGATAGATATCATCTCATATTGAGATGATTTTTTGTTTGTCGAACTCCACGTGTTTGCTTACAATTTGCTAATAAAAAATCATTAGAACTAGAAAACAATTATAATTAAGTTATACAATTAGTTAATAATAAAAAAACTACTTTTACTAATAAAGACAAATATGTTTTAAATAAAGATGATAAAGATAAAATTGATAAATTTATTCAGCAAGTAGATTCAACTAATGAAGAATATAAAAAAATGCAAAAGTTATCTATTACTCTTAATGATGTTGAAACTGAATTAAAAGAAAACAGGAAAAAAGTTAAAATACTAACTGAAAATAATGATGCCTTAAATATTAAAGTTAAATCTCTTGAGAAAAAGGTAGATAAACAAGAAGATGAAATTGATGATCTTAAAGAGAAAAATTCTAAATTACAAAACACTATTAATTTCTTTGAAAACTTATTTGATAGATTAGTTAAATTTATTAAAAATAAAATGTTTGGCAAAGAAAAAGAACGTGAAAATTATTGAAATTTTTCAAAAGATTTGTATACTCATAATATATTTAGCGATAAAACTATTGAATCAATCCAAGATGATTATATTTGGAATAAAGAAAATGATAAAGGAAAAGAAAAAGATGATTACTCAATTGAAATGTAATCATCTTTTTTATCTAATTTTATAGTGTCAGTTAAATTCATTTTTAATCCATAATTCTGCTTTACATTTATTACATTTTTTATCTCTATTTACACAAAACATACAATAACCATTATCTTTATAATAATTATCCCCTAAATCTTTTAATAACTTAAAACCACATTTTTTAAGTAAATATTTAGAATTAACTTCTTCTTTATCTCCCCATGCTTCATATAATATTACATCCTCAATACCATCACAACATAATTGTAATAATTTTGTTCCTATACCTTTTTTTTGATAATTACTGTCAACTACTAAATATAATATTTCTCTATATTCTTTTATGTGTAAATCATAATCGTTATTATATTTTAAATTACTAATTCCACAAGCACCTATTATATGATTATTATCTTCACAAACATAATAATTATTTATATCCTTTATTATTTCTTTTTTATTATTGTTTAATATATCTATTTTACTAACACTAATATTATTCTTATTAATGTTACAAGTACCAAGCAAATCTGTTACTAAATAAGATATATCATCTATATCACTAAACATTGCTTTTCTATAATTCATTTAATTACCTCTTTTTGTTAAATAATATTTTCTTTTTTTAGCACGTCTTCAAGAGTTTCTTTATCATTTAAAATATATAACTTATCATAATTTCTTTTAATTGAATCTTCATAATATGGAATAAACACTTCTTTTAACCTTTTAATAAAATTTTCATTATTACCACGAGCAATACATCTTTTCTCTACTTCTTCCCAATTATTTATATTTGGATAAGCAATAGAATATTTTATATTATGTTTATCAAAATAATCAAAGTGTTCTGGCTTTAGTTGAACAAGCACCACATCATATTGTTTTACTGTTTCATTGATAGCATCATAATAATTTTGTGGCCACAAAGGATTTAATTCTCTTTTTGTACCTTTTTGTTCTTCAATAGGTATATCATTTCTCATTATATTTTTATATGGACTTGATTCCAAATCTTTAATGTTATTATATTTTTTACCTAATATACTTTTACCACAAGTAGCAAATCCAGCTATTATAATTCCCATTTAATATACACCTCATTTAATTTCATTAACATTAATTACATTTATACCATTACTTTTTAAAAATTTAACTGTATCTTCCAAATCTTCTATATATAATATTGCATCTAAATCACATTTATTTAACTTTGATATAATCTTTATACCATCGAGTTTTAATTCTTGTGTTCCTGCTGACATTAGTTCAATATCATCCCCGTATTGTATTTTAATAAAATCTTGTTTTGCCTTAAAATGAAATGAAAACTTCATTCCTGATAAACAATACATTTTTATATTTTTATTTCTTAATTCTTGAACTAATTTATAAAGAACTTCAGATCTATCGCATGGTTCAATATCTATATAAAAATTACTAGGTTTTTGATAAGCATTTGCATAATAGTTTAATCTTTTGTCTACACTTTCATTACGATGTTTAACAAAATCTTTATCTCTATGAATTGCTAGTGTTCCGTCATAATCAAATATAACAACTTTTATATTTTCTAAATTTAAATTATTTATCACTATTCTATCGCCTCAAATCTATTAATATTATAACATTATTCGATATTTTATTGAACAAATTGACTAAAAAATATTGAATTAATATTAATTTATGTTATATTATTAGTAGTGAGTGATATTTATCACGTCATAGCAAAAGAAGTTGTAGATATCTACGACACTCGCTCCATTGAGGAATCTGTTCGGAAAATCCGAACTTACATATATGAATCATTCGGAAGAATGATTTTTTTGTTTAACGACTATTCTAAAAATGATATGCATGATTATAACAACATTGAAGAATTAGATTTAATCAAAGAAAAAGATGGCTTCGAGTGATATAAATCCCGTTTCCATGTACAAGAAACTGGGTTAAAATACTTGATTCTTATTAATATAAATAATTTTATATACTCATTTAAATGTCATTATTCAAATATATAAGTGTTCATATAAAGGATAGTGATATTATGAATATAATAAATAATAGTACAGTTTCAGTCTCTACAAGCGATGAATTAAAGAATGTATTAGAAAATGATAATGGTTATTATTATATTTATTTAGAAAATGATATTACTTTAAATAGTGGAATATCAATAAACTCAAAGAAAAGTAAAATTATTATCAATGGTACATATCAAAATATCATGCACACTTTGACGGGATTTGGTAGTTTGGAAGAAGCTGATACTATTGTTGCGACAGCTCTTACAAAGGAGATTCAAATAAGAAATATTAAAATAATTAATCCTAATATACATGGTATTATTTGTGTTCCTGATGTTGATAGTTATGATGAAATAATAACTATTTATGATAATGTTATGTTTAATGGAACAAAATTATCATATAATCCATATGGTACTATTAAGATAAACAATTCAAAGATTACTATTGAAGATACTAGTAGGACTCCTTGTAAAGAAGTATGTGAAGCTGAACGTGTTATAATAGGTGGAAAAACTAATATATCAAGTAATTCTTCCGATTTTTCTTTGCTTTCATTTAGAAGTGATTCTGTAAGTCCTTCTATTGTATTTTTATGTAAAAGTGATGTTATTATATCTACTGATACTAGAGAATTAATGATGGGAACAAATAAACTAAATTTTACAATTCTTCATGATACTAAAGTACATTTAACAACAGGAAATGGTTTTGCTTCTTTGGCTGACTTTGGAGCAAGCAATGTTTTGATAGATGAGAGACTAGTTCAGACTGGAAGCTTTATGCATATATAAATAAACCATTAACTTCTTCTAACGGATTTATATTAAATGATGCTTTGGTATTTAAAAAGTTTGATGATGAAATTGTAACTTTAACTACTACTCCTACTCTTGTTTATACAGGAAGTAATAATCAAGGAATCGTAAGTTTTAAAGATCTTAATTGGTCAACAGAAAAAGGACCATTACTGGACCTTACTAATGCTGCATTAGAAGCTAATGAAGAATACTTTTCAACTATTTATTTTTATATAGAAGAATGAATTTTATTGAATTTATGGATAAGCGTTAGAATAGTTAGTATCGATTTTATCTTTGCTACTATTTTTAATTGCTCAATTAATTCATTCATTTTAATCTTCTATTTTTATTTAGTATGTTATTTTTGGTCCAAAGAATATATACATAGCTAGTATTAAAAGTATTACTCCTAAGATTAATAATATATTTAACCATTTACTTGGTTTTATAAATCTTTGGACATAACTATCTTTTGGATTATTTGGATTATAATAGATTTCTACATCACTACCAATTGGATATAAATCTAATAATGGGGATATTCCATAGTTCATAATACCATTTTGTCCAACGTGTAATTTTAAAACTTCTGGCAGATCTTCTTTCGTTGTCAAATTACTTTTATATGTTTCACCTATCTTATGTGTCATAAGTTTTATATTTGTTTTTATTATACCTCTAAAATGCGGCCCAACTGCTTTATATTTTTGATTGTTGATTGAATATTCAACGACTGGTAGTCTAATATCATTATATCTAATATTTGAGTATTTTGTTACTTTTCCGATTATTTTTTCATTACATCTATTTTCTTTATTTTTTCTTTTGAAGTACAAAAAATACCATGTAGTTATTGTTGCGATTGAAAATACTAATATATATAATCCCCAAAATAAATTCCAATTCATAATTATCTCTCCTTACATATATATTATCATACATGGTATTATTTTAGAATGCTACTTCTTTAAATTTTAATTTTACTCTTCTAATGTCCAGGTTATTGTTGCATAAAGTTCCCACTCCGAACTATTTATTCTAGAATCTGTTATAGTAATTTCTACATCTATAGTTCTTGGACAAATGATTGAATTTAGACTTATAACTATTGGTTCAAAGTCAAAAGATTTGGTCACTTTATCTAAAGTTAGTTCTCCGCTATATACAATTTCTATTTTCGTTGTTTTCGCTCCAAAATTTCAATAAGTAACTTCGTTTGAGATCGTTACATAAAATAATTTTAGTAAAATTGACCTCTACTTCTTTAATATAGTTAGAAATGGTTATGTGTTTCTAAACCAGAATGAGATTTCCACATTGATGTATTATCTACGATTGTATATCTCCTATTTCAATTCTATTAAATCATTAGCTACTGTATAGTTTTCCTGAATTGTTATTATACAATTGATAAACCTAGTAAGTCCAATTAGAATAAAGCTAATTTGTGGTCCTACGTAAGTTATATTTCTATATTCAATAGTTGTATTTTTATATTTTTGACAATAACTTCTTGAGTTTCAAGATTTATATTTATAGCACCAGCTGTTCCCAGTTTCTTTTAATCAATATATTCATGTATTATATTATTATAGGTATCATCTATTGTAATCTTAGTTTTAGTTAAAGAGTGCTTTATTTGGCACTCTTATATTCTTTATAATAATCATTTTTTCCATTTAATTTGTATTCAGTTTTTATTGCTTTTTTTATCTTGATATTCATACTTTCATTGTATCCTTCAAATGTCTTGTTTCCTATTATTAAAAATGGGACGCCTGATACTTCTTTATTTAAAGATTTAGCACTTTCTTTCATAAATTGTTGATTTGTACTATTATTCCATACTTCAAATGTGTAAATATTAAAATATGATTTTTCTTTGTTATCCAAACTATTTAAATAGTTCTTTAACTCCTCACAATGAGGGCAACCTTCTCCATAAAATAGATATATATTTATTTTTTCTTTACTATAACTTATATTTTTTTCAGTCATATCTGTTAATTTAATTTCTTTATTGTCTTTCATATTATTACTGATTAATACTACTATAGAAATAGATAATATAACTGTAATTAATACTACTATTTTATTTTTCATCAGAACTTAACATACTCCCTTGTTTGATATATTACTCCATCTATTTCTATATAAATTGAATATTTTCCTTTTAATCCTTCCTTGTTTATGTATTTTGTTATATTGATACCATTTTTATTTTCTTCTTCTGTGAAAATATCAACGCATAGAGCTGTGTATGGATGCTTACTTACTTTTACCTTGTAGTAATTTGATTTTAAATTTTTATATAAAATTATATTAACATTGTTTTTTCTTTTAAACCTACCACTGAATACTAATCTGTCTTCTTCCTTTGTTAGTTTGATATTATATTTTTTTGCTATACTTTTTATATTTTTTGTATTATTAATGATTCCATATTTTTTACTTGTAACTTTTGTTTTTCCAAGTGTTCCTACTCTTTTTGCTTTTCCTAATTCTAATTTTGTATCATTATAAATATTCATTTTTTCTACACGATAATTATTAGTTGGTAGAACTAGTTCAAATATTACTTTATCATTTAGTAATTCTACTGTATCTGATTTTAACGCTATGTTTCCAGTTGATAGGCCAGCTGGTTGATTTGATGGTTTGCCATTTTCTTTAACTATTCCACCAGAATGTACTATGTAGTGATTTTTACCAAGATAGTCTACATCAGAAATATATGGTGAATAAAAGTCATTACCTCTTTCTTTACCATACTCCCATATTTGTTCTATTGTCATATTCTTCTTATTTATTTTATACATTACCCCTCTTGAGTATGATTTATCTGCAGGTACATAATTATCTTTTATTTTTGATTTATTATTACCATTATCGAATAGGAATACATATCCTTCTTTCGTAATCATAGCGGCATGTTGACTCCATTGCCATTCAAAGTTTTCTCCAACTTTCTTAAAGAAATATTTTTGGTAGTCTTTACTCCAATTTTTTGAATCTCCTATAATCCAATTTAATTTTTTTGTATTGTAATCTATATTTATAACGGCATCTTGATGTCTTCCTGATAGTGTTATTGAATTAGTTTTTTCATCATACCATACAGAATTGTTGTGAAACCAATCGTAACTAGTCCAATTTTCACTTTTACCGTCGGTCATCTTTAAAATATTTTTTAAGTCTATTTTGCTTACTATTTTACCATTTTTTCGATCTAATTCTACTATATAATCTTCAACTGTACCATATTTATTATCAAAATCATCTGTTGCGACTAATAAGTTACCATTTGGCATTTCATAGTAGTCATGATGATAGCCTCCAGGTAATGAATATTCTTTATATATTTTTCCAAACATATCAATTTCATATAATCCTGTCATATAGTATGGTGTATTTATTAATCTTTCTGTACTAACTATCATGTTTCCATTTTTTAATCTAGTATTATCCCAAATAGCATAATGAGTTAGGTACCATCTAACATCACCATTCATATCATAAGCACAAGAATAACCTTTTGATGATGGTGTGTAAAAATAAAATTCTGTTCCTAATTCTTCCTTTTTACTATTTACACTTGTTGGTAGCGGAAAGTCATCTGGCAGTTTATCTGTTTTGATAGTTACTTCTTTTTTTATTTGTTTACCTTTTTCTTTATATTCTATTATTACTTTATTTTCATAATCTGGATATAGGCCATATATTGATAAATAATGTTTTGTAGTATTTTGAAAAGTATGAGTTATAGTTGTATTATTATCTTTTCCTACAACAGTTACTTTTGGTGTTACATCATTTTTTGTTTCAAATAGAATTAATGCTGTAAGTGGTGATGATTTATATGGATCTATAATTATATTTGGATTTTCTATTTTATAGCCATTAGTTTTAAAATCTTTTTCATATTCACTTTGTAATGTTACTAAACTTTTTGTATCTTTTAGTAATTTCTTATTAGTACTTTTACTATTCAATATGATTAATACAAATAAGATAATTAAAATTATTATTGGTACTATTATTAGTATTTTTTTCTTTTTCATTATAATCACTTCCTTCATGTTTTATTATATATTTTTTATTTATTAATTTATATAATGAGGAAGTTGAAAAAACTCAACATTTAGTTGAGTTACTTAGTACAGCTTTTATCTAGTTTTAATGGAACTTTATATGTTATTATTTTTCCGTTTTTATTAGTTGCATTTATTTCTAGATATAAGTTATTTTCTTTATATTCTTTACAAAGTCTTGAATGGTTATCAGAACTTATAGTTGTATTTTTTAAGAATTCTTCTAATTTTATATTATTTTTACTTTTGCACGAACTAATTTTTTTAATGGTACTTTTATCTTTTTCATATAGTGTACATTCAATATTTTTATATTCTGTTTCATCATTACCACCGCAATAGTTAATATTAGAAATATAGATGGCTGTTTTACTTTTATTGTAACTTATACTTCCAGATATATTAAAATTTGGACAGCTAGAAGAAAGTGTTTTAAATTCAAAATTTTTATCTTTATTTAAGACAATGAATAGTATTGAGATTAATATAAGTGTTGTTATTCCTATTAAAATTAGTGGAATTTTTTGTTTTTTCTTTTTTGTATATTCTCCATCAAATAGTTCATCTATACTTACATCAAAATCTTTAGCTATTTGTTTTATAAGGGAAATATCTGGCATATTTTTACCTGTTTCCCATTTACTGACAGCTTGGTAGGTGACATTGTATTTTTCCGCTAATTGTTTTTGAGTTAAATTGTGATCTTTTCTTATTTGTTTTATAAATTTTCCAAATTTTTCTTGATCCATATATATCACCTACTTTTAAATACACTTATATTATACTACAATAAAAACTAATTTTTAGCTTATTTTTTCGTTTTTAATCTTTTATTTGTTGCTTTATTGTATTGTTTTATTAACTTTTTGTTCAATCTTGGAGCATGGACATTTTCTTTTATTTCTCCTTCTTCTGGTTTAAAAGTTTGAAGTATATCTGGTAGCTCTGATAATTTTTGTAATTTATTTTTTCCTTCTAAATCATTAACTTTTATAATTTCTATCTTTAATACATCTTCATCTATTATTCTTCTAATTTTCTCTTTATCATCTTGTATATCATAAAATCTAAAAATATAGTTATCAAAGTGTATTTCATTATCTATATGGACGTAACCTATTTCATATTTTATTAATTCTCTTATAAGAAGTTCTATAAATTCATTTTTTTCATTTATTAATATATTCTTTACTTTCATGTTATCATCCTTTTAAAATATTTTTAATTTTTACATAATCTTTATCAAGTTCTTCTACTTTACCATTTTGAATATTTATTGGAGGTATAAAATCTATATTCCAACCTTTTTCTATATATTCACTAAAAATAGTTTCATAATTTAGGGCACTAGTGGTAATCTTTTTAGTTAGACTTGATTCTACTTTATGAAAGCCACAGCATCTTACTAGAATATCTGGTATATACCTATTTGTTAAATCTTCTAGTTTGGTTATTTCTGATTTACTATCATTGCATGATTTTGATAATCTTTCAAAAAAATCATAGAAATAAGCATGTGCATAAACTATACCAGTTATTGTTTTTACGGTGTGTCTTTCATAAGTAACTGGTACTTTTTTCTTTCTTGTTAAATAGCATGGCTGATTGATATAATTTAAGTAAAATTTAAATTCTGTACTTTCTACATATCCTCTTTTTTCAATATCTTTTGCTTCTTTTTGATACAAAAGTGATTTTTTATTAGTTTCTAAATTGTCTATATTTTCTTTTATATCACGATAAGCATAAGTTAAATCAGTCCCTTTATGGCCATCTTTTCCCGTATTATATAAATGATTATTTGGAAGTATGTACCAAGCATCACTTAAATATGTACTTTGTTTTTCTTTTGGTTTTTGGATTATTGTTAATGTATCTAGCTCAGTAATCGCTTTAGCATATTTTTGTTCAATTTCATTATATTTTTGATTATAGTTATATATTCTTATAATATCTAGTACTAATCTTAGATATGATTCTAGTTCTGATGTTGTAGTATCAACTTTATTGTAACTATCTAAAACATAATCTAATTCTTCTTTTATCCCTTCATATCTTTGTGACATTTCTATACTTTCTTTATATGATAATTGATCTAAATCTAATTTACTATTTTGAAACATTTTTATAAAATCAGTCCCTATTTCTAGCAGTTTTTTATGTTTTTTCAGATAAGTAATCGGTATCTTTGCACCTTCGATTTTTACTTTTTGATCATCATAAGGATTTATTAGGGGCAGTTGATAATTAGATTTATTTTCTAATTCTTCAAAATATTTGACCATAAAGTGCACCTCCAACTTTTTCTTTATATATTATCATAATTTATAAAATATAAAAAGAAAATTTATCAGATTGGCTTTGATAGAAATTGTCTTTTGTATATTACTCCTCTTGTAAAAAAATCTATGAAACTAGCAAGACCAAATACGTATAGACATATTGGTGTTTTTAAAAATAACAAACAGAATATAACTCTTACGATAACTCCCACTATTGATCCTTCTAATAAAATTTTAGTTTTTCCTTGTACAACACATATTGCTTTATATGATTCATACAAATAAAGTCCAAATACTGTACAAGAATATAATATTATATATGGAAAGCACTCATTAATTGGTAAACTACCATGTTCTATTATTAATAGGATTAAAGACATAATGAAATTTATTACCAAAACAATTATAAAACATTTTTTCATATATTCCTTTAATAAATCTAATTGTTTAAATTTATCTTTTTCCTCTGGAATTTTAATCATTAAAGCTGCACTATAAGCATTAGTAATTATCTCTAAATTCAGGCAAATTGAATAACAAATTGAATGGATTGCATATTTAGATTCTCCCATATAGCTAGATAAAATACCATATATAAGTATAAATATTCTTGATAGTACCCTCTCTAAACTATACAAAATACCATATGCTTTAATATTTTCAAATTCTTTCTTTGTGAGTTTCTTAAATTTAATTTTTGTTTTGTATGATAAATATGTAAAACAAATTGCATCAGACAAAATTGTCGCTACAAGCAACGCCAATAAGTTCTTAGTAAATATAAAAGCCAATAAATCTAATCCTATTAGAGAAATATAAGTAATTATTAATCCTTTCCTATATAACTTTAATTCATTTTTTAATCTTATTATTTCTAATAATCCAACGTGTAATATAGATATTGGTAAATATATTATGAATAATTTTAACACATTAGATAGCAATTCTTTTTGGACAATAGTTAATTCAAATAGATTTGCTAAAACATCACTAAATACAAAGGAAAACACTCCTAAAATAAGTCCTACAATTCCTGATATTAATAAATAGGAGGATTCATTTTTTCTAACTACCCTATAGGTATATATTCCTACCTCCCCAATTGAATTAAGTATAAATTTTATAAATATTAGACTACCACATACAACAATAGCATCAACGCTTATATAATTATTAAATGCAGAATCAATACTATCTGCTAAACTCATAAATATAAAACTTATTAAGATTGAAATAAATTCATTCATTTTACCACCACAATTATGATAACATCAAAAAAAAGAAAAAGCTAGTTTTCCTTTTCCATCTTATCTATGAAGTTATTTATTTCTTTTTCATCTGTTTTTAATTTATCACTATAACTTTCAAAGACTATATTCATTTCATTTTTTATGTTTGAATTTGGACATAGTTTTTTTATTTCATTGAAAGTTCTGCCTAGCCAACCTGCATTAGTTGCGAATGGAATTATAGTTTTTCCATCTAAATTATTTTCTGTTAGAAATGTTCTTATGGCAGGACATGGCCTGTACCACCAAACTGGTGTTCCTAAAATAATAGTATCATATTTTGATAGATCTATGTTTATTTTCTTTATTTCTGGTAAGTGATTACTTGCTTCACTATTTTGTTCATCATTAACTACAGAATCATAATCTTTAGAATATGGTTCTACTGTTTCTATTTCTAAAATATCACAATCTATTTTTTCTTTTATTTTATTTGCAATCATGCGAGTATTTCCTGTGTAAGAGAAATATACTATTAATTTTTTCATTCTCCACACCACTCTTCTACTATTTCTTTTGAATTTTTGGCATTAGTACCCTTGATTGCTAGGGCATCTTTTATGTCTGCTCCGACGCATATCTTTTTTAGATCTGATACAACATTTCCTAGGCCAGATCCTTCATGAGTTGTGAATGGCTTTACTATTTTTCCTTTGAAGTTTAATTTTTCTAATTGAGTAAACATTGGTTGTGGCATTGTTCCACAATAAATTGGACTTCCTATATATATGACATCATAATCATCAATACTTTCTAAATAACTTATAAGTTCTGGACGTTCATTATTTATTTGTTCTTCTTTTGCCTCATCACAACATGTTTGATAGTCTTTTGCATATGGTACTTTTCTTTCTACTTTAAATAAGTCTGCATTTGTTATTTCTTGAATATATTCAGCAACAATTTCTGTATTTCCTTTATCAACTACTCCTACTCCATAGTTTTCATCTGCTCTACTAAAATAAATTACTATGCTTTTCATTATTTCACCTCATATTCTGGTTTCCAGTTTGCAAAATGTTCTAGTTGTTCATCTGTTCTATTATAATATCTTACGTTTTTATTTATTTTTGAAATTTCATTCATTTCGTCTTTTGTTAATTCAAAGTCTAAGATATCTAGATTATCTTTTATATGTTCTACATTTTTAGAACCTGGTATTACTATGAATCCCATTTGAATGTGCCATCTTAAAATTATCTGTACTGGTGTTTTATTATATTTTTCTCCTAATTCTTTAAAGATATTTTCTTCTATTAGTTTTTTATCACCATGTCCAATTGGGTACCAACTCATTAATTTTATATCATATTTATCAAGAGTTTTTCTAAGTTCATCTTGAGTATAATACGGATGTGCTTCTACTTGAATTACTTGAGGTTTTGTCTCAAATTTTGTTAAGATTTCTTCAATATATTTTCCTTCAAAGTTTGATATACCAATTGCTTTTATTTTTCCTTCTTTATATGCTTTTTCTAACATTTTATATCCAGCAATGTAATGACCAGCTGGTTGATGTAGGAATAATAGATCAATATAATCAAGTCCCAATCTTTCTAGTGTTTCATCAATTGCATTTTCATTTTCATATTCAGATGGCCATAGTTTAGTTGATACAAATATCTCACTTCTTTCAATTCCTGATTCTTTGATTCCTCTTCCTACTGCTCTTTCATTAACATAGGCATTAGCGGTATCTATTAATCTGTATCCCATTTTTAGTGCTTCTCTTACACTTACTTCAGCATCTTTAGGTTCTATCATAAAGGTTCCTAAACCTATTTGTGGTATTTCTACTTTATTATTTAATATCATATTACTAACTTATTGTATTCTTCATCAGATACTTCTTCGCACCATTCATTAGATGTATTTTCTCCTGGTACTTCTATTGCGATATGACTAAACCAAGAGTCTTTTTTTGCTCCATGCCAATGTTTTACTTCAGCTGGAATTGTAATAACCATACCTGGTTTTAAGCTAATTGCTTCTTTTCCTTCTTCTTGATACCAACCTTCTCCATCAACGCAAACTAATATTTGACCTCCGCCTTTTGTAGCATGGTGGATATGCCAATTATTTCTGCATTTTGGTTCAAAAGTAACGTTTGCTAAAAAGAGATTGGTTTTAGTTGGATCAGTTAATGGATTAAGATATGACTTTCCAATAAAATATTTTGCATAAGCTTTATTTTCTTCTCCTAGACCAAAGAAACCTCCATGTTGTTGTTCTTCTGTATCTTTATAAACTTCTTTAGCAAGATTAAATACAGCCCAACCTTTAGGCCAACCTACATAGAATGCTGTATGAGTAATAATTCCTGCCATTTCTTCTTTTGTGACACCGTTTTTCTTAGCATTTTCTAAATGATATTTTAATGAATTATCAGTAATTCCTGATGACATTAAAGCTACAACTGTAATAATACATCTTGTTTTTAAGTCAATTGATGAATCATTCCAATTCTCTCTAAATAATATATCATCATTATAGTGAGCAAACTTAGGTGCAAATTCCCCTAATTGTTCACGTCCTGCAGTTTGTTTAATCATTTATATTCCCTCCTATATATCTTCCATAAAATCTTTTCTTTTACCTGCTTCAATTTCGTTATATAAACTTATTTTATAATCTAATCTTTCAATTGTTTTTGTTATATCATTTCTTTTTTCTTCTAAGATTTCCCTTTGTTCTAGTAATAAGTTTTTTCTTGCTGTTACAGTCTTTTTACCCTCTTGAAATAAATTCATGTATTCTATTAGTGCTTCTATTCTCATTCCCGCACTTCGCATACATTTTATAAATTCAATCCATTTACAAGAATTCTCATCAAAATCTCTTATTCCTGATTTCTTTCTTGGTACTTTTGGAAGTAATCCTATTCTTTCATAATATCTAAGAGTATCTTCAGAAATATCGTATTTTTCACTTACTTCTTTTATTGTCATACTGCACCTACTTAATTAGATTTTTTATATCTTCTACTATTTGTTCTATAGTTAATCTATTTTCTTTTAGTAATTCTTTAACATCATAACGATCATAGAAAGCTTTTTTTATTCCATAATTTTTTACTTTCATATCACTTGTTCCATAAAAACTTGCGATTTTTTCTCCAAAACCACCTTCTAAAATTCCATCTTCTAGAGTAATAACCAAGTTGTGATTTTGTTTTAAATTTTCTAGTAATTCTTCATCAAGTCCAGTTATATATCTAGGATTAATTAAAGTTGCATTTATATCTAGTTTTTCTTTTAATTCTTTTTCTACTTCTTCACCTATTTGATAGAAGTCTCCTAGGGCGATTATAGCAACTTTGTCGCCTTCTTTTTCTACTTTATATTTATTGATGTCGCTGTAGTTTTCACAAACTTCTCGATCATCGTCTATGACACCATTACATGGAGTTTTGATAGCTACTGGATAAGTATTTTGTTCAATACTCCAATCTAACATAGCAAAGTATTCTTTCTTTGATGTTGGAGCTAGATAAACTAAGTTTGGAATATTTGAAAGCATTGCGATGTCATATAAGCCTAGATGAGTTATATCATTCATTCCATAAACTGAAGCTGTATTTACTATTATTGTTGCGGGATTTTTATTTATACATAAATCTTGTGAAATTTGATCATAAGTTCTTTGAATAAAGCTTGCATGTGTTGCGAAGATTGGTTTACCTCCATTTTTAGCAATTCCTGATGCTAGAGCAATTCCGTGTTCTTCAGCAATTCCAACATCTATAAATTGTTTGCCTGCTTGTTCTCTTCTTTCTTTTGTAAATCCTATATTTGTAGGTACGGCAGCAACTATTGCGACAACATTTTTATCTTTATTCATTTTATCTAATAAATATTTTCCAGTTAAATCTCCATAGTCTTCACCATCGAAGTTATATTTTGATTTACCTGTTTCAATATCAAATGGCATTGTCCAGTGCCAATCTTCTTTATTTTCTTCTGCAAATTTATATCCTTTTCCTTTTTGTGTATTGATATGTACTACTATTGGGTGATGTATATCTTTTACACTAGTGAATACTTTGATTAATTCTTCTAGGTTATTTCCATCATCTACATAGACATAATCTAGCCCCATTGCTTTGAATAAATTATTTTTGGTTTCTCCATTACTTTCTCTTAATTCTTTTAAATTTTTGTATAACCCTCCATGATTTTCAGCAATTGACATATCATTATCATTCACAACTATTATGAAGTTAGTATTTTGTTCTCCGGCATAGTCTAGTCCTTCTAAAGCTTCTCCTCCTGATAAAGATCCATCACCAATAACAGCGATTACATTGTATTTGTCTCCTTCTAGGTCTCTTGCTTTTGCTAGACCTGATGCTAGTGATATAGAAGTTGAAGTATGTCCTACCTTGAAAAAGTCATGACTACTTTCATCTGGATTAGTATAACCTGTAACATCATCATATCTGTCTTCATAAATAAAAGCATTTTTTCGTCCTGTTAAAATTTTATGTGGATATGATTGATGTGAAACATCAAATACTATTTTATCCTTTGGAGATGAAAAAACATAATGCATTGCTATTTCTGCTTCTACCATTCCGAAGTTTGGTCCAAAATGTCCTCCATGAATACTTAATTTCTTTAATAGTACTTCTCTTATTTCATCTGCTAGTTGATTTAATTCATCTAGTGATAATCCTTTTAAATCATTTGGTTCATTAACCTTATTTAATATATTTAACATCTTATTTCTCCTTTTACCACTATCATAATAATACTTGAAGTTTACTCTAAGTCAAGAGTTTTTCATAAAAAAAATTATTTACATACATTTTGTGTAAATAATCTTTTTCTTTTAGTTATTGTTCCATCATTTTCTACTTTATAATTTTTCTGATATAGTTGTTGTATTAATTATTATTTTTTCTTATTCAAATTTATCTATTTTCTTAATATTCATTCCCATTATAAAAATAGAAAGTGTTAAAATAACCATTACTATATTTAACATAACATAACTTTTAGAAATTCCTGCGATTAATAGTAAGCTATATCCTAAAATTCTTCCTAAATTTAGAATACCTTCTCTAAGAGCAACAAACTCTACTTGGTTTTCTCTATTTACAATATCACTGTCTGATAAATTAAATAATCTTATTTCTCTTGTTAATGATAGTATATTAGCAAATATTACATAGCAAAAATTATATATTAATATAGTTATATTATTTCTTAAAAAGAATAATAATAGCAATGATAAAACTGGAATAATGCTTGATACAACAATCAATTTTTTATCATCTTTATTTGTATATATTTTTCCATATAGTTTGAATGATATCATTGATAATATGGTTACTATTGAAGTAATTAGTCCATAGTTCATATTCGTTTTAAATGAATTAAAAATAAGTATAGTCATTACTGTTTCTAAGGCTCCATCACTTACATTTAATCCAACAAAAAACTCTACTAAAAAGCTATATTTTATTTGCTTATTTTTATAAAGATGTTTTATTGTTCTTTTTAAGTTAAATTTTCCTAAATTATCTTCAGTATCTGGAGTTAGGATAAATGATAAGATTACTTGACATAATGATAGAATAAGTATAATAATAGCAGTTAATTCATAATTAGTAATTGTTATAATACTTCCTAAAACTACAGGGCATAAAATTCCTACTATTGAAGATACAAGTTTTGACTTTACTGTATACTTTGTTCTTTCACTGTTTTTTATTTTGTTTATAACAAATAGATTATATGAGAACCAGTAACACCCTGAAGATAAACCAAATAAAATGGATATTAGTATTAAATGATTAATTATATTTTCTTTTAATATAACTATTGCCATTATATAGATAAAATTTAAAATTACACCTATTCTAAACATTCCTATTTTAAATCTATTTTTAATTATCTTAGCTACTAAGAAACTATTAAGTCCAAGTAATATATATGAAAATATATAATATATAGACAAATCTATCATACTTTCTTTTGATATTTTTATAAAATAAGTAGCAAGAAATGGTCCTAAAAATATTATCATTATTTTTTTTATTGCATTGATTGCGATTATTACATTTTGTTCTTTACCTACTAAACTTTTTTTTACGTCATTCATCTTTTTTACTCCATTATATCTTCTATTAATTTTGAAACACTATCATATTCTTTTTCTGCTACATCTTTTAACTCTTGTACAGATTCTTTCATAGCATAACCATGATAATCTTCTATCATTTTTATATCACTATAGCCATCTCCTATAGTATAAACATTGCCTTTATCTATATCTTCTAATTTCATTATTTCTTTTATAGAATCTGATTTATTTGTTTTATTTGAAATTATTTCAACAGAATCGTGTGAAACATAATAGGCATTTACATATTCTCCAAATAAATTATTTATCTTTTCAGCTATCTCCATAGCAAAATTCTTTGATTTATACTTAATATTTATCTTAGTTAAATCTGGTTGATTGAAATCAACTCTACTTTCGACTTCACTACAGCAAAAACTATTAATACTTTCTTCTAGACATAAGTTTTCTTTTATATCTTCTATAATATCATTATTTATTGAAATATTAGTTAGCACCTTTCCATTTTTATTTATAATAGTGGTACCATGATTTAAAATTGCATAATCAAAATTAAAATTATACTTCTTTTGTTTGTTGTAAAAATCGTAATAACTTCTACCCGTTGCGATGACAAAAATATTTTTTTTACTTTTAAACTTTGTTACTGCCTTTTTATTCTTTTCAATGTCAAAATCATCTAAATAAAATGTTTGATCATAATCACTTACCAGTAGTTTTTTCATGTAATCCTTCTTTCTAATATAGTATGTTTAAATTATACCTTAGTTTTATATTAAAATCAAAAAAACTTAGATCATCTCTAAGTATATTAATTATTTCTAAATATTTTTTTAAATATCCATCTTACTAATGGACCGGCATAAAACAATTGAAAACATAGTGCCATAGGGAAACTTATGACCCATGCTTGAAAGTAGTTAGCTATTAAATTGCTTATTCCATTGTAGTTAAAAAGTAGGCTTCCTATAAAACTCATTAATGGGCACATAATTGCGACTATTATAGACGATATTAGAATTGTTATTAGTACTTGATTATCTTTTTTTGGATCTAGTAATTTAAATGTTATCTTTTTAGATAATTTTCCTACTATAAAAAACTCTAAAATAAAAGCAATTGGTACCATTATTGGTAATTCTTTTAGAGCTATTAAAAATATTTTATTAGACATTCCTCCTATATTTATTGAAACATTGTAGCAGACCATTGCATATACCATTATGACTACCATTATAATTGTATATACAAAGTCTTGAAATTTTGTTTTTGGCATTTTTTTCTCCTTTCTAGTAATATTTTTAAGGTCGGAGGTGCATAAAAAAACAACACCTATATTCGTGTTGTTCGTTATCATTATTAAATAATGTTCGTTTCCAATTATACCGTAATATTAACCTTCCTTTTCAGTATAACAAATTTTTCTATTTTGTGTAAGTATTTTTTACTCTTAATATTCTTAATGCATTTAATATAGCTATTACTGAAACTCCTACATCAGCAAAGACTGCAGCCCACATTGTAGCAAGACCTAGTGCTGATAACAATAAAACTACTATCTTTACTGTTATTGCGAAGATTATATTTTCTTTTACTATTTTCATTGTCTTTTTAGATATTTTCATGGCATCAGCTAATTTAGATGGTTCATCGGTCATAATTACTATATCTGCAGCTTCTATAGCGGCATCACTTCCCGCTCCTCCCATAGCAATTCCTATATCTGATAGTGCTAGAACTGGGGCATCATTTATACCATCTCCTATAAAAGCAACTTGTTTTGATTCAGTTTTTTCTTTTATTATTTGTTCAACTATTTCTACTTTATCTTGTGGTAGTAATTCAGCTTTATAATCATCTAGTTTTAATTCATCAAAGACTTCTTTACTTATATTTTCTTTATCTCCTGTTAACATTACAATTTTTTTAACATTGTTTTTTCTAAATAATCTGATTGCTTTTTTAGCATCTTTTTTTATCTTATCTGAAATAACAATTGTACCGGCAAATTTTTTATCTATAGCAATATAGATTATTGTACCTACTTCTTCACTTTTTACATATTTAATGTTTTCATCTTTTAATATTTTTTCATTACCAACTATTATTTCTTTATTATCAATAGTTGCGATAACACCTTTTCCCGATATTTCTTTTGTATTTGTTACTTTTGATGAATCTATTTTTTTACCATAAGCTTTTTTTAGTGACATGGAAATTGGGTGATTTGAAAAGTGTTCTGTATAGGCAGCATATTTTAGTAATTCTTTTTCACTTATATCTACAGGTTCTATCTTTTGAACTTCAAATACACCTTCAGTTAAAGTTCCTGTTTTATCACAAATGATTGTTTCTGTTTTTGATAGTGATTCTAGATAGTTGCTTCCTTTTATTAAAACTCCTATTTTAGATGAGGCACCTATTCCTCCGAAAAAGCTTAATGGTATTGAAACAACTAATGCACATGGACATGATACAACTAGGAATGATAAACCTCTATAAATCCATGTTGTGAATTTTTGATTTAGAATGATTGGTGGAAAGATACATAGAGTTAGAGCTATTACAACTACGATTGGAGTATAGTACTTAGCAAACTTACTGATGAAGTTTTCTGAATTTGACTTTTTACTACTGGCATTTTCTACTAAATCTAGAATTTTACTTACAGTTGAATCAGAAAATTTCTTTGTAGTTTTTACTTTTATTAGTCCTTCGTTATTAATACTACCACTTAGGACTTCATCTTTTTTTCCAACTTCTCTTGGTACTGTTTCTCCAGTTAAAGCAAATGTATTAAGTGAAGTATTTCCTTCTATTACTACTCCATCAATAGGTATTTTTTCTCCTGGTTTAATTATTATTACATCACCCATATTAACCTTTTCTGGATTTATTTTGATTTCTTTTCCATCATCTAAGAGATTGGCATAATCTGGTCTAATGTCCATTAAAGCTGCGACTGATTTTCTGGATTTATCGACAGCATAACTTTGGAATAATTCCCCTATTTGATAAAATAACATAACCGCTACAGCTTCTGGATATTCTCCTATTAAAAATGCACCTAGTGTTGCGACAGTCATAAGAAAGTTTTCATCAAATACTTTTCCTCTTGTAATATTTTTAAAAGCCTTTTCTAATATTTCTTTACCGACAATGATATATGATATAATAAACAAAATATTATTTACTACTTTATTATCTATCCTTAGTAAAAAGGCAATTAAGAATAATATACCTGAAATTATTATTTTATATAATTTCTTTTTCATTTTCTTATTCATATTAGATTTCCTCAATAGTAACGTCTGGTTCTTCTTTCTTTATTACCTTTTTCACACTTTTTAAAGCATCTTCAATATCATCTTCCATACATTCAAAAGATAGTTTTTCAGTCATAAAGCTAATAGATACATTTTCAATTTTATCTATTTTTCCTAATGTTTCTTCTAATTCATTAGCACAGTTTGCGCAATCTAATCCTTCTATTTTAAATTTATATGTTTTCATATTTTCCCTCTTTCTTTTATTTTTTATGATTAATATGTTCTAGGCCTATTTCAAATAATTTTACAATGTGATCATCATCTAAAGTATAAAAAACTTCTTTACTATTTTTTCGACATTTTACGATTCCACTTCTTCTTAAAACTGCGAGTTGATGCGAAATTGATGACTTTGTCATGTTTAAAACGTTGGCTAGATCACAAACACACATTTCATCTTGATCTAGTGCAAAAAGAATTCTACATCTGGTAGTATCTCCAATTAATTTAAATAAATCTGCTAATTTATTAAAAGTATCCTCATCTGGTAATTTTTTTAGAACTTTATCTACTGATTCTTGATGAATGACATTGCAGTCACATGAAAATTCATTTCTAGACATATTTACAACTCCTTTAGTTGAATTGTTATTCAACTATTTATATTATAGTTGAATATATATTCAATTGTCAATGGGGGTTGTCCATATTATAAAAAAAAGTAAATCTTTCGACTTACTTTAATAAAATGATATCTTGTGTAGCATGATTATAAAATTCTTGGGTGGTTATATGATACTTTGGTTTATCGTATCTATATATATAAAGATTATTTTTAACATAGTTATTATTTAATTCATATTTAATAAATTTTTGTTTAACATCTAGAAGTAGTTCTTTTTCACTTTTGTATTCATGGATTCCTCTACATATCTCCCAGGAGTGCTCAAACCAGTAATATTTATTATTTTTTTCAAATGTTAAAAAGGTATGAGTTGGGCATTTATCATTGTCATCATGAACAATGAAGTAAGTTTTAATGTTCAAGTCGTTTCCCTTGAAATAATATCTTTCAAGTTCTACTTGATCCCAACAAACACCTACTTTGCTTTTTTCTATTTCTTTTGGATTTTGTAATATGTATAAGTCAGCAAAATTATCAAATTCTTTTGTATACTTTCTTCCTTCTTTATCGACATATCCGTATTCTATATTATTCATTAAATCCATAATTTCAAATTCATTATAATAATCCCAAATATTTAATTGTCCTTTCGCTTTGATAGGATTAGTTAGTGGAGTTATATCTTCTAGGATCCAAGCATATCTACCTTCACTATATTCTCCACAAATATATTCCTGGCGATTATTCTCTTTTAAATCTTTTACATATTCTTTTGTCATGTATATACAATCTACTAGTCTACACCTGCATATTATATATCCAAAGTTTAGACTTTTATCGTCTATTAAATTCATTAATTCTTGATTGTCTGCATCTTTTTTATTGATTTTAGTCTGACTAGCATGGATATATAATTCTCCTTTATAGTTTGTTTTCCAGCTTCTTGTTTCTATGAACTTTTTCTTATTTTTTATTAAAGTTGCGAATGGTTCTGTTATACTTAATACTTTCATATTTGTCACTTCCTTTTTTTAGTATACTATATTATCTATAATTTGTACTTTGAAAGTTAGTGTTTTTTTTACATTTTAATATAAGAAAACTATCTATGAAGATAGTTTCTATGTTACTTATTATATTCAGCGTTACCGAATGCTAGTAATAGTAGGAATATTGGATTTAATAAAATTAATCCTATAGCAAAACCTGTTGATTTTCCAAATTTCTTTGCTAAATTTAGATATAGCATAATTTGAATAACAATGTTTACTATTGGGATAAATGTTAATAAAAACATCCAACCATTCATTCCTGCAATTTCATACATTACATACATGTTATAGAATGGAACTAAACTTGCCCAACCTGGCTTTCCAGCTTTAGTGTATATCTTCCAATTAGCAACAATCATTATAACTGCGATTACTAATACTAAAATCGCATATGTTCCTAAAATAGCTGAAATGTCTGTTTGACTTGTAGTTCCATACATTGTCGTATCGTACATTCTCTCACTCCTCCTTATTATAAGGATAGCTTATCTTTATAATTTTTTCAACTGTTTTATTCATGAATTAGAACAGGAGTTCCGACATTTATTTTTTTATAAACTTTTGGCGCTATTTCTTTTGGTAAATTCACGCAACCATGACTTCCACTTGATTTATAAATTTTACCTCCAAATTCACTTCTCCAATAAGCATCATGCATACCATAGGCTTTATAAAACGGCATCCAATAATTTACAGGTGTTCTATAATTTTCACCAACTAAAGTTCTGTTTCTTTCCTTATTATATACTTTGAAGCAACCTCTTACTGTTTTTCTATCTGGATCGGTATCTAAGCCTGTAACCACCTTTGTTTCTAGGATTTTTTTATCATTTTTATAAATTTTTAATTTTTGTTTACTAATATCCACTTCTACATACTTGCCACTTATTCTTCCTATATCTTTTTTCTTGATATAGCCAGTTGTTTGTCCTGATTTTATTAGACTCCATTTATTTTCGTTTTTTAAAACTTTTATTTTTTGATATGGAGTAACTTTTTTGATGTTTTTTTTACTTAATGGTGTTTTCTTTATATCAACACTTTTTTTAGTATAGTAGGTCCCTTTTTTTGGTTCTTGTTTTTTAGGGGCATCTGAGATAAAGTTATTTTCATCTATATTTTTTAGTTCAATTGAAGTCTTTGTTTGGAATTTTGTTTCTTTTTGTTTTCTACAACCTGTTAAAACTAAACTCCCTGTCATCATTAATAAAATAGCCTTTTTATAGACTTTTAAACCTTTCATTTTTATACCTCTTTCCTTGTAGAAATTATTATATCTCATTTTTTATAAATTTCAATCATTAATTATATATTCTTCTATTTCAAAAAAAGACAAATAAGTAAAATTATTACATATTTGTCAACGTGTTCTTTTAGATAACAAAGTTACCATCTTTAAATATTTGTACTACTCCATCCTTAGTTTCAGCTTCTATTTCTAAATCTTTAGTTCCTATCATAAAATCAACATGATTTTTAGATTGATTTATTCCTTTACGTAATAATTCTTCTTTAGTCATCGTTAAACCTTCTTTTAATGAATCTGGGAAACCATCTCCTAAGGCTAGATGGCATGATGCATTTTCATCAAAAAGAGTGGTTCCAAATACTAGATTTGTATTTGAAATTGGTGAATTATTATTTACTAAAGCTACTTCTCCTAAGTAGCAAGAGTTTTCATCACTTTCAATAATTTGTTTTAAGATTTCTTTTCCTTGTTTTGCATATATTTCGATAACAGATTCTTCTTTTTTCTTATATTTAATACTATTTTGTATAATTTGATTTAGTATAAATACTACCCATTTATTATCAGTGTTAACCTCCATGTTTAAATCATGAATATTAATAGAAATCTTTTCTTGTATTAAGCTACTTTTATTCTTTTTAATACTTTCATTTACAATTTC
>OLWB01001235.1_pt1 | contig 24665 bp, 20 predicted proteins | sample 1673331 | NCBI WGS metagenome assembly OLWB01 (sample SAMEA3178943, study PRJEB25190) | human gut metagenome | biome: human gut; feature: human-associated habitat; material: faeces | place: Austria | collected 2013
CAGCTTCGCCAGCCCCGAAACGAGGACGACAGCGCCGACGGCGCGGGACAGTGTGACCAGAGACGTCTCCGGCCGAATTAGGAAAAAGCATCCGATCAGAATAATGGCGGCCGAGGTCAGAATATAGCTGTATTTCGCAATTTGAATGCGTTTCAAACGCTCACCCCCAGAGCAGACTCATATATTTTACAGCGGCAGGTCCTTCTTGCGGAAGCGCACGCTGCCGGCGATGTAGCAGACAAGCCCAATAACGAGCAGAATGCAGAACTTCCACAGATAAGCCGTCGTGCCGTCCATAATGGAGATGGGATCAAACAGGGTGATGATGGAGACATAGTTGAAATAGTCCAGCGCCTCCATACGGATGATCGAGGGCATAATGGACGAGCCGAACAGGCCGAGCATCGTCGCCACCAAGAAGAACATCGAGAGGCCGCCGCCGATGGCCATCGCCTTTTTGCTGCGGTCGAACCAGCAGGAGGCCAGAAAGCAGATGCCGCTCATAGCGAACATGCTCAGGAATGCGCCGAGGTTAATCAGCAGCAGCTTTTGCCAGGTAAGACCGGTGTCCACATCGACGATGTTCAGGCAGACGAGGCTGGTGACCGCCGTGCAGACGAACATCGCAAGCAGCGAGCCGACGAGGTAAACCGCCTGCGTGAAGGTGACGGTGCGGCGCTTGGTGGAGGTCGAAAGGATGTACGCCATAGAGCCGCTGTCAACCTGACCGGCGATCAGCGCGTTGGAGGCCATAATCATATAAATGATCGGAAGGAGCAGGCCGGCCATCTTGAAGAAGATCGAACCGACAAGGATCCCGTACATATCCATCTGGCCGATTTCCTCCAGCGCCTCGGAAACCTCTTGCGGCAGACTGGAAAGCAGGCTGTCGGAGACATTGCTCCGCAGGTCCGCCTTGACCGACTCGACCGTTTCGCCCTCCTTCAGATTCGCAAGCCGATATTCCAGATTTGCCCGGTAATTCACGACGGCGGTTCTGGCGGTGTCCTTCACCTTGGCGTAATCCGAAAAGCCGAACGCGTCGTACTGCTCTGCCGTCACGCCGTAATCCGACAGGGAATTCAGGATTTTCTCTATGTTCTCCGGCTGTACGAGATTTCCGGCAAGGAACACGGAGCCGTTTGCCGCGACATATTGTTCGCGTTCCTCGGCATGCCCCTCGTCCGCTATGCCCGCCAGCAGGTCGGTATAACGGGCGGGCGTTTCGCCGTGCGATTCATAGAAGGCGTCGAACATATAGCTCCCGTCCTCCTGCATCGGGTTGAGGAGGTAGAAAACGATCCCCTCGATCTCCTTGGCCTCATCTGAAGCTGCCGCATACCCCATCCCGGAAACGAGCTGCGGCAGATACGCGCTCTGAAGCTCCTCCGCTGCGGCGGCATAGGCCGACATAGTGGCGGCCTGCGCAGCCTGCTCGGCGTCAGCGCCCGACTGCAGGGCGGCGGTCAGCGCTTTGGTATACTCCACCGTGAACGTCTCGTCAAAATGGGCAAGCGCCGCGTTGCCGATTTCATAGTAGGTCAATGCTTTGTCCTGCACCGAAGAGGTCAGCTCCTCCTCGATGATGGTGTCCTGAATGGCATTTTTCGTTTGGCTGATGCCGCCTCCGCCGGAAATCAGCATCACGCAGGAGAGCATAAAGCATACCGCGACGGTTATGATGAGCCACATCATGCCGTTTGCCTTGCATGACTGCTTGAATAAAGATTTACTGAACATGGTCTTGTGTCTCCTTCTGTCCGCGCAGCTTCTCGCGGAAATATTTTTCGAGATTGTAGACAACCTCTGCAATAAATTTCACATGCATTCCGTTGAGGGACGAGAACAGCGCGTCGAGCCTGTCGCTCGGGATCTCAACCGTGACCTGACTGTATTCCTGCTGGTCGCGGACAATCGGAAAGCCCAGCGTCTTGAAGCGCGCATAGTCCTCCGCCGAGACGAATTCGATTTTGTATTCCCGCTTTTTCGGATTGCGGATGTCCTCCAAATCCACAATGTTTTCGATACGCCCGTTTCCAATCAAGGCCACTCGGTCGCAGGTCGTTTCCAGCTCTTCGAACATATGAGAGCTCATGAAAATGGTCTTTCCGCGACGGTGTTCCTCCCGAATGACCTCCAGAAACGCGTCGCGCATCAGCGGGTCCAGCCCCGTCGTCGGTTCGTCCAGCACGATGATCGCAGGGTCGGCCATCAGAGCGGCGACAATCGCCGTTTTCTGCTTCATGCCCTTGCTCATCCGCTTGAGCGAGGCGCTCGGGTCAAGCTGCAGCTTTTCGATCAGACGGTTGGCATACGACATATCGCTCACGCCGAGGAAGTCCGCCTGACTGCGGAGAAACGCCGTGCCGGTCTTCAAATCCGGAAAGGCGATTTCTCCCGGCACATACCCGATGCTGCGGATATATTCGCTGGAGTGCTTCCAAGCCTCCAGCCCGTTCACATAAACCGCGCCGTCGGTCGGCTGCAGGAACCCCATAATGTGGCGGATGGTCGTGGTCTTTCCGCTCCCGTTCGTCCCGGCAAAGCCGACCATTTCCCCTTCCGCGATGCTCAAATGGATTCCGAAGATGCCGCGGCCCTCGCCGTAATCCTTGGTCAGATTTTTGATTTCTATAACAGCACTCATTTTTCCAGCGCACCTCCGAAGTCCCGTTCTTCCTTGTAATACTTCATGAAGTAGTCCTCCAGCGTCTCCTTCAAATGGGTGAAGCCGCGCAGCGAATAGCCGGACAGCGCCGCAATCAGCTCGTTGACGTCCCTGTCATCGACGGAAATCACGACCGTGCCGGCGGCCGGCTGCCGCTCGAGGAAGCTGAACCTGTCGGAAGAAGCGTAAGCCGCCATGAAGCGCTCGCACTGCTGCGGGCTGTCAAAGGTGACGCGGTAGTTTTTCCTCGAAGCGTGGCGCAGATCGTCGGCGACAAAATCGGAGACGATTTTTCCGTCCTTGATAATGGCGATTCGGTCGCAGGTGGCGTTAACCTCCGAGAAGATATGGCTGGAAAGCAGAATCGTCTTTCCCCGTTTCTTCTCCTCCTTCACATAGTCGATAAAGGTCTCCTGCATCACCGGGTCCAGCCCGCTCGTAGGTTCGTCTAGAATCAGGACCTCCGGATCGTTCATAAAGGCGGTGACGACCGCCAGCTTGCGCTTGACGCCGAGGCTCATACGCTTGGTATCCCCCGAGGGGTCAAGCTCGAACAGCGCAATCAGCTTTTTCAGCAGCGCATCGTTTTTGTTGTGCTGCAGGCTCTGCATCATATGGAGGAACTCCCAGCCGGTCAGCCCCGCGGGGAGAGCGATTTCGCCCGGAATATACCCGACGCGGCTCAAAATCTCGCTGTATCGGTCAAAGGAATCCTTCCCGAAAATCAACGTGCTGCCGCTGTCCGGCCTGGAAAAGCCCATCAGATGCCGGATCGTCGTGGATTTCCCCGCGCCGTTGGGGCCGAGGAACCCGAACACCTCGCCTTGGTCCACATGGAAGGAGACGTCGAACACGCCCCGCCCGGAGCCATAGTCCTTCGTCAGGGCGTTCACATCAATAACACGCATAAGACTCTGTTTCCTTTCCTTAGGTTACTGGCAGCAGTATAGCGCAAAAGGAAGCAAAAAAACACGGTCAAATTCCCGCCCCGTGTGGAAAAATGTAACACTCGGCGTAATTTGACCGTATTTTTGGGGATATGCGGTTGTCATCCGTCCTGTCGGTTCAGCGCGGCCGCGTTTTCCAGCGACAGGCGGGCACAGCCCTTTACGATTTCGAAAAAGCGGTCGATCGTCTCCTCGGGGATGGTCTGCATTCCCTGACTGATCCACTTGGTCAGCAGCCCCGCGATCGTTATGGAACAATATGTAGAGATCAGCTTCAAATCGCCGTCGCATACGGACAGGCCGGAAGCCGACTGTTTTACGAATTCGGGAATATACATCATACAGGAATCAAACAGAATATCGTTGATTTTCTCATAGCCGAGCGATTTGAAGACATGCGAGGTGATCCTGCGCTCGTCGTACAGATAGCCGGTGATGACCTTCATGGCCTCCTGTAGCGAATGCTGCTCCGGCGGCAATTTTTCCTTGATTTCCTGCAAATGCATCTGGAACACATCGTCCAGCAGCGCATAAATGTCCTGATAGTAATAATAGAAGGTCTTGCGGTTGATTTCGCAGTCATCCACAATGTCCTTTACCGTAATCTGCTCCAGCGGCTTCTGCTCTAAAAATTTCCGAAAGGAGGCGCAGATCGCCTGTTTTGTAAATTTCGCTATGAAGCTCACCTCCCGATACGACGGCTTTGCTCTAAAAATCCGCGTGTCCGGCGCGCACCGCCGACGCCCGCGAAGGCTCAAACAGCCGCGTTCGGGCTGTTTATGCGAGACCGCCCCTGCCTCCGTCCATCTTGTAGCTATGTTCATTCTACTTGCAGCGTTTTGTTTTTTCAAGATGATTTTGTAAAAGTTTGAACAAAATGAGATTTTGTCTCCGATGTATCCTGTACCGCAGCATCGACAGCACGCCGTACAGGATTCCGATAGACGAAAGCCGCCGCGCTGCGACCGGCGCGTTCGAAGCGAAGTGCTTCACCGTCATCGAGGACGGCGTGGACAGCAGCGTCGGCGGCGAGGTCGCCGCCGTCCGCCCGGGATATGCGATGGAAGCGCAGCGCATGTCATGGCCGCAATCGTCAAACTACCGGCAAGCAAAGATGCTTGCCGGTAGTTTTGCACAAATTTGCAAGACCATCTTGAAAAAGAGCGTATCTTCTCGTATAATAGCTGTAATAGACGACCATTTGACAGCATCCAAGTCGTTTTTTCAGTCGGCTCAACAATTCCCTTCCCACCGAACTTACCCAGAGTACAGCGTATTCCTTCAATCGCTATGGAAGCGGCAAATATCCGGCTGTATTCAACGGCTCAGACGCCGACAATACCAACGTGCTCCAATGCGGCGGCGGCTTATACCGATTTACTTTTTTGGGAGGCAAAAGACGTATATGTTTCAAAGCGGTTTTCTGTTGCAGGGCTTCGAATATTGGATTTTGACTTATTTGGTATCTATTATAACCGGCTTTATGTGCTATATATCTCTACGCAAAAATAGTCGTGCTTCAAAGAAATTTTATGCGATTTGTTCGATTCTTGTTTTACCGTTCTTAGCTTTTTGGGCTGTTCGGAGAACGGCTTCTCTCGCATATTTTCAAGACCGATTAATCGTTTATTCCATAGCCGGCGTTATCGGACTGTTGCTTTTGCTGTCTATTTTATACTTTCGAAACAATCTGTTTTACACGTTTTTGTTATCGTTTATGGCGGCCTTTATACAACTCTCCGTCAGTAAAACATTTGTGGCTTTTAGCGAAATTATTTGCACGGAACACCAAGCATTAACAGGTGTTTTGGTAGGATTTTATATGTCGCTTTTCCTCAGCGTCCTGTTTCTCTTTTTGACCTGCCTGCCGCGGCGAGAAAAAATGCGGCAGAATAAGAAGGTGCGCATCGTCTCGCTGACAGCCCTTGTATGGATTGGCTGCGGTGTGATTCTCAACTTTTGTGAGCTTCTCTACGGAACGGCGCTGTGGATTGCGGACATAACCGTATGCTTGCTGACCATTGCCTCTTGGTTTCTTCTGCTGTCAAACGGAACAACACCAGACCATACGACGCCGAATGCAGACGCGGAGTCTAAAATGATTTAGCCATTTCTGCGCAAATCTGCAAAGTCCTTTTGAAAAAAGGGCGTATCTTCCTGTAGAAAGGCTTATAATAGACGGCCGCCCGAACAGCCTTCGATAGCCGGCGGTTACGGCCCGCTTTGCGGCTTCGATGCGTCTATACGAACCGAACAAAGCAAAAAAGCCATCCCGAAAAAGGCAGAACGCTTACAGCAAAATTGCAGAATACTAACCTATGCCAAGGGAGCGGGAACGAAGAAAGCTCTATGGGAATGGATTAACCATTTGCATAGAGCTTTTCTTTTGTTTCTTCCGAATTTTTCAGCGTCCGCAGTACGCGCGGCCGCCGCCGAAGATGGCTGGCTTGGGGCTTGGAGTTCATCCGGCATCAAGCGTTTTGACGAGAGCGCTTGCTGTCAGAAATCAAAATGTATATATTTACATTGCTTGTCAATCGATATTTTGTAATTAAAGCATATTCCGAAATGGAAAATCAGACTTGAAATCAAAGGCGGAATATGCTATACTTTCATTAGTCCAATATTTGACGGTAAAGAAATAGACCAAAGGCGGTGGATCATGACCAAGGAAGATAGGAAAAACGCATACCTATACTGCAAATTCCGGGACGAGCAGTTTGCCCTGTACGACGAATACGCAAAGCGCCACGGTATGATGATGAAGACGCTGCTGGTCGTGAACGTCCTTTTTTATGCAAAGGAGGGCCTGACGCAGACGGAGATATGCCAAAGAACCTTTCAGTCAAAACAAACCGTGAACGTAATCATCAAAAGTCTTTTGGAAGATCAATACGTTACCGTTGCCGAAATGCCGGAAAACAGGCGGAACAAGCTCGTCCAAATGACGGAAGCGGGACGGACATATTGCGAAAAGGTAGTCCGCCATATCACCTGGGCGGAGGATACGGCGATGTCGATGTTTACGCCGGAGGAGCAAAAGCGGCTGATTGATTTGTCGCGGACATTTACCAAAAATCTCACACTTCTGGTGAATCAGGAAACGGAGGATTAAGAAATGGAATTTTACGAGGTCGTCAACAAGAGAAGGAGCATTCGCCAATTTGAAGATAAAGAAATCCCGCGAGAAATATTGGAGCGGATTTTAGACGCGGGGCTGAAAGCGCCTTCCTCCAACCATCAGAGGAGATGGGAGCTTCTGACCCTGACGGACAAGGCCGTCATTCTGGAACTGGCAAAATGCATCCGCCCCTATCCCTGCCGGATTCAAGAGCCGAAATCCCCGCAGCAGGAAATGTTCCAGATCGCCTATCCCCGCCAGCGCAGCATGATTGAAGAATCCGCCTGCGTGATTCTGCCCTACTTCAAGCAGAAGTACCCTCTGAGCGAGGATAAAAACGGCTACGGGCTTATGGATTACGGCGCGGCTTGGGCGCTCGTCGAAAATATGCTGCTGGCCGCCACCGCCGAAGGGGTGGGGTCCGTGGTCCATATCCCCGTAAAGAAAGAGCCGGAGCAGATCAAGACCTTTCTGAAGGTGCCGGAGGGCTGGGGGCTGCCCGCTCTGGTGGTGCTGGGCTACCCCGCGAAGGACGCGCTCCTGCCCACGCAGGTCAAGGCGACCGTGGAGAACAAAGTCCGCTGGAACAAATGGTGAAAAATTCGGGAGAGGCGCAGACGCTATGGAATTCAACGAGGTTATCCGGCAAAGGAAAACCAGCCGGGAATGGACGGATAGAGAGGTCGATTTTGAAGCAATCAAAAGAATCCTCGAGGCCGGAATGAAGGCTCCCTCTTGGGACCACTATCGAAGCTGGCAGTTTATTGTTCTGCATGAACGCGAGGATAAGGAGCGGGCCTTTGCCTATGCAAAAGCCGTTGCCAAGCGGTATGTGGACAGCAACCGCACCTATGTGCATCCGAATCTGGCGCAGAAGATGTACGCCTACGCCATGCCGCGGCAGTATACGATGCTGGTGGACTGCCCGTATGTGATTGTTCCGCTGTTCAAATGCGCAAGACTTAACGCCGAATGGGTGAGCAAACTCAATCCGCTTACCACTGCATGGTGCGTTGCGGAGAACATCATGCTGGCCGTGATCAACGAGGGGCTGGGTTATTCCCTGCGCATCCCGCTGAACAGAGAGCATGACGTTGTGCTGCAAACGCTGGGCGTGCCGCAGGGCTGGATGACCCCCTGCTTCATCGGCGTTGGCTATCCCAAGGAGGACGAGCTGGTTTTGGAGCAGTACGACAGCAACCCAGACGAGCATATCCATATGGGAGGCTGGTAAAATGGGCGGCCCGTCGTCCTGCGAATCCGCATTTGACAAGAAAATATTCAGCGCAGCGGGAAAAACCGTCACGCTCTACCCTGCCCTGCAGGCCGACCGGCCATTGATCGTCCTGAACACCTATACCGGCGATGGAGAATCGGTCATGCGTGAGTTGAGGAAAGCCGGCGCAGAGAATATCAATTTGCTTGTCGTGGGAAATCTTGACTGGAATCATGATATGACGCCGTGGGATTGCCCGCCGCTGTCAAAGAAGGACACGCCGGCTGCGGGCGGAGCAGATCAATACCTTGCGCTGCTCCTTTCGGAAATACTCCCGAGGGCGAAGAAGCTGATCTGCGGCAGCCCGCCGCGCACCTGCATTGCCGGCTACTCTCTGGCCGGACTGTTTGCGCTGTACGCCATGTACCGATGCGATGCCTTCGACCGTGCGGCAAGCATATCCGGCTCGCTTTGGTATCCGCATTTTCGCGAATTTGCAGCAAAGCACGAGATGCCGCGCAGGCCCGACAGGATATATCTTTCCCTCGGAGACAAGGAGAAAAAGACAAGGCATCCGCTGCTGAAAACCGTGCAGGACAATACGGAAGCCATTGCGAAGCATTACCGGCAGCTTGGGATTGAGGTAACATTTGAGCTAAATCCCGGCAATCATTTTGAAGATGTCGATTTCAGAAGCGCCAAAGGAATTGTGTCCCTATGACCGTGAAAACAATATATACGAAAAGCGTTCTTTCCAAATCCAATCTGCCGGTATGCGAATACTCGGTCAATCCCTATGTCGGCTGTACGCACGGCTGCAAATACTGTTATGCGTCCTTTATGAAGCGGTTCACCGGCCACGCAGAGCCGTGGGGGACCTTTTTGGATGTAAAGGTCTGGCCGGAGATCAAAAACCCGCAAAGATATGCGGGCAAGGAATTGTTCCTCGGCTCTGTCACCGATCCCTATCTGCCGCAGGAGGAGCAATACGGGCGCACACGCGCTTTACTGGAGCAGCTTCAAGGCAGCGGCGCAAAGCTCAGCATCGCCACCAAAAGCGACCTGATCCTGCGCGACTTGGACTTGATCAAAACATTCCCCGATGCTCGGGTTTCCTGGTCTGTCAATACGCTGGACGAGGATTTCAAAAACGACATGGACAACGCCGTGAGCATTGCGCGCAGGCTGGCGGCAATGGAAGCGTTTTACCGCGCAGGCATTCGCACAACCTGTTTTGTCTCCCCCATTTTTCCGGGCATAACGGATGCAGAAGCGATCATCCGGCGCGTGAAAGGGCAGTGCCATTTGATCTGGCTGGAAAATCTCAATCTGCGCGGCAGCTTCAAGACCGTGATTATGGCGTACATACAAAGCACCCGCCCGCATTTGCTGCCCCTCTACCAGGAGATTTACAACAGCGGAAACCGCAGCTATTGGGAAACGCTGGACCAACAATTACGGACCTATGCTGATGAAATCGGGCTGGACTATGTAACCGATGACGACAGCGTAAGGCGGCCATTCGATGCACCGCCTGTAATCGTGAATTATTTCTATCACGAAAAAATCAAGAAAAGTGCGAAGAGAGGAAAATAGAAGAGATGGGTTCCCTGTTATTAGCGGTTATTTATCTGGCGTTTGTCAGTCTGGGGCTTCCGGATTCCCTGCTCGGCTCTGCCTGGCCTGTTATGCAGACGACGATGGGGGGTTCCGTCCTCGTATGCGGGATATGTGTCTATGGCCATCGCCTTTATGACGATCATCTCGTCTTTAATCAGTCCCAAGCTCATCCAGAGGTTTGCAACAAAGTGGATTGTGATATTTTCTATTGCGCTTACCGTCGTAGGGCTATTTGGATTTTCCTATTCCAGCCAATATTGGATGCTGTTCCTGTTTGCCCTGCCATACGGCCTGGGCGCCGGTTCGGTAGATGCCGCTCTGAATCACTATGTTGCGAACTGCTATTCTTCGCAAGTCATGAACCTGTTGCACTGCTTCTACGGATTCGGCGCGGTCATCAGCCCCAACATTATGGCGCTTGCGCTCAAATACGCGCGCTGGAATGAAGGGTATCGATGGACGGCCTTTGTACAGATCGGCATTTTGGCCGTATGCATACTCTCTCTGCCGCTTTGGAAGACAAGCGGCCAGACGGATGAAGACGCCGGGGAAGCCGCGGGAATCCGGGACGCGCTGAAGGTTCCCGGCGTTGTGCTGACGCTGCTCGCGTTCTTCTCCTACTGTGCCGGCGAAGCAACCTGTTTCCTGTGGACGTCGAGCTATTTTGCCGGAACGAAGGAAGGGCTGAGTCAGGAATTGGTCGCCTCCTTCGGCTCCCTGATCTTTGGCGGGCTGATGCTGGGCAGATTGATTGCGGGCTTTGTCTCCAACCGGCTTGGCGATCGGAGGCTGATTCGCGTCGGCCTTGCCGTGGAGGCCGCAGGCATCCTTCTGGTGCTGATCCCCGGCTCCCAATATTACACGGCAATGATTGGCTTTTTGATGATCGGAACCGGCATGGGGCCGATTTATCCCTCCATTCAGCATATGGCGCCGGCCAATTTCGGGAAGAAATACAGCGCGCCGGTCATCGGCCTGCAAATGGCGTCCGCCTACATCGGCAGTACCTTTATGCCCACGACATTCGGCTTTATCCAGCAATACGTCGGCATTGGAATTATGCCGGTGTATCTTACGGTATTTGCTGTGCTGAATTTTGTTTTCCTCGAATTTGCGTATCGGGCAATCGCAAAAAACGCATGATTCCCCGCGAATCGAAATCGTTCCGAAGCGCGAAGTGTGCTTTGAAGCCTTTTGCGAGCAACAGATTCAATGTGCCGGAGGCAAAAGAACATGAAGCCGGCGCCTGAAAGAACGGAAACAAGGGAATTGGGATTTTCAACGCGGCCGTTTTGCGCATTGGCGGCACAAACAGCTCTATAATTCTGCCTTTTGGAACAAACCGAGACAGATAACGCCACGGACCATCAAGAGCGGCAGAATGCGCGAGGGCTGCTTTGAAAGATGGCCCGTCCCATCGGGCGCCCGCTAAAAGGCGGACGGATTCGTATTCCCGATGCGGAGAGAAACGCGCAGTCTGCGGCAGCGACGGGTGCAGACGCATATATTGGCGCTTATTTGGCGCTTATAAAGAGGGAAACAGGAGGTTTGAGCCGCAGCCGAATGACAGCATCGCCTACCGCGGCGATGATTTGGCTGCCTTCTGCCAGTTCTGCCAGATGACAGCGCCGCTGTTCTTCACCGCAGCGCCCATATAAAGCGCCCGTACTGTACGCGGTAAGCGTCGCGTGCTTATTTCGGAAAGCTTCGTCTTATCCCTTCCCTTTTCTGCGGTCATCTGCGTTTCATGCGAATCGGCATACCCTTCCGTTATGAATCGAAGGAAATGTTTTCAAACCGAAAGCAGCTTTTTAGATACTCGAAATCATTCATTGGCTGTTCCTTTCCCGCATAGATGCACACGCAAAAATCATCCACAATGGATACGATCACCCCTCGTTCTTTGTTGTATAAATATTGTTCTATTTCATTTTCCTCTCCATATTTTTCGGCTTTCATAGCATAAACGGATTCTGCCGTGTAAACTTCCGGTCTGGATATTTCAACAAGAAGCGAGCGGTCATCGCGATTTGCATACACATAGGTAATCTCGTTTTCTGCCGCAAGAATTTGCAGCAACGCAAACCCGTCAAAATCCAACGGCGGCACAAGGGTACGCTCCAAATCCGCAAGTTTGATTGCCTCGTAACTCGATTCATGCTCTGAATCGAGTTCCTTTTCCTTCGCACGCTTTACGCCCGCTCGTAATTCATCCAAAGAGGAAAATTCAATCTCTGTCACTTCTGGAAAGCAGGCAATAATCTCTCCCCTGTCCGCATCGCATCCATACGACACAAGGCAAAACGTTATTATGAACAGCGTAAGCAGTGAACACGACAATATTTTCCTTTTCATAAAAAATTCCCCTATCATCGTTATATGCCAAATTGATCTCAAAGCGTTTTATTGTTATATATTTTTATTTCTCAGCATTCTGTAAAAAACGAATCCACATATATTGCTTGTATAAAACGTGATCCTCCTGATTTGTCACATAATAAATACCCCCTCCGTCACACAATTCGCATTGTCGCCGCTCCAAATCGAATGATGGTGCATTCCGTTATTGCGCAATGGGCGTATAAAGAATCACCGCATGCGGTATTTTGTTTATACCCGTATAGGAAGCATAAACCTGTATATAGGCTTTTCCGGCATTATCCATACAAATAACAGGATCGCTGTATTTCCAATTCGGTTTTTCCACCTGCTCCACATAATCCGATATTATTTGACATGCATTTGTGACGTCTTCTGCCGACACGGCCTCTTCCAAATCGTGGCAAGAAAGCATTTCATGGCCATTAAAGGCATAGATTTCACCGCTTTCTGTGATCCAAACCGTTGGGCAATCATATGTCGGTACTCCATGTACGCATTTTTCATACGATATTACATACAGCGAATCCTTCAAATCAGAGACAGAGCATACCGTGTATTCAGAAAAATATTCTTCTGTAAGGACTGTTTTCATAAAAGCCTCGGCTACTTTTGCCGCTTCCTCTTTTGTGATCTTTTTATTCATTTCGTCAAACGTTAGAGTACGACAGAAAAAGCGCAACGTATCCGTTCCCCGAAAATAATAATAGTATTCGCCACTCTCCGTGCAATAAGCATCCTCTAACGCGTCCGTATATTTATATTGTAATTTATAATTTTGATCCTGTATTTTTAAGCTTCGCTGTAATATAGCCGTTTCGTCGACAAAAGGAGCGATTTGTTCTTCCCCGAATTGATTGGGGTCCGCTGCGTATAAAATAATGTCATCTGTATGCGGTAATTTTGTTGATTGGCCTTCATCGCTGTCAACATAAATGATATTTTTCTCTATCTGCTGTTCCGATTGCGTGAGCGCATACGAAATCTCTGAACTTTCAAGATTCGGCGTTTCACAGGATGCAGTTAAACATAATACAGCCAGTACCAGAAATATAGTCAAATTGTTTTTACATATTTTCATAAGTAAATCCTCCTTAACGCTTTCTGCCAATTCCAAGCTTCATAAGCGAATGATCTGAATCGGTCGGTGTGTATTCAAGAACGGTCGCTTCATCTATATATACGCGTATATATACGCGGCCTACTTCTCCCTCGTTTGCGGTCGAGGGCGTCGCGGAAATCTGTGCAGGCACTGCATCTGTTCAGGGCTTTCACGCCCTGTTTTGAAACGGTTGGCTGAACGGATTGCAAAGTTGATACTTTTTGTTACGGGTTATTCTGTATGTTTGTAACAATTTTATAATACCAAACGCTGTGCATTTTGTCAATACATTTGTAAAAAATTGCCGCGGCGTACCACACCGATTCGCACGAATTAAGCGGCAAAAATCCCCCAAAGCAGATGCCTTGGGGGAATCCTATTTGCCTCCTATGGAATACGGCGGGATGTTCAAGCTGTTATAAGAGCAAAACAGAAAATACCATGGAATAAGCAGCGGCGCCGGCGTCCGAAGCATCGTCGCCGCCCGCCCTTTCACAATGAACAACAATGAAAATCCTATCCATTTCAGACGCAGCCGCGCAAGCATATATCACCCGGCAAAAGGCTGCCAAGGGTATCACGTCCATGCGGTACAAAAGCAGTGACAGGAATCGAGAATCCGGCAAACGCACTTCGAACCAAAGCAGGCAAAAAGCCTTGAAAATAAAGAAATTCCGCAAAGCCTATGGCTTTGCGGAACGATGCAAGGAGCAAACGTTTTAGATGCCCATTTATAGCTCCATTTTTTATTTCTTTATAGATTCTATAATCCATTCGCTGCTTTCTGTAGTCCACAACTCCTTGTTGCGATTTTGAAATTCACCTGTAATCATAAATCCCGCATCTTTCAAAGCAGAGCGAATCTCGTCCTGCTCATAATACTGTAAGGTCACTGAATATGGAAAAGACGTAATTCCCTTTTCATCTTGTATGTATACGATCTGATCAATATGGAGTCTTTTGGTAAACGCATCGTATCGGTTCTTACTCTCTTTCCATACCTTTTTATCTGTATAATTAGGTACCTGCGGATAAAAGGTTTGCTTTGGGAGCTCAAATGATTCAGAAGAAGGCAGGACTAATTCCAATGATAAACCGCCACCCTCTCTCAGGTGCGAAGCAAGGGATCGAAAAGCCTTTTTTACCATCTTGAAATCTGACAATAAGTGCAAATCTTGTGTTGCGATAAAACAAAAATCAAAATCCGATTCGCCAAGATGTAAATTGCAAATATCTGCAATTTTTAGAGAAAGATTTTCGACTGAGCTAAACCGTTTTTTCCCTTCGTCAATCATTTCCTTTGTGATGTCAAAAGCGGTAACGGAAAACCCTTTCTGTGCCATATATGCTCCTGCCTGACCCAACGCACACATTGGTATCAATACTTTGTTTCCATAGTGCTTTGCATATTTACACCAATATTCGTATTCTAATGAATTATCAAATCCATCCCAATCCCATACAACTGCGTGTTTTCTGTAATCATCAATCACGAGACTTTATCCTCCCTTAAGGAAATTATCTGTAAAAAATAAATTCGTCTATTTGAAGAATCCCTTGAGACTTAAATCCAACCACGCATCACATTTATCTTTTCACAATAAAGGATCACACATATTATCTGCTTGTGAAAATCCTTTGTTTTGCCATTTTACGGAAAAGGCATCTGCCTCTAAAAAGCCCGCAAATCCGCATGAAACCTAAGAAAATGGGTCGGTCAACTGATATGTATGACCGACCCAGATGGTTGCGGGGGGAGGACTTGAACCTCCGGCCTCCGGGTTATGAGCCCGACGAGCTACCAACTGCTCTACCCCGCGATATAAAATTGTATGTACGCCGACCGGCATAAACAGAGTGGTGCCGGAAATCGGGCTCGAACCGATACGAGATAAATCTCACGGGATTTTAAGTCCCGGGCGTCTGCCAATTCCGCCACTCCGGCATTTCGACCGCCTAATTATATTACCACATTCGCGAGCGTTTGTCAATAGGTATTTTTGTTTTTATGGATTTCTTTCACTTCTCTGCGAGCGTCTCCGTATATCTTATGTCCCCACGGCGCAAAATATACGTTTTCATTTTGTCATCGTTTTTCTTGCCGCTTATGCGAATCCAGCTGAACAAACAAAAGAATGCTTCACGGCGCTTGCCAAACGCCGCCTTTTGTGCTACAATAAAACGAAGTTTGAAGAGTTAAAGAAGCGTGATTTCCCTTGACAGACAAGCTGCGCGGCGCTCTTGCCGCCTGCGCCCGTTTCGCAAAGCGCGAAGCCGTATTCACCGCCGCGCTGCTGCTGGCGCTCGGTTCCTTGTTCCTCGTTCCGCAGAACGAATCGCCGCTCCCGTGGTCCGCCATCGACTGGGATACGCTGGCGCTCCTGTTCAGCCTGATGGCCGTAATGAAGGGCGCGCAGCGGCTCGGACTGTTTGCGTATTGCGGCAGCGTCCTTCTGCGGCGCACGAAAAGCACGCGGCAGATGATGTCGGTCCTCGTCTTCCTTCCCTTTTTCTGCAGCATGGCGATTACCAACGACGTGGCGCTGATCACCTTTGTGCCGTTCGCCATAACGGTTCTGCGCATGGCGGAGCAGGAAAAACTGCTGATTCCCGTCGTTGCGCTGCAAACGCTTGCGGCCAACCTCGGCAGCATGCTCACGCCGTTGGGGAATCCGCAGAACCTCTACCTGTACCGGCTGTCCGGCCTTCGCTTATCCGCTTTTCTGACTCTGATGCTGCCCTACGTCCTGCTGTCCGGCGGCGCGCTGGCGCTGCTTCTCGTTTTCCGCCGCCGGGAGTCTCTCCGCTTCACGCCCGCAGAGGTCCGGCCGGGCAATACGCGCGGGCTGCTCTGCTGCGCGCTGGGGTTTGTGCTCTGTATGCTCGCGCTGGCGGAGCTTCTGCCTGCGCCGGCCGTTGCGGCGGTCGTCCTGCTTTTTCTGCTGTTTGCCGACCGAGGCCTGCTTCGCTCGCTGGACTATTCCCTGCTCTGCACCTTTCTTGCCTTTTTCGTTTTCATCGGCAATATGGAGCGTGTGGAGCCGTTCCGGCTTTGGCTGCGTTCGACGCTGGCCGGGAACGAACTGCCGGCGGCCGTCCTGACCAGCCAGGTCATCAGCAACGTACCGGCGGCGCTGCTGCTGTCCGGCTTTACGTCCGACTGGCGCGCGCTGATTGTCGGCTGCAATCTGGGCGGGCTGGGAACGCTGATCGCTTCGATGGCAAGTTTGATTTCCTACAAGCAGCTTGCGGGGGCGTATCCCGCGCTGCGGACGCGCTATCTGCTGTACTTCACCCTGCTCAGCCTTCTGCTTTTGGGCGCACTCTACGCCTGCGCCGTCCTGCTCGACGGTTGAGGCAAAGGCTTTACAGACCAATAGAAATATGATATAATAATACAGTATGATTTTTGCCGGCGCGCGGAGGTATAGCCCCGCGGCAAACGGCAGCAACCAAGCAAGCATCGGACATAGAAAATTCGGAGGGTAAAAAAATGACAGATTTCAACAGCTTAAAAACCGAGAGCCGCAACCTGAAAAGCGCGGACATCGACAAGATGAGCGCGCTGGAGATTGCGCAGCTCATCAACGAGGAGGACAAGACCGTCGCCTTTGCCGTGACGGAAGCGCTGGAATCGATTGCGCGCGGCATCGACGCGATGGCCGACGCGCTGAAAAACGGCGGGCGCATCTTCTACATCGGCGCCGGCACCTCGGGCCGGCTCGGCGTGCTGGACGCCTCGGAATGCCCGCCCACCTACGGCGTTTCGGCCGACACGGTCATCGGCATCATCGCCGGCGGACGGGACGCGGCGTTCGAGTCGATTGAGGACGCGGAGGACGATTTCGACTCCTGCGTCAAGCAGATGAAGGAAAAGGGCTTCTGCGGCAAGGACGTCTGCGTCGGGCTTTCCGCCTCGGGCAGCGCCAACTGCGTCAAGGGCGCGCTTCAATACGCCGCTTCGCTCTCGGCAAAGACGATTTCGGTCTCCTGCAACCACAATTCTCCCCTGCTTCCGCTCTCCGACATCGCCATCACGGTCGAGGTCGGGCCGGAGGTCATCAACGGCTCCACCCGAATGAAGGCGGGCACGGCGCAGAAAATGATCCTAAATATGCTCTCCACCGGCGCGATGGTTCGCTTCGGACGCACGCGCGGGAATTACATGGCGTATATGATCCCCTCGAACATCAAGCTCGTTGACCGCGCCATCCGCATCATCTGCGCCAAAACCGGCGCGACGCCCGAACGCGCCAAGGCAGAGTTGGAAAAGGCCGGCAACGTGATTGCCGACGCCATCGACGCCATTGAAGCCGAAGCATAATTGAATCAACAGGGGGATTCTGCTATGAAAAAGAGAATGCTGCTTTCTCTGTGCGCCGCCGTCCTTTCCGCGCTGCTCCTTCTGGCCGCCTTCCCCGCCGCCGCACTGGCGGTCGAAACGATCGTCCTCACGGCCGGCGAACCGTACATAACGGCGATTGCGGGCGAGACGGTCGATCTGACCCGCTACGCCGTAACGCTCAACGGCGCGACGGCCGCGCCCGAATCGCTCGTCTGGAAAAACGGCGGACAAGCCGTCTCCTCGTTCACGCCGGCCGGCGCGGGCGTGTACCCGCTTACCGCCGAAAGCGGGAGCGCTTCCGCCACGATTTACGTCGTCGCCAAGAACGAATCCGACGCCGAATATGTGCTTTACGCCAACGACTTTGCGGACGCGGACGCGCTGAGCGGCCTGCGGTTTATCACGGGCGGCGCTGCGCTCTGCGAAATCGAGGACGGCGCGCTTGTTCTGGACGCGACGACGCTCAACGGGCCGGAGGTCGCCGTGCTGCTTCCCGAATGGCTGGACGATTTCGGCAGCTATCGCGTGGAAGCGTCCGTCGCCGTCCGCAACACGGCGGACGACTCCTGCTGGAGCTCGCTGACCTTCCGCACGCAGAGCGACGGACAGCGCTGCTATCAGATGCTCGTGCGCCGGAACGCCGCGGCCGCCGACGGCCTTCGGCTGCGTATGCGCACCATCGCGCAGGAATGGCAGACGCTGGCGACCGCCCGCGCGGGCAGCGCGCTCAACGAGGGCGAATACCACACCTATGCCGTTGAAGTCAAGGGCAGCGCGATGCGCGGCTGTCTGGACGACGTACCTCTGCTCTACTCGAACGCGCTGAGCGCCTACTCCGAGGGCGGCTTGGGCCTCTGCGTCCAATACGGCCGGATGTATGTGGACGAGTTGCGCGTCACGGTGCAGGAAAACACACCCACGCAGCCGGCTGACCCTGCGCTGACCGAGACGAGCAAAGTCTCGCCGGTCGCCTCCGCGCTCGGCTTCTACGCCGTTTACAACTCGGGCAGCATCGAAGCCTGTCTGACCGGCGCGCAGGGCGTCGTCGTATCGGTCGACGAAGAACTTCGCGTCTGCGAGACGTCCGGCGGCACGCCGGTGTACACGCTGGACGAGTTGTTTGCCAAGCTGGACGGAAACGCGTTTCCGATCTTTACGCCCTACGGCGACGCAGACATTGCGCGTCCGCTCGCGCTTTATCTGAAATACGCCAACCGTGCCGACGCCGCGTATATGGATTCCGACGGCGACGCGCTTCGCACCGCGCGGGAAATCTATCCCTATCTGCGCGGCATCTATCGAGCCGAGGCGGGGATGACCGCTTCGACAATTACCGACGCCGCGCTCACAGCGACGGCGCAGACGGCCGCGCTGCCGACTGCGCTCTGCACACAGGAAACCGTCGCGGCGCTGCAATCCGCGCTGCTCACCGTCGCAACCTGTCCCACGGCGACGAACGAAACGGCGCTGATGGACGCGGCCGCTTCGGGCGCGAACATCGTCATTGCGCCCTCCGCTTCGGCGGCCAGAAACGCGGCGGCTTCCCTCGGCAGCACGACGACCACCCGCGCGCCGCTGCTCATCGGCGCGGCGGGCAGCCCGAGTCTGGCGCCGGAAAACTCGCTGTCCTCCTTCTCCGCGGCGGTCAACGCGGGCGCGGGCGCGATTCTGGCGGACGTCCGTCTGACGGCCGACGGCGTCCCCGTCATCATGAAGGACGAAACCATCGACCGCACGACCAGCGGCAGCGGCCGCGTCGGCGCGATGACGCTCAACGCCATCAAGCAATACAAGCTCTGGGGCGAGAACAACGCCTTTTCCGGCTCGCATCCTAACGAGACCGTGCCTTCTCTGACCGAGCTGCTGCAGCGCTTCCGCACCTCGCAGACGCGCATCCTGCTCGACCTGCGCAGCACCGAGCCGGAGCTGGCGCAGGCGGTAGCGGATTGCATCGAGCAGCAGGGGATGACCGGCAGAGTCGTCTGTATCTCAACCAACGCCTACACGCTGACGACGCTGCGCGCCGCTCTGCCCGGGCTGCAGTGCGCGCTGAAGCTGGGCGCGCCCGGCGTGACTTCGATCACCAACAGCGTCGAGGACGAACTGGTCAAGCAGCTTGCGCCCGCGCTGCGGGCTTCCGCGCAGCTTTACATCAATTACGGCAACGTCACGTCCGAATACATCGCCGCAGCCAACGCGCGCGGGGTCAGCCTCATCCTCTGGGAATACGTCGGCGGAAGCACGGCGATGGCGGAGAGCTACCGCAGCGGCGCCGCCGGGCTGTGTACCTCCGACGTGCAGACCTACACCGCCTCCGGCGTGAAGTACATTGCCGCCAACCGCACGGAAATGACCATCGGCAGCGGACAGCCGGTTTTCATCGGCGTTTTCGCTTACGGACACGACGGCAGGGCGACCGAAATTACGTTGGATTCCGCCTGCTCGGCCGTGTTCCTGTCCGGCGCGCAGCACTGCACGATTGCGAACGGCCGCGTCACGCCCAAATCCGTCGGCACCTCGGTCGTCCGGTTCCGCTATGTGACGTCGATGCCCGACGGCAGCACGCTCACGCTATACAGCCGCCCGGTGACGATTACGGTTCAGAGCGTAACGCAGTACGGCGTGATCCAGTTGAAGTCGAGCAGCGAATACCTGCTTGACCCGTCGGAGGAATACAACATCGTGGTCGGCGAAAAGGTGACGCTGAGCGCGTATCTGTCCAATTTCACCAACAGCGACCTCATAGTGTTGGACAGCGAGGGCAAGCCCTTCACGGGCAGCTACATCACGACCGGCTGCACGGTCAACGCCTACGTCGACGGTGTGCTGGCCGACCGCTACGTTATCGTGGTCGTCGGAGACGTCAACGGCGACGGCCTGCTGACCAGCTCCGATTACCTGCTGCTCAAACGGCACATCGTTGTGGAGGAAGCGCTGTCCGGCGCCTATCTCAAAGCCGGCGACATCAATTTGGACGGCAAGGTCACGGCGTCCGACTATCTGCTTCTGAAGCAGCAAATATTGGATCTGTAAAAATCGACCTCCCGCCTATCCCTTGCCTTCACGGAAATAGAAGGATGCCGAATACAGCGATTGGGCCGTAAAGCAAGGACGCGTCCCGTATACACACAAAAAGGCGGGCATAGGAGCAGTGCCCGTAAGGACACTGCTCCAGTTTTATTCGCCTTGCAGCGAGTTATATTGCTTTGCAATTTTATTGTAATTCGCACACTTAAATTGACCTTTGGTTAGTTTTTGAGCAAATAAAGTATCACCGAAACCATTGGGTTTCAATAAAGATTTTGACCTTAGTTAAAAATAAAACTCTATGTGTAGCATAGAATAGAACTTTCATCGAGCTAATAAAAAGGTTTTAGGATATTATTCTAAAGAAGAATTTGCCGTACAAATTCCCTGCTTGTTACAGCATGCAACAAGTCTTTAGCCATTTGAGGGTTGGAGGACTTTTAAAAGATTGCTTTTTATGCGGTATGCTATAATCAATTGGAGATTATTATCGAGAGGTGCAAAGTATGCCCAACATTTTCAAATGTGAAGAAATGCGAAAAAAAGAACAAATAGATAAATATAGAAACTCTATAATTTGGGGTGACTCATTGGATGTTATGCGGAGGCTACCCACAGGCTCTATTGATCTTATTATTACGTCTCCACCATATAATCTTAAAAACTCTTCGGGGAACGGAATGAAAGACGGCAGAGGTGGAAAATGGAAAAACGCCTCTCTTATTAACGGATACCAAGAGCATACAGACGACATGCCATATGGTGAATACTGCAAATGGCAAAGAACCTGTTTAAGGCAGATGTTTCGACTAATTCCTGATAATGGTGCTATCTTTTATAATCACAAGTGGCGAGTTCAACGAGGTCTTTTACAGGACCGTGCTGAAATAGTCAAAGGTTTCCCCGTGAGACAAATTATTATTTGGAAAAGAAAAGGTGGAATTAACTTTAATACAGGTTATTTTTTGCCTACATACGAAGTTATTTACATAATTGCAAAACCAGATTTCAAATTGGCACAAGGTGCTAATAAATATGGCGATGTGTGGGAAATCACACAAGAAATGAACAATCCACATCCCGCACCATTCCCCACGGAATTAATTGACAGAATTGTGTCGTCAACTAAAGCAACGTTAATATTGGATCCCTTTGCTGGGTCTGGCACAACGGGTGTTGCCGCCACAAACAATAACCGAGATTACATACTTATAGATAATAGTGAAAAATATTGCAAATTAGCAAAAACAAGATTAGAGGGAGGAAATTGGAATGAACAATGATTTACAAGTTGTTAATGATGTTATTTATAATAGCCCTTGGCGAAATGCCTATTGGTTTGCCCGTATGCTTCTAAACACCGACCAATATGGTGCTATTGGAAAAAAGGAAGATTTTCTCTATACACTTGTTGGCAAATTGGAGTCTATTCTTGATTGTACTGCATTATCAAATGACGAAAAACTTGCTGTTTGTCATGAGACCTTATTAAAAGAAATTAGAAACTCTGCGAGACCAAGCACAAAAGCATTTGGTACTGCCGAAAATTTTGCAATTGCTTTGGACAATGAAATTAAAAGTCTTAGCGATATAATAGTTTTTGTTATCACTGTTAGATATATTGTTCTCCCTGCTAATGCGGCACTTCGTCGTGTTCCAAGTGACGATGCGATTTTTTGTAGAGAAACCGCACAAAGCATTCTTGATACACTTGGCAAACCACAAGTTGGCAAGGCAATCAGTGTCTGGGACACACTTGGTGTTCGTGGTTGCTTGGATGCCGAAAGAATCGAAGTTTTACACGAGTTCACTAAACTTCGTCATAATTTAGATTCATTATCTATACAACGGTCTGAGGTTGAAGACAATGCTATCCTTACTGCTTTTGTGCAGGAGTTTGAAAGGCGAGCAGGTCAAAAACGGAAAAGCCGAGCAGGAAATAGTCTTGAAGATGTTGCCACATTTTTGTTTAATTATTATGGGTTTGATTCGCACCCCAAACCTGACCATTTTCAAACCGACATTGAAGTTGACAAGTGGTTTAAATGCACAGACGGATGGAGTATAGGTATTAGTTGCAAACGAACATTAAGGGAGCGATGGAAACAAGTGTCGTCCGCTGACTCAAATGCTCTATCAAGATATAAAATCAAAGAAATATGGCATTTGATAACTTACGATAGAGATTTAAGTGACGATAAGCTCACTATGCTGGGTCAACAGCGACAAATATTCTATTTATCGGATACAAGTGAAAGATATAAATATGCTTCACAACATGTTGGCATGAAAGATTATGTTAGACCATTAAGCCAATTAATTGATGATATTGCGAAAGAACAAGGAAAAAAGGTGTGAGTGATCTCACACCTTTTTCGTTTTTAATAATCATTTAGGCTATTTTTCTATTCCTTGGAGTACGCCTCTTAAGCCCGTCCTTTTATATTTGCTTCTATGCTTCCGGCATCAAAGGCTGGTGTTCATGCTGTAATTCGGGGATTCCTTGGTAATATACACGTCGTGCGGATGCGATTCCTTCAGACCGGCGTTCGTGATGCGGACGAATCGGGAAGTCTCCTGCAGCTTGCGGATATTCTCGGCGCCGCAGTAGCCCATACCGCTGCGCAGGCCGCCCATAAGCTGATACACCGTTTCGGAAAGCAGGCCCTTATACGCCACGCGTCCCTCGACGCCCTCGGGCACGAGCTTTTTGTTGTCGGTTTGGAAATAGCGGTCCTTCGAGCCGCGCTGCATCGCGGAGATGGAGCCCATGCCGCGATAGGTCTTGAACTGGCGCCCCTGATAGATTTCCAATTCGCCGGGCGCCTCTTCGCAGCCGGCAACCAGCGAGCCGACCATAATCACATCCGCGCCGGCGGCCAGCCCCTTCACGAGATCGCCGGAGAATTTGATGCCGCCGTCACCGATTACGGGAATGCCCTTCTTCTTCGCGACGCTTGCCGCGTCGAAGATGGCGGTCACCTGCGGCACGCCGATGCCTGCCACAACACGGGTCGTGCAGATAGAGCCCGGCCCAATGCCGACCTTCACGCAGTCAACGCCCGCGGAGATCAGGTCATGGGTTGCCGCCGCCGTCGCCACATTGCCCGCGAACAGCTGAATATCCGGGAAACGCTTGCGGATAGCTTCCACCTGACGCAGCACGCCGACGGAATGGCCATGCGCCGTATCGATGGAAATCACGTCCACCTTCGCGTCCAGCAACGCTTCGATGCGATCGAACACATCGTGCGTCACGCCGACCGCCGCGCCGCAGAGCAGACGACCCTTGGCATCCTTGGCGGAATTCGGGTACTTCGTGGACTTCTCAATGTCCTTGATGGTAATCAGACCGCGCAGCATACCGTTTTCATCCACAATCGGCAGCTTCTCGATGCGGTGCTTCGCCAGAATCTGCTTCGCCTGCTCAAGCGACGTGCCGACGGGCGCGGTGATGAGGTTTTCGCTGGTCATGACTTCGCTGATTTTGCGGCTGTAATCCGTTTCAAAGCGAAGGTCGCGGTTGGTCAGGATACCGACAAGTTTGCCGTCGCGGGTAATCGGCACGCCGCTGATGCGATAGCGCGCCATCAGGTTTTCCGCGTCCTGAATCAGGTGATCGGGAGAGAGGAAGAAGGGGTCGGTGATAACGCCGTGCTCAGAGCGCTTCACCTTATCAACCTGCGCTGCCTGTTCTGCAATGGACATGTTCTTGTGGATGATGCCCAAACCGCCTTCGCGCGCCATTGCAATGGCCATGCGGGAATCCGTTACCGTGTCCATTGCGGCAGACATCAGCGGAATGTTCAGCTTAATCACAGGGGTGAGCTGAATCGAAAGATCGACTTCCTTGGGCAGCACTTCGCTGCGGCGCGGAACCAGCAAAACATCATCAAATGTAATTCCTTCACCAATTAACTTACCCATTTTCTTGTTTGGGCGAAAATCCTCCTCGTAATGCGTCTTTTTTTGCCGAAACTGGAATCTTCCAGCCTCAGTTTGCCGTAGGTTATCGGTTATTGTAACAAACTTCAGCCCCTTTGTCAATGGCTTTCCCGGCGAAATTTCGCCCTGCAGAGGGGCGGAGCAATGCTTTCCTGCGCTTGTCCTGCGGGGTTCCTTCCTTTTTATGCTTTTGTTCTTTCATCATGCTTTTCTGCCGCTTCCCCCTTTTTCTCCTTTGGCACGGGGAGCAGCAGCCGCAATTCAAACCATCCATCCTTCGTATCAATTGTCGCCG
>OLWB01001237.1_pt1 | contig 24628 bp, 25 predicted proteins | sample 1673331 | NCBI WGS metagenome assembly OLWB01 (sample SAMEA3178943, study PRJEB25190) | human gut metagenome | biome: human gut; feature: human-associated habitat; material: faeces | place: Austria | collected 2013
CGAGTTTCGTGCCGAGCGTAACGCTGGTCAGCGACTGCGTTTCGCCGCGGGTGAACGAGAAAAGCTTTGGCCCCATACCGATGGAGAATTCGTTGACGCACACGTGGCTCAGCTTCGCTGTGAAAAAGTGGCCGAACTCGTGGATGAAAATGATGAGCCCGAAGAGCAATACGCCGATAACGGCGAGCAGGATGCCCTGCACCACCGTGCTCATCTTGCGCTCTCCCCGCAGCGCTCCAGCACATAGGCGCGCGCTTTGCGGTCGGCTTCCAAAACGTCCTCCACGCTTGTAACGGGCGCGGTTTCAAATGTATCGGCTACATGGCACACGAGCTCGCCGATGTCCTGCCAGCCGATCTTCTCTTTTAAAAACAGCGCAACAGCGGCTTCGTTTGCACCGTTGACCGCCGCGGGCAGTGTACCGCCGCGGCGAATGGCACGCTTACACGCGCCAAAGCACGTGAAGGTTTCTTCGTCCGGCGCATAGAACGTCAGCTTCCGCCAATCAGCCAAATTCAACTGCTTTACGGGCGACGGGAAGCGGCGCGGGTAGGTAAGCGCATACTGGATGGGGATGCGCATATCCGGCACGCCGAGCTGCGCGATGACGGAGTGATCCTTATACTCAATGAGCGAGTGCACGATGCTTTCGCGGTGCACAACGACGTCGATGTCGTCCGGCTCCATATCGAAAAGCCACTTGGCTTCGATGAATTCAAGCCCCTTATTCATAAGCGTGGAGCTGTCTATGGTAACCTTCGCGCCCATGTCCCAGTTCGGGTGCTTTAAGGCGTCTGCGGGGCGGATATGCTGAAGCTCCCCGGCTTTTTTGCCGAAGAACGGACCGCCGGACGCCGTTAAGATGATTTTATTTAAGTCGCACTTTTTGTACATACCCTGCAAACACTGGAAAATGGCAGAATGCTCGCTGTCTACGGGCAGAATTTCGATGCCGTTTTCCTTGGCGGTCTTCATGACGAGTGAACCGCCTGCGACAAGCGTTTCCTTATTCGCGAGCGCCATCTGCTTTTTGGCTTCGAGTGCCGTTAAGGTCGGCTTGAGGCCCACCATGCCCACGACGGAGTTTAAGACGATATCAACGCTTTCCAGCTCCGTCAGGGCACAAAGGCCCTCCATGCCGCTGTACACCTTCACATCGAGGTCGCGGACGGCGGCGCGAAGCTTAGAAGCAGCTTCCAAATCAAAAACCGCAACTGCTTGCGGTTTAAATTCCCGGATCTGCTCTTCCAGAAGCCGAATATTGGAATGGGCAGCGAGCGCCTCCACTTTAACGGCGTGCTCCCCTTCCTTTTGTATACAGCGCACAACGTCGAGCGCCTGTGTGCCGATGGACCCGGTAGAGCCGAGCAAAGCTAACTTTTTCATGCAGACCCATCCTTTCTTACGACACGATCGGCAGCAGCATCGTTACCATGTAGACAAACGGTGCGGTGAAAATCACGCTGTCGAAACGATCCAAAATACCGCCGTGGCCCGGAATGACGCTGCCGAAATCTTTGATGTGGCAGCTTCTTTTAATGAGCGAAAAGCTGAGGTCGCCGAGCACGGACACAAACGCGCCGAAAAAGCCGATGATTAAGAGCGAGAGCCAGTTTGCCTGACGTTCGCCGCCGTAAATGCCGTAGGTGAAAATGAGGCCCACGAGCTGCAAAATGATGACGCTGGACAACACGCCGCCGATGAGACCCTCCACAGTCTTTTTGGGGCTGATCTCCGGGCACAGCTTGTGCTTACCGAAGAGCTTGCCGGCGAAAAACGCGCCTGCGTCCGGAATCCATGCGGAGAATACACACACGAGCGCGTAGAACATGCCGTGCTGGTCGCTTAACGTGCGCACCAGAACGATCGTCTGCAACGCGAGTGGGATCAAAACGACCATGCTGTACACAACGGCCATTTCTTTAAAAGTGATCTCGCGGTGGTGGCGCAGCAGCGCGCAGAAAATGCACGCCGTGAACGCGGAATAAATAAAGATATTTGCCTGCTGAAATTCACAGAACTGCACCAGCACGGCAGCTGTCATGCTGGGAACCGTGATATACCAGCGGTCGGAAAGTTCCAGCGCCTTGATGACTTCAAAAACAGCGAGCGCGGAGATAAACGCAATGGCAATATTGAGTGCCAGCGGAAAAGAGCGGTTGAACACGACGATTGCCATGAAAAATGCGACCAGCGTGACACCGGATAAAACTCTGTCCTTCATATACCTATGGTTTCCTTTCACCGTTCGGAATGTAATAGAAACGCGGTACAGGGCGGCATGTGCCGCCCGCACTGCAAAAAATCATACACCGCCGAAACGGCGTTGTCTGCTGTTGAACTTTTCAATGGCTTCGTCCAAGTGCTTCGGCTTGAAATCCGGCCAGAGAATATCAAAATATTCAAATTCGGTATAGGCGCTCTGCCACAAAAGGAAGTTTGAGATGCGCTCTTCGCCGCTTGGACGGATGATGAGATCCGGGTCAGGCTGGCCGGCGGTGTACATAGCGCCGGAAAGCGTTTCCTCCGTGATGTCCTCGGGCGAAAGCTCGCCGTTTTTGACGCGCTCTGCCAAAATGCGTGCCGCGCGGGTAATCTCTGCGCGGCCGCCGTAGTTCATGGCGAGGTTCAGCACCATGCCGGTCTTCACGCTGCTCGCTTCCTCCACGCGATGAATGAGCGCCTGTAAGTCGGGCTCAAAAGCGGAAATATCGCCGATAAAGCGCACCCGGATATTCTCATTCATGAAGTCGCGCAGCGCTTCCTCGAGGTACTGGTGGAAAAGCTTCATCAGCGCAGAGACCTCCTCTGCGGGGCGGCTCCAGTTTTCCGTGGAAAACGCGTAGAGCGTGAGATATTTTACACCGATAGACGATGCATACCGCGTGATGGTGCGGAAATTCTGCGCGCCCGCCGTGTGGCCCGCCGTGCGCGGCAGACCACGCTTTTTAGCCCAACGACCGTTGCCGTCCATGATGATGCCGATATGTGCCGGCACCTGCACGGGCGTTTTGTTTTCTTTACTTCCAAATGCCATTTCGGAGCCTTCCTTTTGCTTACAGGGTGAGAACTTCCTTCTGCTTTGCGGCAGAGCGTTCGTCTGCCTGCTTTACGTACTTATCCGTCAGCTCCTGCGTTTTCTTTTCCGCCTGCTTCAGGTCGTCCTCGGTCAGTTCGCCGTCTTTCTTCATCGCCTTCAGCTTTTCCATAGCGTCGCGGCGAATGGAACGCAGGGCGATTTTTGCTTCTTCTGCCATGTGGCTGACGTCCTTCACGATATCCTTACGCTTCTCTTCGGTGAGCGGCGGGAAAATGAGGCGGATGGTCTTGCCGTCGGACTGCGGGTTGATGCCGATGTCCGAGGTCTGGATGGCGCGCTCAATGGCGCGGCAGACGGAACCGTCCCACGGCTGAATGGTCAGCACGCGTGCCTCCGCAACGGAAACGGCTGCAAGCTGGTTGACCGGCGTGGGTGCGCCGTAGTAATCGACCATGACCTTATCGAGCACAGCCGGGTTTGCGCGGCCTGCGCGGATGGCGGCGTAGTCGCTTTCGAGTCTCGCGATGGTTTTGCCCATTTTGCTTTCTGCTTTTGCCAATACTTCCTTCATAAGTATATTCTCCTATCTGTTATTTCATTATACGTTTTGTGTGCTCTTTATCAGGGCGCACAAGGCTTCTCCCCTAAAAAGCTTTAGTCCTTCGTGATGACCGTGCCGACGTTTTCGCCGCAGACGGCGCGGACGATGTTCTCCGGGTCCTCAATGCTGAACACAAGGAACGGGATGCCGCGGTCGTTACAGAAGGAAGCGGCCGTCATATCCATGACCTGCAGGTTCTGATTGAGGATTTCCATATACGTGAGATGATCGTACTTCTTTGCGTTCGGGTTCTTCTTCGGGTCGCTGTCGTAAACGCCGTCGACCATGGTCGCCTTTAAGATGACTTCAGCGTCGATTTCTGCACCGCGCAGCGCTGCGCCGGTATCGGTGGAGAAGTACGGGTTACCCGTGCCGCAACCAAACACGACAACGCGGCCTTTTTCAAGGTGACGCACCGCACGGTTACGGATGTACGGCTCTGCGACCTCCTGCATGGCGATGGCTGTCTGTACGCGCACGTCAAGGCCGACCTGCTCGAGGCCGTCCGCCACGCCGAGTGCATTGATGACCGTAGCCAACATGCCCATGTGGTCTGCACGGGTACGGTCCATGCTGCCGCTGCTTCTGCCGCGCCAGAAGTTGCCGCCGCCCACAACGATGGCGACCTCGCAGCCCATATCCACGATCTTCTTGATGGGCTCGCAGATCTTGACAACGGTGTCAAAATCGATGCCGTGACCGATCTTGCCGGAAAGCGATTCGCCGCTGAGCTTTAAGAGAACTCTTTTGTACTTCAAATTCATACGTTCATCCTCGATTCTTTAGTATTCCATATCCTGTGACGCACACCCGCAAATTTTTTCAATTTGCAAATGCACAGATTTATACTTATACTTATTTTACATGACAGACCCCGATTTGTAAAGCGTATTTCCGAAATGTTCACGGAAATGAAAAATTTTTGCACAATGCACGAAATTCAAACGGCGTTCACAGTTTTGTGCTAAAAGTGTCTTATACTTAAAAAACAGCTGAAAGGAGTGAAAAACCACATGCAGCTTAGAAAAACGATTTTAGCTTCCGTGCTTTCTGCGGCGCTTGCGCTCTCTGCGGCCGCCTGCGGCACAGCGGAAAACACACAAAGTGTGAGCAGCGCGGCGGCTTCAGAGCACGTAGCGGAAACGCCGACGCCTTCCCCCGAAGCGACCGCAACGGCATCGCCTACCGCCGAGCCGACGGTAAAATCCACCGCATCTCCCGCACCGGAAAGCAACGAGGTAAGCGAAAACGCAGAGATCACCGCGGAGATTGAAGCGATGGCACCGCTTTTGGAAGCACACATTCTGGCGCAGATGAACGGCATGGCGTTTGACGCGAATGATCCCGTTTACTTTTGGCAGACCGCGGCCTTTGCGGTGGACAACTGCGGCATGACGTTTTACAGCGCAGAGACGACCGGCAGCGCGCTGGTGCTCTCTCGCGGGGTGATGGAAGAAATTGTGAGCGGACTATTCGAAAGCGCCGCAAATGAAGACCTGCCGGATATTCCCGACTCGCTTTCGGGTGAGATTTCGTACGATGCGGACAGCGACACCTATGCGCGGCCTATAAGCGGCGGCGGCTTTTCCGTGGACATACAAGACTGTGTGAAAAGCGGAGATGTGTACACCGTGACGGCAGCGCTCATCCGCGACGAGAATGAGTCGGAACCACAGGCAATCTTCACAGCGGAGCTCGTGCCGAATCCGCGCGAGGACAATACCGTATTTATATATAGTATACGCACCGTGAAACAAAATTCATAAGCAAATTAAAAATGTCGCGCAGAATGTGTATTTCTTCTGCGTGACATTTTATTATCAAACTCTCCGTGAAACACAACAAAATAGTTCCCTAACACTCCGTTCATTTTTGGTACATGTATATCGATATAGAAATATCAATATGCAAATTTAGCACTTAACAAATCAAGAATTTTGATATACAATACAGTCGTAAAAAGAAGTTAGGTGGTGCAAACCACCGAGCTTTGCGATAAATTGCTTCACATAGAAAGGGCGATAGACTTATGGCAAGATTTACACTTCCCCGCGATTTGTATCATGGCAAGGGTGCTTTGGAAGAACTGAAGCATTTTGAAGGCAAGAAGGCTGTTGTTTGTGTAGGCGGCGGCTCCATGAAGCGTTTCGGCTTTTTGGACCGTGCAGTCGGCTATCTGAAGGAAGCCGGCATGGAGGTCGAGCTGATTGAAGGCATTGAGTCTGACCCGTCTGTTGAGACCGTTATGAAGGGTGCGCAGAAGATGATCGAGTTCCAGCCGGATTGGATCATCGCGATGGGCGGCGGCTCTCCGATCGATGCCGCAAAAGCTATGTGGATCAAATATGAATACCCGGACGTTACGTTTGAGGATATGTGCAAGGTCTTCGGCCTGCCGAAGCTGCGCCAGAAGGCACACTTCTGCGCCATTTCCTCTACTTCCGGCACCGCAACGGAAGTGACCGCGTTTTCCATCATCACCGATTATCAGAAGGGCATCAAGTACCCGATCGCTGACTTCGAGATTACCCCGGATGTCGCCATCGTTGACCCGGACCTTGCCGAGACGATGCCGAAGAAGCTCGTTGCGCACACCGGTATGGATGCTATGACCCATGCGATTGAAGCGTATGTTTCCACCGCAAACTGCGATTTCACCGACCCGCTCGCCATCCACGCCATCGAGATGATTATGAAGGACCTTATCCCGTCCTATAACGGCGATATGACCGCCCGCGACAACATGCACAACGCACAGTGTCTGGCCGGTATGGCGTTCTCCAACGCTCTGCTCGGCATCGTACACTCCATGGCACACAAGACCGGCGCTGCGTTTGCCGATTACGGCGCACACATCATCCACGGCGCTGCAAACGCTATGTACCTGCCGAAGGTCATCGCGTTCAACGCAAAGGACGAGACCGCAAAGAAGCGTTATGGTGTCATCGCCGACTACATGCACCTCGGTGGCAACAACGACGACGAGAAGGTACAGCTGCTCATCAAGTACCTGCGCAGCATGAACGACGAGTTGAACATTCCGCACTGCATTAAGCACTACGGCCCGGACAGCTTCCCGACCGAGAACGGCTTTGTGCCGGAGAACGTCTTCCTTGAGAGACTGCCGGAGATTGCAAAGAACGCTATCGCCGATGCCTGCACCGGTTCCAACCCGCGTCAGCCCAGCCAGGAAGAGATGGAAAAGCTGCTTAAGTGCTGCTACTACGACACGGAAGTTGACTTCTAAGTCTATAAAGACAATCTATAACGCACCCCGGGCATCTGTCCGGTAAAAGGACATTCTATCCCTGCCGCCCGGTATTTCTTCGGAAATCGCCGCACGGCAGGGATTTCCTGTCTTTTCCCGTTGTAATTTTGATATTTCTCTGTTATAATAGTATCGTTTGCAGGTTTTAAAGGCAAAAATTGCAAAACCGGCATCCGACACAGACAAAACTTAGGCAGAATCGCACAAACTGCGCACATGCCTGAAGGGAAAGGTTTTGAAGTATGTATAAGATCGTTAAAAAACAGCCGCTGAACCCCACGGTGACGCGGATGGAGATCGAGGCGCCGCTCATTGCGAAAAAAGCAAAGCCCGGCCAGTTTATCATTCTGCGCGTAGACGAAAACGGCGAGCGTATCCCGCTGACCGTTGCCGGCTATGACCGCGAAAAGGGCACCGTTACAATCATTTTTCAGATTGTCGGCGCAACGACCGAAAAGCTCAATCACTTAAACGAAGGTGAATGTCTGCACGACTTCGTAGGCCCGCTCGGCGTACCAACGCATGTAGACGGCCTTAAGAAGGTCTGCGTTATCGGCGGCGGCGTAGGCTGCGCCATCGCACTGCCCATTGCCGAAGAGCTGCACGCCATGGGCGCGGAAGTCACCTCTATCATCGGCTTCCGCAATCAGGATCTCGTGATCCTGGAAGACGAATTCAAGGCTTGCTCCGACCACTTCACGCTGATGACGGACGACGGCTCCTACGGCGAAAAGGGCAATGTCACCGCCCCGCTGAAGACGCTGCTTGAAAACGGCGAGCGTTTTGACGAGGTCATCGCCATCGGCCCGCTGATCATGATGAAGTTCGTCTGCCTCACCACAAAGGAATACGACCAGAAGACCGTTGTTTCCATGAATCCGATCATGGTAGACGGCACGGGCATGTGCGGCGGCTGCCGCCTGACCGTTGGCGGCAAAACGAAGTTTGCCTGCGTAGACGGCCCGGACTTTGACGGCCACGAGGTCGATTTTGACGAGGCGATGAGCCGCTCCCGCAGCTACACTCCTTTCGAGCGCCACGCTTATGAGGAAGCCTGCAACCTGTTCAAGAAGGAGGTTGAGTGATCATGCCTAACATGAGAATGACAAAGAACCCCATGCCCTCGCAGGACCCGAACGTTCGCAACAAGAACTTTAAAGAGGTCACACTGGGCTATACCGAAGAAATGGCGCTGGATGAAGCACAGCGTTGCCTGAATTGTAAGAACATGCCATGCGTTTCCGGCTGCCCGGTCAATATTCATATTCCGGAATTCATCAAAAAGGTCGCTGAGCACGACTTTGAGGGCGCGTATCAGGTTATTGCGCAGTCCTCTTCCCTGCCGGCTGTCTGCGGCCGTGTCTGCCCGCAGGAAACGCAGTGCGAAGGCAAGTGCGTGCGCGGCATTAAGGGCGAACCGGTCGGCATCGGCCGTCTGGAGCGTTTTGTTGCCGACTGGCACAACGCACACGCTACCGTTGCCACCATCACCGCGCCGAAGAACGGCCACAAGGTTGCCATTATCGGTTCCGGCCCTGCGGGTCTTACCTGCGCGGGCGACCTCGCAAAGCTGGGCTACGACGTGACGATTTACGAAGCGCTGCACCTTGCAGGCGGCGTGCTCGTGTACGGCATCCCGGAGTTCCGTCTGCCGAAGTCCATCGTGCAGAAGGAAGTCGATAACCTCAAGGCGCTCGGCGTCAAGGTGGAGACCAATATGGTCATCGGTCGTATCCTGACGATTGAAGAGCTGAAGGACGAGTACGGCTACGAGGCCGTGTTTGTCGGCACGGGTGCAGGTCTTCCCCGCTTTATGAACATCCCGGGCGAGAACCTGAAGGGTGTGTACTCCGCAAACGAATTTCTCACCCGCAGCAACCTGATGAAGGCTTACCGCGATGATTCCACTACGCCGATCCAGCACGCGAAAAACGTGGCGGTCGTCGGTGGCGGTAACGTGGCCATGGACGCCGCGAGAACCGCAAAGCGTCTCGGCGCGGAAAACGTGTACATCATCTACCGCCGCGGCATGGCAGAACTGCCGGCACGTAAGGAGGAAGTGGAGCACGCAGAGGAAGAGGGCATCATCTTCCACACGCTGACGAACCCGGTAGAGATTTTACCGACGGACGTCACCGACCCGCGTGACCCGAACTACGGCTGGGTCGCCGGTATTCGCTGCGTAAAAATGGAGCTTGGCGAGCCGGATGCCTCCGGCAGACGCAGCCCGATCGTCATTGAGGGCAGCGAATTCGATATTCCGATGGATTGCGTTATCATGTCCCTCGGTACTTCCCCGAACCCGCTGCTGAAAGCCACCACCCCGGGTCTTGAGACCCAGAAGCGCGGCCAGATCATCGCGGACGAACACGGCCTCACCTCCATCGAGGGTGTGTACGCAGGCGGCGACGCCGTAACGGGCGCCGCAACGGTTATCCTCGCCATGGGCGCAGGCAAGACCGCCGCAGCTGCAATCGACAAGTACATTCAGGAAAAGAAGTAAGTCAGCTTTTCCCCTAACCTAAAAATGAACGGCACCGGTGACAGATTTCATCGGTGCCGTTTTGCTGTGCTTGGCGGGTTTAATTTTCAAATGCGTTCTTCACCCACTGCGTCGTGTAGACGTCTGCCGGGCGGTCTTTCCGCACGCCGGAACCGACCTGCACGCCCATCAAAATGCGCGGCTCACGCTCGGCAAATGCCATAAAGCGCGTCAAAATTTCATCGTATCTGCCCATTTTTCACAGCTCCTTTTTTCGATCTTTTTAGAAAAACAAGCAGAATATACCACGCTTTCAGAGAATCGCAACGCCCTTTTGTATACTGCCGAAAGCATCTTGAATTTTCACGGTTTTGGCAGTATAATTCTATTGGCAAATCTACCCGAAAAGAGGTTTTCAGAATGAAAAAAGTGCTTTTGCTCGGCGATTCCATTCGCATGGGCTATGACGATTATGTAAAAGAAGAGTTAGACGGCAAGTGTGAGGTCGTTTATGACGCCGAGGACAACGGCCGCTTCGCTGCGTACACGCTGTGGCAGGCAAACCAGATGTTCAAGCATCACGGCCATTTTGACGTGGTACACTGGAACAACGGCTACTGGGATATGAACATTGAGGCTCCGATGACGGAGGCCATGCACCCCGTTGAGGAATATGTGCACTTCTTAAAGCGCATCATCAAGCTGTGCAGAGAAAACGGCGCGAAGATCATCTTCGCGACCACTACGCCGATTTTGGAGCCCGGCATGGCGGCAGACAATACCGGCACGCAGGCGGACAGCATCAACTACAATAACGAGTGGGTGGAGCTGTATAACGACGCCGCCAAAAATCTGATGGCAGAGGAAAACATCCCGGTGAACGACCTTTACGCGCTGTGCAAGGAAGGCGAGCACTATTATAAGTGCCCGGATATGCTGCACCTGACCGAGGAAGGCTACCGCAAGTGCGCAAAGCAGGCGGCCGACATGATCTTGAAGGAGCTCGGTGAAGCATGAGCTCCGGCGTAAAAAAGACGAACGCCATGCGCATGCTGGACAGCGCGAAGATTCCCTATGAGGTGCGCACATATGAATTTGAGGAGACCGATCTCGCGGGCGTACACGCGGCAGACGCCGTGGGCATGCCGTATGAGACGGTGTTCAAAACGCTCGTTGCGCGCGGCGATAAGACCGGGTTTGTCGTGTTTTGCATCCCCGTAGCGGAGGAATTAGACCTCAAAAAAGCTGCCAGAGCCAGCAAAAATAAATCCGTGGAGCTTCTGCACGTGAAAGACTTGCTGCCGACGACCGGCTATATCCGCGGCGGCTGCTCGCCCGTGGGCATGAAGAAGGAGTTCCCGACGTATATCGACGAGACCGCCATGCTGTTTGATGCAATCGCCGTCAGCGGCGGTATGCGCGGCGTGCAGCTCATCGTAAACCCGGATCAGCTTTTGGGCTTCGTCAAAGGCGAGTATGTCGATTTGACGGCGTAACACAGCGCGAACTGTAACGGCGATAAAAACCTTTTGATCCAACTTTTCTCAAAAAAACTCACGCTCCCCTGCTTACTTCTTTAAAGTATCTGCAGCGGGAGCGTGTTTTATATCTGCTATTTTTATAAATAACTTTTCGCGAAAGCGTATAATCAGTGGTTCATGAGCGCTTCGGCATTTTCGTTTTCGTTTACAAGGCCGAGGTCGTGCTTGATCTTCGTGGTGGAGATGCCCGGCGTGCGCGGCAGGAAGACGAGCTCGCAGTAATCCTTGAGGTAGTCAAAGCGATCGCTGTTTTCCCAGTCACTACCCATAACGACTATGTCCACATGGTAGTCCTTCACGTCGCTGATCTTCTGATCCCAGCTTTCCTCCGGAATGACGAGGTCAACGTAGCGAATGGCTTCGAGCATCATTTTGCGCGTTTCATAATCGTGAAACGCTTTTTTGCCCTTGCCGGCGTTGAACTCATCCGTGGAAAGCGCCACGATAAGATAATCGCCCAGTGCCTTTGCGCGCTTTAAAAGGTTGATGTGGCCGTAATGCAGCAGGTCAAATGTTCCGTAGGTCAATACTCGTTTCATGTTTTAGCCTTTCCTTTCGTTTTTTACAGCTTGCTCAATGCTCCGGTTTCTGTAAGAGTCATCGCCTGCCGTTACACTTTGAATATTCAGATGCGGCAAAATACGGAATACTTCCCGCGCAAAAACAGCATCGCAATTATACTTATTACGCTCTCTGCTGAAAAACAGCTTGATGTTTTCCGGCAAAGAAAGGAACATCTGCGTATCGATCACGGTGTAATCCAGCCAATCGTTATATTTATCGGTCAGCTCCTTGAGGGTGAGCTCGTTGAAATCCCTGCGCAGGAAAACCGCTACGGGCGCTTCCATGGAACAGAGCTGCTGTTCCAGCTCTTTCGCCCAACCCTTATGGTCGTTCTTTCCGACAAGATAAACATTTCGCGGCCGCTTTTTGTTTTCGGCATAATCGATCACTTCAAACTTCGGCGCTTTTCCGTAGAACAGCATGTCGTTCAGGTTCCGGATATTATCCGGCGCATCGTAATTTGTAAACATCTTATAATACGCGTCATACGCCGCACTGTTCACGTCTGCCTGTTTATCGTTTTCGTGCAGGTATGCGAGCATTTCGTTCATGGTATAAATTTTGCGGAACGGGAGGTCGCGCACATCCATATACATGCCACGCTCTGCCATGTACGCATCATAGTCGTACATAAAGAGCACGATCGGCTTGCGCGTGATGGAAAAATCGAAGAAAACGCTGGAATAGTCCGTAATCAGCACGTCCACAGCATTCAAAAAGCTGTAACTGTCCACGTCATCCGGGAATTTTACAATGTGCTTATAACCTTCGATCGGCACTTTGTCTTTTACAAGCGGATGCAGGTTCACGTACATGATCTGCTTATCCGTCAGCGCGCTGTCGAACTTTGTCAGCAGGTCGCGCACTTCCGCTTCGTACCCGCCTTTGTTTGCGCCGGAGCTCATCGCGCCGCGCCAAGTCGGCATGTAGGCAAAGGTTTCCTTGCCGTCCATTCCGTATTGCTTCCGCACCGCCGCTGCCGCTTCTTTATCCCAGAATATCGCGTTGCGCGGGTACCCGCTCAGGATCACCTTTCCCGTATAGAGGTGGTTCAGGTTGTAATCTTCCATCATGTGATCCATCGTATAGCGGTTCGGGTGCAGAAGATAGCTGCTGTGCAGGAAATTGCGCTGCATGTTGCTCATATCCTGAATGCCCATCGCCATTTTTTTGCCGAGGGTCTTCAACGGCGTTCCGTGCCATGTATTCAAATAGACCTGCCCTTCACGGCGGATAAAATACGTCGGGAAGCTCACGTTATTTACAAGGTATCGGCTCGTTGCCAAAATCTTCTGGTATTTTCTCGAGCCGAGCGGGATAAGCTGCACACGGTTCAGACCATACGCATCTAATATCTTCCGGTGCTCGCCCATCAGTTCTTTTTTCGACGTGTAATAGATGGTAAACGTCGGGTCCTTTGCCAGCTCGCGCATCATTGCGAACGGCGAATCATTTAGGTTCGTACCGTGGAAGGATTCAAAAAGCACCTGCTTGTCGCAAAGCGGCTTCTTTTTACACGTGCGCACGTAGTAGTATTTATTCAAATAACTGCGCTTTGAGAAAACCGTCAAAGCCTTGCGCATCGTTTTTGCCGCTTTGCCCAAAAGGCGCAGCACGGAATTCGGCATCATGCTGTAAAGATACCACGTGAACTCGTGCTTGGCCAAAGCGCCCATCAGCCGTTTTTTGGAGAAGAAAAAGTCAAAAAACACCTTGTTTCTGCGCCAGTCATCAAAATAGTGATCCAGATGCTGAAAGCCCTTATGGACGACTTTAAACTGCAGGTCTTTATCTTTATATGCCGTAAAATCGCGGAAGCGCAGGATCGTGTGCTTCAAATTGATGAAGCCGAGCACCTCTTTAAACTCCTCGAACGCGCCTTCCCGAATATAGTATTCGTTCATGATTGCGAGCGAATCATACATCTGCAGGATGTTCTCGGAGAATGTCGCCGTGATTGCGCCTTCGCGCTTTAGAATATAGTAGTACAGCGGCTCGTTTACTTTGGAGATTCGGTTGGCATGCAGCATCAGCGGGTAGATGGTCGCAATGTCCTCATAAATTTTCCCTTTCGGGAAGCGTATCCCCGTGCGCTCAAATAAGGCGCGGCGGTAAATTTTATTCCAGGCATACGGTGCATTTGTGTACAGAAGCTTCGGGTTTTCGTGCAGGCTCACACCGAACTCCAGAGTGCTGCCACGCTGGAAAAAGCGCCGCGTTTCGGTATTTTCGTCTATACCGTAATAGCCGCAAACCACAATGTCCGAATCCGTTTCAGCGGCGCGGTCGTACAGCTTTTGGTACATAGTCACGTTTAAATAGTCATCGCTGTCCACAAAGCCGATGTATTCACCGTGCGCATACGGAATACCGTAGTTGCGCGCATCGGATAGTCCGCCGTTTTCTTTGATGAGGCTTATCACCTTCTGCGGATATGCTGCGGCATAACGGTCTATGATCGCCTGCGAATTATCCTTTGTGCCGTCGTTGACAACAATGATCTCCATTTCTTCCAGCGTTTGCTTCACTAAGGAATCAAGGCAACGCTCCAAATACGCTTCAACGTTGTATACAGGAACGATAACGCTGACTTTTATCGAATCAAAATTACGTTCTGACTTCATTTTATCTATCATTTATCCCTTCTGTAAGGAAAGTCATTATAAGATCCACACAGCGCTGCGTGTTGTTCGTGTCATCCGTCTCCACGAATTCTTTTCTGAAGGCGGTGAGCTTTTCGTAATCGTAGGGCGTGTGGAGAATACAGTCGACCAGAGGCTCGGCCTTTGTGAATGCGCAGTGCGGCATCTCTGCAAGCGGGTCAAAGTTGAGGCCGCGCGTTTCCTTGTAGCGCTCTAAATCGTAAACGTAGAAATACACCGGCTTTTTGATGAGGCTCGCCTCAATGGAAATAGCAGAATAGTCCGTGATAACGGCGTCTGCTACTGCCATTAGCGTGAAGGTGCCGAACTCCGGGCACTCGCGGAATTTCGGCAGCACACAGCGGCGCTCCAAGCGCTCGCGGTCGAGTGGGTGCAGCCGCACGATGAGCAGCATACCCATTTTTTCCGCCGCCGTGATGAGCGGCTCAATCTCGGGCATTTGCTCGCCGTCGCGGAACGTGGGCGCGTATAGGACGATCTTCTGCCCGCGCAGCTCCGGGTAGGCCGCGAAAAAACGGCGGCGGCAACGCGCGCGATTCATTTTCAAAATGGCGTCTACGCGCGGCACGCCGGTCACGCGCATTTTATCGGCAGAAACGCCGAACGCCTCCTCATAGGCTTTTGCTGTACGGTAACTCGCACAGAGCACGGCATCGTAGTGCTTATGCATCCCCATGCGCTCCGCAAGCTCTTTATCGCGCCCGCCGGGCACGGAAAGCGCCTGCCTGCCAAACTTCTTAATGGCGCCAAGCGCGTGCCAGACCTGTACCACGCGCAGCTCTTTACGGTGATGCAGCACGCTGACCGGGATGCAGTAGCCGTCTATGATGCACACATGCGCGGTGGAAAGCTCCGCGGCGCAGTGCAGCAAATGGAAACAATAGCGCAGGAGCTCTAACGGCGTATCGCCCATTTCGCGGCAGAGATACACAAGGCGCACCCCTGGATCACGCGCTTCAATCTCTGCGCCGAGCTGTTCAAAATCCGGCCGCTGGCTGTTCGACTGGCGGCTGATCATGACGACTTTTTTCTGCATGGAGCGCAGCTTCATGACGGCGTACACGGCGTTATACAGCGCTTTGAAAACGGAGATCAGCCCGAGCAGTATTCTTTTTTTCACAGAGGCTTCGCCCCTTTCTGTGCAGCGCCGTTCCATTTTTGCGCATAGCGTGCGGCCTTTGCCCGCACACCAAACGCACGCTGCCAAATTTTTCCGTTGCGGAAAGCCGCACTTTTTCGCACTAAACAGAGTTAGTATACCACACTGTGCAGAAAATCTCCAGTGTTTTACCGCAAAGTTCGCCGTTTCATTAAATCTTTGTAACAGTACGGAAAAATTTGCGCCCGAACCCCCGTGAATTTGTCGCATTCGCAGGAAAATTCAGGGTATTTTGCCTCCTAATCCTGCGTCAAAATCGTCTAAAAAGTCACAAATTCGCCGTAAGCCATAGGAAAAACGGGCAAGCACCGAAAAAGTGCCGCCCGTTTTTGTTTAGTCGAACGAGGGGTTAAACGCGTAGAAGTTTTTGGAATCGAGTCGGTCAGTCGCGATGCGCAAACCCTCGCCGAAGCGCTGGTAATGCACAATCTCGCGCTCGCGCAGGAACTTGATGGGGTCGCGCACATCGGGATCATCCGCAAAGCGCAGGATGTTGTCATACGTTACGCGGGCCTTCTGCTCGGCGGCGAGGTCTTCGTTGATGTCTGCCAGCGTGTCGCCCGTTACGGCGATGCACGCCGCACTGAACGGCGCGCCGGAGGCCGCTACCGGGTAAACGCCCGTCGTGTGGTCGATGAAATACGCATCAAAGCCTTGCTTTTGAATTTCCTCCTGCGTCAAATTCCGCGTCAGCTGGTACACGATTGTCCCCACCATCTCGAGATGAGCGAGTTCTTCGGTGCCTACATACGTGACAGAAATGCTCCGGTGTCCTTGTTTGGAGGACAAGCAGTTGAGTTTCGGGCTTAAAATACATAGTCTTACCGAATTTAAGTCTGCAAAAAAGCGTTGTGATTCCGATAATGCAAAACACTCAAAAAGTCCTGATTTTATCGAAGATATTAAGTCGAAACGAATTGTAAATCTGTATGCAGTTGCTTCTGTATGAGCGTTAACTGCGTAAGGATCGCCGTTAAATATGTTTCTGCTGTTTGCGGACAAGCAGATTTGCACCGATATACTTTCTGCTTTCTGTCGTTGCTCTGGAAACTTACGATCTGCGGCAATCCTCCGTAGATCATGAGGCCAAAATGTATTTAACGCTTCTGATATTCCACACACAGGGCAACAAATATCCCCGCTCAGTTCATCATTCAAATAAGTTCAATCCATTTTGAATCTGCTTTTACACCTATCGCATTGAAGCGTAACCAAACCGTTTTCGTCTGACTACAGCGTGGCTTTACCAATGGTGCTCGTATTTTCTATTCCTCCCTAATTCGTAATTTCTATATACCTGATTAGCCTTTCTTCTACATACTCGGCAATCAATTGAACCATGGCCCCCGCATCGTTATCACGATAATAACTATCAAATGCTTCATAATACCGTTTACGGTCTGCAAATTTCACATTGATAGGTGGATAGCCATTCTGCATAAGAAACAGGTTCAGTATCAAACGCCCTGTGCGGCCGTTGCCGTCCACAAAGGGGTGAATACCCTCAAATTTCAAATGAAACAACGCTGCACTCTCAATCGGGTGCAGTTTTTTCTTTGAAAACTCTTTTACGAGCTTTTCCATCTGTTCCGGAACAACAACCGGCTCCGGCGGCGTATGATATGCGCCCATAATTTTAACAGGAATCCGTCGATAAACGCCGCGGTCCTCCGGTCGATCCATCAAAACCAGCGTGTGAATCTGTTTGATAATGGTTCCGCAGCCACGGGCAATGGGCGGATAATACGGTTGAGCCCGCTCCCGGTATGATTGTTTTCTTTGACTGGAACGACCCGACCGGCGCATCCGGCCCGCAGGACGGCGAAGCCGATCACGTCGGCATTGTGGAAAAATGCGAAAACGGCATTGTCTACACCATCGAGGGCAACTCCGGCGACGCCTGCCGTCAGAACCAATATCCCGTCGGGTATTATGAAATTCTCGGATATGGGATCTTGAACCCGTAGAAACCAGCCGTCTGAGTTAGGCGGCTGGTACATAATTTAGCAATGTTCCTTCGCAATACAAGTAGGTATACAGCGCAGTGAAATTTTCAGACATAATTTTTGCTCAATTCAGACAATATTTCGGCATAAACGTCAACTATATGCTATTGTATAGACAGAAAATTCAGGTTTCGGCTATATATAACTTGAAACTTGATTTTGCAAGCAGTGGTGGCCACCACAGACAAAAAATATTTTTTAGCGAAAGGGTGACAAACTCAATGAAACCAAAAAGACTGTTAGCGTTGTTAATGGCTGTTGTAACGGTGGTATCCGTATTTACGATTTCCGCCAGTGCGGCTAATACCGAGGACACTTATTACACATATACCTGGAATAATTACTCCAGGTATGATTACACACCTACCCGTAACAAAACAAATGCGACTCCGGTTTATATTAAAACCCAGGAATACACATTGCCTTATAATGGGTACTATGCAAGAACCTTATATGGCACAACAGCGAATAACGCTACCAAATTTGCATCCGCTTCAGAATATTGGATCAATAACTATACCGCTTATGTAATTCGTGCAAATGGTACTTCAGTTTCTCAAATTAAAAAATATGTACGCATCCGTGGCCATTACTCCGACACAACTTATTCGTGGGGTGACTGCAAAATCGCTTGGAGCCCGGATACAACCAATGCTTCCAATTACACCTATCTCAACTAAATAGGCAGATGTTGCTGTGTGCTGAAAAGCACACAGCAACATACTATTTATACGTTACATAAATTTTGAATTCTAAATCTATTTGAATGTAGTTTTTTATATAATCTCGTAAATCGTCTTAGTTCAGGAGTTAATATTATGAACAAAAAAGCTATAATCTGCACGGTTGCAATTCTCATTCTACTGGTCGGTGCATCGGTTATTTATTTTATCATGGATCGATCAAGTGAAGCGGAAACGGAAAATTCATCGTCTATGTCAGCTGCTGAACCCGAAAGCTCGAATTCTCCATTAGAAACGTCAAGCGAAGCACCGACAGAAAGTGAACCAAAAGAAAGTGCTTCTGAAACAATTTCGTCGGAAGTGAATTCACCGGAAGCTGATGCGCTTATAAAAACTTTTGCAGAAATAGGGGAACCCTATACGCTGCACAGTCGGTATTATAATCAAGGCGAAGCAAAAACAGATGATGCACCGGGGCTCGGTTGGGACGGCGATTTGGAGCTTTGCGTATCCGATGCTGAAATTAAAGAATACTCCGAAAGCAATATCAAATATGATAATAAATCACTCTGGGAGTTTTATGCGTCCGAATTCGATGACCCGTGTATACTGCATATGGAATTGTCCCTTAAAAACATTGATGCAGAAAACAAAAACGGCGTAAAATATAAATTCAACGCCAATATGTTTGTACTTAGCGCGTATGAAGATCTCCTTCCCGAGAATCAGAACAACCCGGAGGGGTATACAACCGTCGGAAATTATTATTCTGCATACGAGACCTATTTTGATCCACACGGCCCCGGAGATGATTACTGGAGCTTTGAATTGCAGCCGGGCGAAACGCAAAATTTCACAATAGAGTTTTTGATCGACCGCGTATATTTATCGCAAAAAGATCCGTTCTTAGCCATCACCCCCGGCAGAGAAATCTTTTACGGCGTTATGCTGCGTGATTTAGCAAAATGAAAGGATAGCCCACATGAAAAGTCTTAGGCACTTTCTGCAAAATGAGCTCTACAATTTATTTCACAGCAAATCATTTCTATTTGTGCTGCTGATTTTACTTTTAATCGTAACAGCAGATGATATTTTCGCTTATAAATCATATAAAGATAATTTACAGCTTACTCTTACAACTGTAGACTTGCAGGCAGACGGCACTTTTGCCGAATACCCTTTCCTGCAAATCTACACTCTTTATAATTCGTGGATCGGTGGTCGAGCCAATGAAACGCTGCCGATGGTTTTCTTTTATACGATGCCGGTTTTTGTCGTTATCCCGTACAGCTGGTCTTATCTTGCGGAAGAAAAGAACGGATACGACCGCATTATGGCATCGCAGCTTGGAAAAGCTTCTTACTTTTTAGGAAAATATGTCTCCACGTTCCTTTCAGGGGCTTTAACGGTTTTGTTGCCGATGCTTTTTAGCTTTTTGCTTGCGTCATGCCTTGTGCCGGCTTATCGCCCGGATATAAACTTTGCCTTATATTATCAAGTAAGCGCAACTAAGCTGCTCGGAAACCTCTACTACGCTCACCCGTTATGCACAGCTTTCCTGAATATGCTGATGATCGGTATATTTGCCGGTGCATGGGCAACAATTCCGCTTGCACTTTCATTCTTTGAAAAAAATAAATTTGTGGTTCTTTTTGCACCATATCTTGTACTGCTGTATATCATCGCATCTTTGCAAAAAGCATCCGTATACCGCTCATTTACCGAAACCTCTGTTCTAAACTACATTTGGATGACCAGTTCATCGTCCAATCAATCTATCGTGGTCTATACGATTATGACGGTTTCACTCATTCTTCTGCCGCTCGCTATTGTTTTGGAAAGGGGGAAAAACGCAGATGTTTATTAAATTTTTGGATCACGATTTGCGCTACGGCATAGGGCACGCTAAAAAGCGCTTAATCGTTACATTTATTATGTTTTTCTTCCTTTCGATCTATCATTTCTGGACGCTGCGCATTTTTGAACTCACCGATCCGCAATATTTGGAATCTCCTGTTACAACGGCAGACTATTTCTTGGCATTGATTGGCGGCTGCGGTAAAGTAAATTTGATCTCCGGCGCAGAAAACGATTTCGTAATGCCGACGATGTGGTTCGTATTCGTCTTATGGATGCAATTTACTTCTCTATATTATCCGTTTGCAGAATTAAACGGCATAGGCAAACAGCTAATGGTGCTCTCCGGCAGCAGAGGAAACTGGTGGCTTTCAAAATGTGTTTGGACAATCATCAATACCATTACAAACTATTTGATCGTTTTTGCAGCCAGCACGATTGCCGGATTATGCTTTGGTGCAAAGCCGAGTATGCAGGCAAATTGGTATGTTTCGAGAGAGCTCTACATGAAAGCAGACGACCTAACGAGCAGCACCACTTGGAATATTTGGTCGGTATTTTTAATGACCGGCTTCACCATGATCGTACTCGCATTGGTACAGTTGATCTTATCTCTCATTTTGAAACCGGTGCAAAGCTACTTCGTACTTGCCGGCTATTTATTCGCAGGCGCCTATATTCAGAGCCCGGTGTTTTTTGGTAACTATGCCATGGGCGCAAGAAACGCACTGCTTGTGTCAACCGGTCTGACCATGCCGTTCGGTATATTATTGGGAATATGGCTCGCTGTACTTAGCATCGGTATTGGGTATTTCGTGTTCCAATATCGAGACATTCTCGGCTCAGACCTATCGTAGCTATGAAAAGGAGTAAGCCTATATGGAAATCGTAGTAAATCATGTTACAAAAACGATCAAGAATATTACCGTCATTGAAGACGTCTCGCTCACCCTTACAAGCGGTACGATCTACGGTCTGCGCGGTGTGAACGGCTCCGGTAAAACTATGCTTATGCGGTTAATCGCCGGACTGATCCGCCCGACGGAAGGCACGATCACGATTGATGGTAAGGTACTTGGAAAGGATATTTCTTTTCCGCCGGACATTGGTATGCTGATTGAAAACCCGGCATTTATCGATCATTATACGGCGGCACAGAACTTAAAGCTGATTGCAAATATTCACCGAAAAGTCGGGGAGGAACGTATCCGCGAAGTGTTGGAGCAGGTCGGACTCGGCGCGGATGATCCGCGAAAATACAAGCAGTTTTCACTCGGTATGAAGCAGAGATTAGGCATTGCCGGAGCAATTTTGGAATATCCTGCGCTGCTTCTGATTGATGAGCCGACAAACGCACTGGATACAGACGGCATAGAAATGGTGAGAGATCTGCTTCTTGAGCAAAAGCAGCGCGGCGCACTGATTATTCTGGCATGCCATGATTTTTCTGTTTTGCGCGAGCTGTCCGATGAAATCTATCTTGTACGGGAAGGACGTGTAACGCCGTATGAAACGCAAGATAAGAGTGAGTAAAACGCTTTCGGTCATTCTTTTGTCCGTTGCACTGGTGCTTTGTGCATGGCGCATCTGGTACGTTAATGCAACAGCCTATTCATTCGAAACGCAGGAATACGGCATCGGCGAATGGATTCCCCTAAACGGTGATTTTTTCTACTCAAAAGAAGAAAATACCAATGGGTATTCTGTTCGTGTTCGTGAAGCGGAAGTAGTGCGTTACGAAGATTTTATGCAGCGATTCGGCAAGCCTGTCGATTATCTTGCAGAAAACACACAGCATGACGTAGTTCTGTTGACCGTAGATTTCAAAAATGAAACCAATACGGACGGCGGCGTTTTTATCCGCGATTTTAACCTTTTGAATGAAGCGCAGTCCGCTTACTTCAATAAGAGTGAAATCTATATGAAAATCGCAAACCCGGATCTTAACTCAAAAGCAGATGGCATCTCTGTGATGCCCGGAACGGAAGCTTCTCTTTATATGGTCTACCCAACATCCGGCCGTGCAGATGGCGTGACTTACCTTGAGGAACAAGCCGGAAAAGAGCAAATCGTTATGTACCTAAATGTCAGCTTGTACCCAGTGAAAAAATGCGTGCGTATGGTTCTTCCGATGCCGTAAAAATTTAAACCGCCTGCTCATGTATCAAAATTAGATACATAGCGGGCGGTTTTATATGGAATATGAAATAAGAAGTTATCTTACGGGTTGTTGTATTTCATTAGGTGTTTTATATAGTAATACGCTTCTAATGGCAGTAAAGTTTGAGTGACTGATCGGTAGGCTCTCTTGATTATCCAACTTAATTTCTGCATCAGCAAAGCAAGTCACATGATCTATATTTACAAAGCAGCTTCTGTCTATAAATAAAAATCTACTGTCATTTATTTCTTTATAAATCTCTTTTAACGGTAATTGAAGATGAAAATTGCCGTTCTTTGCTTTGATCATGGTTATACGATTAACTCGCTTTACGTATAAGACATCATCTAATGGAATTCGGATAATTTCCGAATAATGAGAAAACGTGTAGTATCCTCTTTGCTTTTTAGAGGAAATTTCCAGTGCAGTGCAAAGTGCTTCCGGCAGATCCGAAAACAAATTGTGTGTGGATAGATACCGAAATGCGCCTACCTGATACCCCAGCCGAGTAAAATCGTAGTCGAGAAACTTTGAAAAGAGAATAACGATAGTGTCCGCAGCGGTTTTTCGTATTTCCGAAAGTAAACGAAAATCTTCATGTGGATGCGCATCAATTTCGACCATAAGAATATCGAAGTGAATTCCATCTACCATATCATCACGAAGCAATGCTAATTGCTTATACTGCTCAATCAAAATGCACTTGGTTTCATTTTTATATGTTTCTACAAAGCTTTGAATATGAGATTCTATTTTTTCCAATAGTTCGCAGTTTTTTCCGCAAAGTGCTAAACGAAACATGATTATACCTCCCGTCCGCACCGATCGTATTGTAAACTAAAATGAAAATTGAGAACCACTCAGACCTTCTGATATAATGGTTTCACCACAAAACACATATCTTCCAAAAAGGAAGAGGGTTCTCATGACGAAATCATATCACATTCAGTGTCCAAAATGCAACAACGATCATTCATTTTATCGTTACGGCAAAAATCCCGATGGGTATCAGAAGTATCTCTGCCGAACCTGCCAACATCAATTTGCACCCGAACAACCAAGAGCACGGGAAGAGCATTGTCGGAAGTATCCGCCTTGTCCTGTGTGCGGAAAGGCCTTTCTGCATCACGATCACGAACACTATTCCAACTACCGCTGCGGCGATAAGAAGTGCAATCATTCCTTTTTCGAGTGGAAATCGACCGCTGTTACTGCTCCTTCCATGTCCTCGCTCTTCAGCAAGCACAATTTTAAGCGAATGCGTTATCCTGTCCAGACCATCATCGCGGCTTTATCCATGTTTTATCTCGGCAAGAATTCTTTTCGGAATATCAGTCTAATCCTCAAAACCGCCTTTAACATCAAGGTCTCTCACACCACCATCAGCAACTGGTGTGTGAAATTTGCCCCCATGTTCGACGATATGCGAATGCAGCTCGTTCCCTTACTGAACTTGAATTCGGATGAATGGCACGCCGACGAAACGGTCGTTAAGGTAGCCGGTGTAAAGCATTATATCTGGTTTATCATAGGTATGAGTTTTTGAAATGTTTGATGAAATATTGAATACAAAGATTGGTTATGAATCTCAACAAATATTTTTGTTTGCAGCATCTCTATTAGTTGATTCAGAATAACTAAAAATCCCAAAAACACAGCCGCTTGAAATATGGCGTTCATGTTTTTCTGAACCATGCCTATATCTGTAATTCTCTGAATAACAAGTGGCTGTAAAAAGCCTATGCTAATTGCAACTACTAACACTAGAATTGAAAACAAGAGTTTTTTTTGAAAGGGATTAGATATGAAATAATTCTTTTTATCTCTATATTGTTATGCATTTTATGATTTCACTCCCCTTTCCCGCTCAAAAGCAGGATGGGTTCCGTTTTCAAATTTCGGTTCACAAGTACCAGCGAAAGCAAAAAGATGAACACAAGCAGGCACACTGGGATGAATACATACACCGCGACCGGCACCGTCGCGTCCGTTTCCGGCTCCGTGACTTCCGTCTGGCCCTTCGCCCAAATGCTGAACGTGGTGTCGATCTCCTCCGTCTCCGACTGTGCCGTATCCGTCAGCACATCGCTTTGCAGCAGAACTGCACCGATGCCGACACCGATGACAGACACTACCAACGCCAAAACCAAAATCCCCGCCATCAGCGATATACGGCACTGCGCCTTACTCATGCCCAAACTCCGCTCGATCGCCGTGCGCTTTTTCTGCTTGACGATAAAGAAGTAGAGCAGCAAAACCACAATGCCCACGACCGCGACCAAGCCGCCCGCAAACAGCAGCACTGCAGACATCCGCGCGTTATTTAAGCTCGTCATAAGGTCTCCGTAGCCGTTATCGTCATAGGTGATCGTGAGCTCGCTTGTCTCCGGCACGGCCACACGCAGCGCCGCGTCGAACGACTCGATCGTGCCGTTTGGCAGCATGAATGAAGTCGTCACGCTGTTCATCGGGCCGTAATACGCGATGTTGTCTTCGTCGCTCGCGTCAATCGAATTTTTCGGCAGAATGAGCATCCAGGAGGCGATGTCCGGGCGCTCCGCGATGCGGTCTTTCATCGGTTTATACAGCCCGACGATTTCATA